>JAEEGL015562903.1_pt1 | contig 12535 bp, 16 predicted proteins | sample 9134231 | NCBI WGS metagenome assembly JAEEGL01 (sample SAMN16246548, study PRJNA631951) | gut metagenome | biome: gut microbiome; feature: rumen; material: fiber-attached | host: Bos | place: Iran: Karaj | collected 2018-10
GGTCCGGGCATTGGAGTTGGTGGCGATCTTCATGCCGATGAAGCCGCTCAGACCGGAGAAGAGACCGCCGGTAAGGAAGGCGAAGGGGACGAACCAGGTCAGAAGACCCAGGGCGGCCATCACGCAGATGATGATGACCATGCACACGAAGAAGATGCCGACGGTTTTGTACTGACGGCGGAGGAAAGCGCCAGCGCCCTTGCGCACGTTCTGGGAGATGCGCTTCATGAGGTCGGTGCCTTCATCCTCGGCCAGGACCTTCTTGGCCTGCAGTACGACGAACACCAGCGCGATGATGGAGGCGATCAGACTGACAAGCCAGAGGTTTTCCAGGATAAAATCCATGCTCTGTTTCACTCCTAATTTCGTTTTTCGCCTGCGGAGACCGGCCTTCGGCAAAGCCTGTCCCCGCAGACCATAAGCAGCAAACGGGATTATACCATATCTCCCCGGATAGGACAATATAAAAGATTCACAAAATATCCATTTTCGGCAAATTCTCTCTTGCTTTTCCCGTGCGAGCATCATACAATAGGTTACAGCAAAGTAACAAACGCGGGAAGGCCCGCCAGGACATAGGGAGGAGAATGCAAAGTGGCTACCAAGGAACGCATTTTTATCGACAAGACTGAGATCGTCGCCGGAGTCACCTTCGGCAACCAGGCGACCCGGATGAGCTGGAAAGCTGAGGATCTGCAGGAGATCACCATCATGCAGATGGAGGTCAAGAAGCTCTTCAAAAAGGAAATGCAGGAAATGATCAGCATCCGCAAGAAGTCCCAGCCCATGGGTACCCCCATCATCAAGACCAAGGCGGATGAAAAGTACTGGGAAGGCTACAAGAAACAGCTGGAGGAATTCTGCAAGAAGAACCGGGTGAACTTCCACGACTTCATCAAGGATCCCATGCCCATGCCCGGCGCCCCCGGCGCTCCGGCAGCCCCTCAGGAATAAGCTGCAGCCAACAGCACCGCAGATCCGTTTGCCGGATCTGCGGTGTCCTTATGCTCAGGGGGAGACGTGCTTTTCCAGGAGCTTTACCAGCAGCTGCACGCAGCTGCGCATATGCGGCACGGAGACGAACTCAAACCGGCTGTGGCAGAGGCAGCCTCCTGTGCACAGGTTGGGACAGGGGAGACCCATGTAGGAGAGCATGGCTCCGTCCGTTCCGCCCCGGATAGGCGTCACCAGGGGCTCGATCCCCAGCTCTGCCATGGCCTCCCTGACCTTGTCCACGATCTCCATATGGGGGAGGACGATCTCTTTCATATTATAATAGGTATCCCTGACCTCCGTCCGGAAGGTGCCCTCCCCGTATTTGCCGTTGAGGTAATCTCCGATGGCGGTGAAGCGCTTCTTCCTGTCCTCGAACTTATCCCTGTCATGATCCCGGATGATGTAGTACAGCTCGCATTTCTCCACATCCCCGTGGATGCTGTCCAGATGATAGAAGCCCTCATATCCTTCTGTGTACATGGGAGCCTCCGCCTGGGGAAGCATGGACTGGAATTCCATGGCCATGAGCGCCGCGTTGCGCATGGCGTTTTTTGCGCTGCCCGTGTGGGTGCTGCGGCCGACGACGGTGACCCGGCCGGAGGCGGCGTTGAAGTTTTCATACTCCATTCCCCCCAGCATGCCCCCGTCCACGGTATAGCCGAAGTCTGCGCCGAAATACTCCAGGTCGAAATACTTCACGCCTCCGCCTACCTCCTCATCGGGAGTAAAGGCGATGCAGACCTCGCCGTGCTCCGCCTCCGGGTGGGTGAGCAGGAATTCCGCCATGGCCATGATCTCCGCCACTCCGGCTTTGTCGTCGCCCCCCAGCAGAGTGCTGCCGTCTGTGACCACCAGCTCCTGGCCCGCATACCGGTCCAGAATGGGGAATTCCGACGGATGGAGAACGTATTTTCCATCCCCGCTCAGATCGATCTCCCCGCCGGTATAGCGCACCACCCGGGGGTTCACGTTCGCCCCGCTTACCGCGGGGGAGGTGTCCATATGGGCGATGAAGCCGATGGCCGGAGCGGTTTTCCCCTGGGGGAGATTGGCGGGGATGCGGGCATATACGTAGCAGTGCTCCTCGTCCAGCCGCACCTGGGCGGCGCCGAGGCTCTCCAACTCCCTGGCCAGGAGCCTGGCCAGGTCGAACTGCTTTTCCGTCGTGGGGGACTGCTGATTCTCCTCAGATTGGGTGTCGATCCGCACATAGCGGAGGAAACGGTCCAGTACGTCTTCCATGGGGGAAACGCCTCCTGTTTCTGCAGTTTCCTTCATTATTTCCCCGTCCTGCAGCCTTGTCAAGCGGGAAGTTGACAAAAGTCCCCCGCGACCCTACAATGGCGGCAGGAACAAAGAACGAAAGGAAGGAACGGACGATGGGGAAATCCCTGGAGACGCTGCAGAAAGAATTGAAGGAGCTGGAGGAGAACAGGCAGGCATACAAGCATGCCATGGGGATCATCGGCTATGACGCCGTCACCGGAGCCCCTGTGGGCGGCGCGGAGCGACGGGGGAGGACCATGGCGGTGCTTTCCGAGGTCTCCTATCAGCTGGAGACGGGGGAGGAGACCGGCAACCTGCTCCATGCCCTGCAGGATCAGGCGGACAGGCTGGACCCGGTCACCCGCCGGCAGGTGAGCGAACTGCTGCGCTCCTATGAGAAGACGAAAAAGATCCCCATGGAGGAGTATATCGCCTATACCGTCCTGCTGAACAAAGCGGACGCCGTATGGCATGAGGCCAAGGAGAAGAGCGACTGGGCCATGTTCGAGCCCTGCATGCGGGATATCGTGACCTTCAACCGGAAGTGCGCCGCCTGGATCGATCCGGACAAGGAGCCGTACAACGTGCTGATGGACGATTATGAGCGAGGCCTCACCATGGCGGACTGCGACGCGTTCTTCGCCGTGCTCCGGGAGCGGCTGGTGCCCCTCATCCGCCGGATCACAGAGAAAGGCGTGCAGCCGGACGACGCGTTCCTGCACCGGGAGTATCCCCTGGAAAAACAGCGGGAGCTTTCCGATTGGCTCATGGCGTTCATCGGGATCGACCGGAGGTTCTGCAGCATCCGGGAGACGGAGCACCCCTTCACGGCGGATTTCGGCCGTACGGACGTGCGCATCACCACCCATTACCACTTGAACGATCCTGCCAGCTCCCTGTTCAGTGTGGTCCATGAAGGAGGTCACGCCCTGTATGAGCTGCATATCGGCGATCAGATCGCGGATACCTGCCTGGGCACAGGGGTCTCCATGGGCATCCACGAGAGCCAGAGCCGCTTTTTCGAGAATCTCCTGGGCCGCAGCAGGGCTTTCACCGGAGCCCTGCTCCCCAAGCTGAAGGAGCTGTTCCCGGAGCAGACGGCGGGGGTTACGGCAGAGGATCTGTACCGGGCGGTGAATATCGCAAGACCCTCCCTCATCCGCACGGAGGCGGATGAGCTCACCTACTGCCTCCATATCATGCTCCGGTATGAGCTGGAAAAGCTGCTGATCCAGGACGGGATGGACGCGGCGGAGCTGCCCTCCCTCTGGCGGGAGAAGGTGCGGGATTACCTGGGCCTGGAGGTGCCGGATGACCGCAGCGGCGTTCTGCAGGACAGCCACTGGTCCGGCGGGGCCATCGGGTATTTTCCCTCCTACGCCCTGGGCTCCGCTTACGGGGCGCATATGCTGAAGGTGATGAAGCGCACCGTGGACGTGGACGCCGCCGTGGCGGCGGGGGACTTTTCTCCCATCAACCGGTGGCTCGCGGAGCGTATCTGGTCCAAGGGCTGCCTGTATGACCCGGCGGAGATCCTGGCCCAGAGCCTGGGGGAGCCCTTCGACCCCGCGGTGTATACGGATTACCTCACAGAGAAGTACACGGAGCTGTACGGACTGTAAAAAGGAATAAACCGGCGGCGCTGTGCACGGATTCCGCACAGCGCCGCCGAAGTATACGCGTTAGTTTTTCCGCTCTGTCAGGGAGCGGGTGAGCCAGAGCAGGAAGGGATCCCCGTCGAAATGCCGCTCCAGGATCGCCTCAGCCTCCCGGCTGGAGGCGAGGAGCAGACTCTCCGCCGCTCTTCGGCCAAGACAGGCTACCAGGGTGGATTTTTTGTTCCGCTCGTCGGAGCCGATGGGTTTGCCCAGCTCCTCTTCCGTGCTGTCCAGGTCCAGCAGATCGTCCCGCAGCTGGAAGCTCAGCCCCAGGGCCTTCCCGTAGGCTCCCGCCGCGGCGAGCTTTTCCTCCGGGGCGGAGGCGGCGCAGCAGCCCAGCTGACAGGCGGCCCGGAACAGGGCGCCGGTCTTCCTCTCATCCATCTCCCTGATCTCCGCTTCCGTCAGGATCCGGCCTTCTCCCGCCAGATCCAGATATTGACCGCCGCAGATGCCGGATATCCCTGCCGCCTCTGCCAGGATGGCGGCGGCTCCGGCCCTGGCCCGGTCAGTCAGCCCGGGGCAGGAAAGGATCGCCCGAAAAGCCTCGGCCTGGAGGGCGTCTCCCGCCAGGAGCGCCTGCCATTCCCCGAAGACCTTGTGATTCGTGGGCTTGCCCCGGCGGAGATCATCGTTGTCCATGCAGGGGAGATCGTCATGGATGAGGGAATAGGTGTGGAGCATCTCCAGGCCGCATGCGGCGTCCAGGGCCTTCTCCGGCTCCCCGCCGCAGACCCGGCAGAATTCCAGCGCCAGGATGGGACGCAGCCGTTTTCCTCCCGCCAGGAGACTGTACCGCATCGCCTCCGCCAGGCCGGGATCCGCGGGGAGGATGGTCTCCAGACGGGCCTCCACCCGGTCCCTCAGCGCCCGGAGGCGAAGCTCATTCTCCCGCATCCGTGAACTCCGTTTCCACGGGCTCGCCCTCCGGCCCCTTGGCCAGGCGGACGACCTGCTTTTCCGCTTCCTCCAGCATGGTCTGGCATCGGGCTGCCAGGCCGGTACCCTCTTCAAACAGCTTCATGGCGTCCTCCAGGGGAGCGTCCCCCTTCTCCAGCAGCCGGACGATCTGCTCCAGCCGCTGCATGGACTGTTCAAAGCTCAGCTTATTCTCTTCCATTCGTCCCATCCTTTCCTTCCTGCTCCAGTACCGCGCAGGGGATGCTCCCGTCGGATACCCGCAGAAGCAGGCGGTCCCCGGGACGGACCTCCAGCCTGCTGCGCACCACCCCGCCGTTCTCCCGGGCGGCGATGGCATAACCCCGGGCCAGGACCTTCAGGGGGCTCATCGCGTCCAGCGCTGCGGCCCGGGCGGAGAATATTCCCCGGCGGCGGGCAATGAGCCCCTGAGCGGAGGCTCCCAGCCGCTCCGTCAGGTGGTCCAGGGAGATGCGCCGTTCATCCAGATAGACCCCGGGATCCTGCAGGACCCGGCGCTCCCGCAGCCGCCGCAGATGCAGCTTTTCCGCCTCCAGCCGGGAGGTCATGGCGGCGGCGAGACGCTTGTCCAGAGCCGTGATCATTTCCGTCAGCTTCGTGCGGTCCGGCACGGCGATCTCCGCCGCGTTGGAGGGGGTGGCGGCCCGCACATCCGCCACAAAGTCCGCTATGGTGAAATCCGGCTCATGGCCTACGGCGGAGATCACCGGGATCTCCGAGGCATAAATGGCCCGGGCCACCCGTTCGTCATTGAAGGCCCACAGGTCCTCAATGGAGCCGCCGCCCCGACCGGCGATGATCACATCCGCCAGGCGGTGCTTGTTGGCGAAGCGGATGGCGGAGACGATCTCCGGCGGCGCTTCCGCTCCCTGTACCCGGACGGGAAGGATCATGAGCTTGGCCAGGGGATACCGGGCGGTGGCCACCCGGATGATATCCCGCACGGCGGCGCCGGTCCCGGAGGTGACCACGGCGATCCGCCTGGGGAAGGGGGGAAGGGGCCGCTTCCTGGCCCGGTCGAAGAGACCCTCCGCCTGCAGCCTGGCCTTCAGCTGCTCATAGGCGATGTGCAGATCGCCCACTCCGTCCGGGCTGATCTCCGCCGCATAGAGCTGGACCGCCCCATCCGCGGGATAGAGGGAGACGCGTCCCAGCACGACGACCTTCATGCCGTTTTCCGGCCGGAAACGAAGCCGCGACGCCTCCCGGCGGAACATCACCGCCTTCAGCGTCGCATCCCCGTCCTTCAGCGTAAAATAATGGTGGCCCGAGGAGGCGGGCCGGTAATTGGAGATTTCCCCCCGGACATAGATCCGGCTGAGGCGTTCATCCCCCTCCAGCAGCTCCCGCAGGATGCCGGCGACCTCCCCGACGGAATAGACCTTTCCGCTCATTCGATCTTTTCCTCCCGGATGAAAGAGGCCAGGATGCCGTTGATGAAGGAGGCTGCCGCGCTGTCCTCGTACAGCTTGGCCAGGTTTACCGCCTCGTTGGCAGCCGCCTTGTAGGGGACCTCCGGAAGATAGAGGATCTCGTACATGGCGACGCGGAGGATGGCGGCGCACACCCGGGAGATCCGATCGAACTTCCAGTTCTTCGCATATTTCTCAATATATGCGTCCAGCTCCGGCCCATGCTCCGCCACGCCGGCGGCCACCCGGCGGATATATCCCTCCTGCCTGGGATCGGGGTACTCGGCGTAAGCCTCATCCTCCTCCCCCAGGGAGGCAAAATGCTCCGGCTCCAGGAGAAGCTCCAGCTGCTCCTCCGCCGGTATGGGATTCATCACCGATGCATAGGACAGGTGCATGGCGATCTCTCTAGCGGTCGTTCTTTTCATATTCCTCTCAGCCCCTGCAGAACAGGAAAAGGCCGCGCTCCCCGGCATGAGCCGGATGAGCGCCGCCCCGTTTCCCTTACGCCTGTTTGCTCTTCTCGAAGGCGACTCCGCCCACATGGACGTTGACGGCCTTCACCGGGATGCCGGTCATATCCTCAACGGATTTCCGGATGGCCTCCTGAATGGCCTGGGAGACCTGGATCACGGAGTAATTGTACTTGACGGAGATGAACACGTCGATGCTGACGCAATTCTCCCCGGGCAGCACATTCACGCCCCGGGCGGCGCTCTTTTTGCCGATGAGCTCCGCCAGATCCTTGCTCAGGGGATTGGAGATGCTGCCGAAGCCCTCCACCTCCCGCATGGCCTCCATGGCGATGATGCTGATCACGTCCTCGGAGATGTTGACGCTGCCGTCCTCTCCCGCCTTGCTGATATACTCTTTGCCGTCCGCCATGATGCCCTCCTGCTGCAATGGGCCGCACCCATGCCTGCGTATTCTGGTTCAGTATACCACAGGGGAAGGGAAAAAGAAAGCTATTTCACCCCGATTATTTTGATCTGCTCCGTATGCAGGTCCGTCTCCTGAAGAACGATGTCCGTGATCCGGCTCACTGCGCTGTCCCCCAGCCCTTCCGGCGGAGCCGGAACGGCCACGATCACGGAATCCGCGTCCAGGAACACGATGCAGTCCTGGAAGCCCTTGGCGGTGATGAGGGCTTCGATCTCCGCCTCGGATACCGTGTATCCTGCCATGGCGGTGATCGCCCCCAGGGCCTCGTCCACCGCATCCTGGGATGCGCTCTCCGTCTCCGCGGCCTCCCGCAGAGTGGAGATGGCGTTGTCCCGTGCCTTCTGCCGGTTGAGCCGGGCGGAGGTGAAGTAGTCCGCCACTTCCGTGCCCAGACCGGATACCGCCGCCGGCGCTGCCGCCGCGGGGGCCGCCGGAGCCTCATACCACAATCCGTCTTCCGCTTCCGCCAGAACGGCGGAGGCGCCCGATCTCCGGGCGGTCCCGTCTTCCAGCTCCGCCTCCTGCCGGTTGTAGGCCCAGTTCAGGTACACTGCGGCGCAGACGAACAGGATGACCGCAATGATGATCGCGTTTCTTCTGAGAATTTTCATGTCTCCCTCCATCCCGCCCGGTGGGGCGGCTGCAATGATTTCCGGTCCGGAGCCTATCCTCCCCGAACCACGGTGATCCGGTCGGCGCCCAACCCCGTGAGAGCGGATACCGCCTGAGTTATCTCCAGTTTCAGCGCGCTGCCGTCCCCCTGGACGATCACCAGGGCGCCCCGGTACCGGGGATAGGCGTACTGCACCGTAAGCGCCTCATCCTGATCCCTGGCCACCTCGCTCCGGGACTGCACCCGGCTGTCCCCGCCGCCTCCGCTCTGGCGGCTGTCCTCCGTGTTCCGGGCAAACTCCCGCTGCAGGCCCGTGTCCAGAGTGAGGACCACCGTCACCTGGCCTGCTCCGGCGATGCGGCTCAGGGCCTTGGCGATCCGGGCTTCCTCCGCCTCCAGGGTGAAGGGCGGCTCAGAAGCGGCCGGGGCCTCTCCCTTTCCCCCTCCCCGGGGGAGGAGCAGGAGCAGCACGCCCAGAGCCAGAGCCCCCAGGAGCAGCCCCTTTTTCCCCACAAGGGAGCGGAGAAAGCTGCCGGAGTCAGTTTTCATCCCGGTGATCCACATGCCATACCTGCCTTCGGGGAGGGATCCCCAGTTCACCTTCCAGGACCTCCCCCAGAACCTGCTGCCCGGCGGATCCCTCCTCCAGCCAGATCTCCGCGCTCCAGGGGTAGGGGACTTCCTCCCCGGCGGCCAGCGTCACCCTGGCTGCCGAAGCCCGGATCCCCAGGAAAGCCGCCCGGTCCAATATATATGTCTCCGTCCGCTTCTGTATGATGCTTCCCAGCAGACGAAGGGACTCCCGCTCTCCCTTCTCTCCGAGGTCCGCGCCCATAAGCCGCTGACGGCTCAACTCCTCCGCATAGGCGCCGAAGTCCAGCCGTCCCAAGGGGGAGAGGAGCACCGCCAGAAGCAGCAGGGCGCAGATCAGCCGCAGGACCTTTCCGGACCTGCCTCCCGGCGCCAGGGTGAGCACCGCCCCGGTGAACAGGCCTGCGGCAGCCAATGCCCGCACCCAGCTTTCCAGACCTTCGGTCATCCGCTCCACACTCCCATCATGGCATAGATCGAGAAAAACAGCATGAGCCCGCAGGCTCCGAGACAGGCCAGCAGCAGGCCCAGGGTATCCGAGCAGCGCCGCGCCAGGACGGAAAGCCTGCCGGGGGCCAGACCGGCGGCAAGGGCGGCGGCGGCCCGGTAGATCACGAATCCCGCCCCCGCCCGGAGGAAAGGAGGGAGGAGGAGCCCCAGGACCGCGGCGATCCCATAGGTCCCAAGGCTCGCGCGGATCGCCCCTGCCGCCGCCAGGACGGAGCCCGCCGCGTCTGCGGCGATGCCGCCCACCACCGGAACGGCGGCGCCTACCGCCGTTTTCATGGTTTTCAGCACCGCTGCGTCTGCGGAGCCCGCTGCAAGGGAGGTGAGGCTGACATACAGGGTGAAGGCCAGCATCAGGCAGGTGAGCAGGGTGTTCACCAGCCAGCGGAGAAAACTCGCTCCCGCGGTCACCGCTCCGCTGCCGGAAGCCGCCTCCGCTGCCGAGGCGGCGAAGTACAGCCGGATCACCGGCGCGCACAGCAGCTGCAGGGCGTTCAGCAGCACGTTCAGGAACAGGGCCGCCGCGGCGTACTTCGCCCCCGCGGAGACTGCCTGTCCCGAGGCCGCGGCGGAGGCCGTCAGCACAGGCAGGAGTACATTGCCGAAGTCCAGAGCCTGGCTGACGGCGGAAAAGCTCCGGCTGATGAGGCTCTCCTGCCTTCCCGCCAGCAGGAGGCAGACGGCAGCGGTTCCCGCCAGATCCAACGCGCCGAGCTGTGCTTCCGTGAGGGAAAAAACGCTGTCCGCCCCGGCACAGCAAAGAAGGATGATCAGTACCCCCGCCGCCTCCCTGGCCGCCTCCCGTACCAGCCCGCCGACGGGGAGACGGGAGAAGATCTCCGGCAGGGCGGCGGAGACATCGAATTCCTCCAGACTGCCGGGATCTGCATCCTCCAGGGCGGAGGCGGCCTCCTCCACCGCGTTTACGCCCAGAGCCTCCTCCAGGGCCTCCCGTTCCCCCTCTCCCCGTACGGGAACGGCCAGCAAAAGAGCCAGCAGGAGCAGGAGCGGAAGCCGCCTCACCATCCTGAGGTCAGCAGGGAGGCCGTCAGCTTCACCAGAGGAAGGGCCGCGTACAGAGCGGCGGCAGCCGTACAGGTCTCCAGGGCGGAGGCGGCTGCGGATTGGCCCGCATCCCGGCAGAGCTCCGCAGAACCCCGGCCGACTACCGCGATCCCCAGGCTCTTCAGCACCGGAAAAGTCAGCGCAGCCCCGATCCCGGCCTCCCGGCACAGTTCCCCGAAGGTGTCCCGCAGTTCCCGAAAGATGCCCAGAGTCAGGGCCAGTACCGCCGCTGCTGCGGCCAGGCCCAGAAGCAGGGTGTGAGCGGGTCCCGTCTTCTGCAGGAGCAGACCCAGCAGCGCAGCGGCGACGCTCAGGGCTGCCGCCTTCCATACCAGCTCCATGGTCAGAAACCGAAGAGGGTGCGGACCAGGTCGAAAAGCGCGCTGATCTCCCGAACCAGCAGCAGAAGCACCGTGATCAGCCCCGCGATGGTCACCATCAACGCCTGTTCGTCCCGGCCGGAGCGGGTGAGGAGCAGGTTCAGCACCGTGACGATGATCCCCACCGCCGCGATCTTGAAAATCAGGTCGATATCCATGGCGTATCCTCACAGCAGCAGAATGGCCAGGGTGATCCCCGCCCCGGCGCCCAGCGCCGCGCTGAGGCGGTTTTTCCGGGCCTTGTCCCTTTCCTCCAGCTCCCGGAACAGGCTCAGACGCTGGCGGGCCCGCTCCACGGCGGCGCACTGATTCTCCGGGTCGTATCGGCCCAGCACCTCCCCCAGGGCGGACAGGGCCTTCGTCTCCTCGGGCCGAAGGCAGAGGGCGTCCGTCTCCTCCGCCGCTTTCTCCCAGGCATCCCGAAAGGGGAGTCGCTTTTTCTCCGTCAGCCAGATCACCTGGGACAAGAATTCCGCCGCAGGCTGCTCCGCCCGGAGCAGCAGGGTCCTCAGGAGGTCCGGCAGGGGAGGGAGAAGGTCCTCCAGCTCCGCCTTCATCTGATCCAGGACCGCCAGCAGGCTCCCCAGAGACCGGAGCCGCTGGCCGGACCGGCCCACAGTCACCAGCCCCAGCAGGGTGCAGCAGCTTACCACCAGGACCGCTCCCAGCGCCTTCACCATGGGATCTCCACCTCCCGATAGATTCGTCTGCTTCCTTCCCGGAGAATGAGCACCCCGTGCCGGAATACCTGCCTGGGCAGGGGCTTTCGGGCCAGCTCTTCGGGAGAAGCGCAGTGGAGACTGGCCCACACCGCCACGCCGCTGTCCGCCGCCCGACGTACCGCCTCGCCCTCCGCAGCTCCCAGTTCGTCCATGGCGATCACCTGGGGAGACATGGAACGGAGCAGCATCTCCACCCCGTCGGCCTTGGGGCAGCCCTCCAGCACATCCGTATTCCGTCCCACGTCGAATCGGGGGATCCCGGCCTCCAGGGCGGCCAGCTCTCCCCGCTCGTCCACCAGGCAGACCCGTCTGCCTGTGTCAGAGGCCAGGCGGACCAGATCCCGGAGGAAGGTGGTTTTGCCGCCCCCCGGGGGAGAGAGGATGAGCAGGGACTTGTCCAGCAGCCGCTCCTCCAGCTCCGGGGATACGCAGGGGACCTGCCGGGGGATGCGGATGCACAGGGAAGAGAGCTGCCGGAAGCCCCGGGGTTCCCCGTCCTTGAGCACCACTGCGCCGCAGACGCCGATGCGGTAGCCCCCGGGTGCCGTGAGATAGCCCCGGCGCAGGCTCTCCTGCACCGTATGGAGGCTGGAGCGGGAGGCCCGTTCCAGCACATATTCCAGGTCCTCCCGGGCCACGCTTCCCCGGAGCGGGACGATCCCCGTTTCCGTCACTGCCCGCAGACCCCGGCCGCAGTACAGACGGATCTCCTCCGCTCCCGCCCGCAGCTCCGGATCCAGAAACAGAAGTTCCCCCCGCAGCCGCTCCGGCAGCAGGGCAGCCGCCCGGTCGAATCGCTCAGTATCCATGTTCGTCCAATCCTTTCCTCGGTTTCTGTACACCATATGCGGGCCGGGAGCGGGAAATGCGCCTGTCCATCTCAGCGGGCAGGAACAGCGGAGAAAGCGGGAAAGACATGCGGAAGGAAAAGTGAGAAAAAGGCTTGCATTTCCTCGGGAACCGTGCTATGATACACAGGCTGTGAAGCACAAGCGCCATTAGCTCAGCTGGATAGAGCGTCTGGCTACGGACCAGAAGGCCGGGGGTTCGAATCCCTCATGGCGTGCCAAGAATCAGTGCCGCCCCGTCGGGGCGGCACTGATTCTTACATAGGACCAAAAGAGGGATTCGAACGGGAGCGGGAGTGAATGGGGCGCCGGGGGCGCCCCAGAGCCGCGACCCGGCCTCCGCCGCAGCGGAGGTCGAATCCCTCATGGCGTGCCAAAGCGAAAAGCCTGTCGGCGCAGTCCGGCAGGCTTTTCGTTTTGTATTCTTCATTCTTCACTATTCACTAGTCATTGGCAGTAACAGGCTTTTTCTAAATGAATAATGAAAACTGAAGACTGAATAATGATTGTATTACGGAAGAAAGTGCGATATTCTGGATCCGGTGATGATATGAAGGAGAATACTTTAAGCGATAAGTCCATCGACTTCGGCGCGA
>JAEEGL016128626.1_pt1 | contig 12535 bp, 11 predicted proteins | sample 9134231 | NCBI WGS metagenome assembly JAEEGL01 (sample SAMN16246548, study PRJNA631951) | gut metagenome | biome: gut microbiome; feature: rumen; material: fiber-attached | host: Bos | place: Iran: Karaj | collected 2018-10
GTAATCTGTTGTTACCTTCACACCGACATCTGTGAATTTCGGAGGTATATCCATACCCATTGAGAGCAACTGCATGACGTTCCCGAACAACATGCCTAAAAACTCAACAGGGTCAATAAGACGACCGTCAAAATGCACTTCGAAATGAAGGAAATCTCCACTTTCTGCAACTTGAAGACCTGCCTCGATGGGCTGGCCATAACGAACATGGACAGATGCGACATGACCATACTTAACTTCATATTTTCCATATCGGCAAATGATGAAGTTTTCATGAATAGCATCATTGCCAACCGCTGTTACTAATCCTGTGGCAACGGCAAATAATGGCACATGATAGGCAACCAAATCCAGACCGTTGTGATGAAACTTTTGGCCTGTTCTTGGATGGGTTTGTTCGCCAAATCCGAGACTTATCTGAACATCGTTCCCTTCATGGCCGGGAAACGGCATCACAAAGCCGCTCGCCGATTCTAATAACATGTCTTTTTCTATTTTCATAATCTTACTCCTTTACGTACATAACTTGACAATTCTTCTTCTTGTTGGGGTTGTGGTTGAACCACAAAAGGCGCATACGACATAGCTGTTTGCTGCTGCGGCTGACGGAGGTTGTTAAGTGCCAAAGACCCTAATAACATGCTTGACACCTTGCCCATCCATCCAAACCGTCCGAACATAAGGAAGGCAGCTGCGACTAAACCTGCTATGCTTTTGAGAGGAAATCCACCGCCGCCAGTCATTCCTCCTAACATGTTCGTCAGTGGATTGCTGGCAGAAAACATCCCTCCTAGGCTTGTTCCCATGCTCTGCATCTGCTGCGCATACAAGTTTTGTTGCTGTTGAACATCATCTTGTAATGGAACCTGCATGGATGGCATTGGCACACTTGTGTTATGAAACATCTCTGAAACGGAGTCTTTAGCTGCTTGCGCTCCTTCAGAAATCTTTTCACCAGCACTCTCAACTCCTTCTCGAATCTTTTGGGTCGCGCCGTCACCTAAGACAGTGTCAACAACTTGCTCACCAAGTCCTTTCTCTGAATCACCTCTCAATGTCTCGTCTAATTTTTTGACAAGACCCTTCTCTTTTCCATCTTCACCCAATACTGCATTGGATGCGACTTCCACCAGTCCCTGACCTTGGGCGAAGACTTTCCAACCTACCACTCCTGCGGTAACTCCCTTCCAGTTCTTGGCGGCAATTTCACCTGCCTTTAAAGCTCCTTTCCCAACAGATTTTGTCGCCGAAGCCACTTTGGGTAAATATTCCATTGCAACAGGAGCGGCTTTTGCTAACATCTTGAATATTCCTGCACCAGGCATATCATCCTCCTTTCTTTTTTAATTGAATTGATTACTTAACTATTTTATGTCAATAATATAATGCAACTATTGCTCGCGCAGAATGTGGCTCGTCTTTCAACGTGGGCATGATGCCACCATTGACAGAAGAACATAGCCATGCGCTATTGGCTTTGTCTTCTGACACTTCTGTACTGCTCCAATACCAACAACTCCCTGCTTCAGAATCAAGAGAAAGGGGTGTACCACCGCAACGCTCAATAACTGGATTGACTTGCGGTAGAGCTGCTATCAATAAACGCATCTCTGCCACACTTGGAACATAATCACTCTGTCCAAACTTGTGATAATGGAAAACTTCATTTGCCAAAGGTGAACCTTTACCTGAACGAGCATCTTGACTGTTATGCAATGCCACTGTGTTTCCCCAACCATCAAAAAATTCTAACGAACCACTCGTTCCTTGAGAAAATCCAACAGTGTCTGCAAACGCTACGGATGACAATTCATCTAACATCACAGCAAGAGCGGGATGGTCTTCCGTCTGTTCCGCAAACACAACACCTACGGCATTCACGGCATTCTGTGATTCGTATTGTTCAACGCTCATTGTCCTATGATCATCACACAGAATATGCCCAATGTAAATATGATAATCAACCTCTTCATGCTCATCACAAGACGAAAAACCTAGCACGGACATCGTGATACACAAGGCTTCAAATATTTTTTCTGTAATTTTCATAATTCTCTTTTTTTTATTTTATAACGGTACTTTGATTCCAAGAGTCACACCTGTTCTGAACAGATCTTCTCCCTTAATAATAACATCCTCTTTCACTTGAAAGAAAACTTCCCAACGGTGTTTCAAAGCATAACTGTGTTCATACCCAACATGAACACCTCCCTTAAATTTGTTAAGGTCGCTGCCACCAGAGGCTCCAATCCTGAAATTTCCATGATGATTACGACCACGACTGACACAAGGCTTGTACACAATGCCAATATGCCATGTGTTATAACTGTTCCAAAAGGAGTCCTTGGTAATATGATTTGCCACTGGGTCTTCTTCATATTTGATATAATAGGTGGCAAAATATTCCCAGGCATTGTGATACCTTGTTTCATGCTCATAGGAAACGGTGGCATCAAAGCCTTGTTCATACAAAGCTCCAACACTCATCATTAAATGATTGTTGTTACTGCTCTGAGCATGACTCTTGGAAACAACAAGGAATAGCACCAAAAACAGGCAAATACCTAATAAGAAATTCTTTGGCTTGAAATCCATATTTCCATCAATTGGTAAACGATAACTGCTAAACGTGTTCATAACGAATGTAATTTATGTATAACACTAATCTTCTCTTAACAATAAAGTGTTGAACGAGTCTGCGCTTAAAACATCTTCGTAATCAATGCTCATGGAAATGGTACGACCACTAATCTGCTTCTCTGACAACTCAATGGTCAATACCTTATCATTGGGGAAGGTCATTTTTTTCAGAACTGCAACATTCCTGTAACCATGCAGGAAAGAAGTGGATCTATCTAATATGAAAACTGGCTTCAGCTCCACAATCTGCATATTGGTGGACTTCGACTGCTTCTTATCGGCCAACTTGAAACGCAGTTCGTCTATGTCAAAACGGATGTTCGTTCTATTTTCTACAGAGAAATCAATGAAAAAATAATCTCCTACAGCATAGATATTGTTCAAACGAATTATCATCCTGTTTTGACGGGTACTTACGTTACGGAATTTAGCGGGACTTTGCCATACTCGACGAGCAAAATGCACCATATCCTCTGTCGAAAGACTGATGGAAGGATGATGAAAAGCATTGCGTTCAACTAATTCTATCTCCTTATCCGTGACGGCTTCCTCCATACGGGTCGTGTAAATCAAAGCATACTGAGACCGATAACGCTCAGTCACGATGGTAACTATAGCCAAGATTTCACCATCTTCATGCTCTCCCTCTTTGGGCTTCAAACGAAGTACATTGTCCAGAGGCCTGTCTGCAACCACCTTATCTGTAGATACATCAACCAAGAGTATCGGCTCAGAGGCTGTGATAACAGTGGTGATAAACTCATTAACAGTCAATTGTTCCATCTCTAAATAAGTTTGCTGCGAAAAAGATTCTTGGGCAAACAAGGCGAATATAAACAATACGCCTAAACGAATGTTACGAATAATAGTTGTTTTCATATCTGATAGATTTTATTATTTTCTGTTTTTTATTATAATATTATTTCCGCTTGTCTTTCCGATTCACTAAATACACTTGTGTACCGTACTTCAAGCGAACACGGTTTTTCTTAATGGCCTTACTGATGGCATTGGACGTTTGCTGATAAGCATTCTGTAAGGCTTGACCCGCCCACTGGGTGATAGAATTGCGGTTGTCACCTGGATTTACACTCATGCTACCTTGCGTCACACTTCCTGCAACGTCTTTCGCTGTCTCACGAAATGCTGAGGATGGAACATACAATCCTTCCAAACCGTCCAAATCATACATCGATAGACCAATTTTATACAGTTCATCACCCACAAGCACACTCTCTATTTTACCCTTCACTCGCTGATTGCTGAAACCACTTAATGTGGCATACAAATAAGTACCCTTCTTCATAACTACACCATCTATTTCAATGGCATCAAGCAATCTGAGTCGTACACGACTACCACTCACAGCTTTAATTTCTTCATCAATGATGGCCTTAATCAAACGAGAATCTGACGATTCTTCAGACAAGGTGTTAAAATAAGACGAAGTTTCACGCACCTTCTTCACAACAGCTATATTCTCCGCATCATCATCCAAAGCTTTGACAGCTTTCTTGTCATCTTCTGATTCACTCACAGTAGTGACAGACAAAGTATCAGTCTTCACTTCCTGAGATTGCAAGGATAAATCACCCTGCAAATCTCCCGATAACCTACGACGACGCATCTGTTCTAACAGACGGCGGTCTTCAGCAGATAATAAATCATCATCATTACGCATTCTTGAATTACTTGATGCTTGTTGTTGAAGGCGAGCTTGCATCTCCTGAAGTCGCTTTAAAGACTCTTGTTCCTGCAAAACGGCTGTCTCATCCTCTGAATACTTGGATTCATATTCTTCTTTCTTATTTAATGAATCACGATCGTTATCTAAGGTTTCGACAGCACTCAAATCTCGGATGTTACCGAACGAGCGTTGCATGTTGTCACGTTTACTTCCTATATCTTCTTTCAAATGAGCAGAAGGTAAATCACTATTCAGATATTCTGTCGTCTGCAAACCTGAATGATCCTCCTCTTCCACCTCCGTCTGAAAGAGATCAATAATTAGCCAACCTGCCCCTATAAGGAGTGGATAAAGTATTGCTGGAAGCATGTACTTCGGCTGTTTAAAGTTAATCTTATTCTTCATGGCTCTCTATTTTTTAGATAATTCTCATACAAAGCGGAGTCCACTCGTTCAACCGCCGTTACACGTCGCTGGCTTTTACTTGCTTGATAATGCAAAATCAAACAAGTAACGTTGTAACAAAAACAAAGCAAAACAATACCAAACACTAAGACTAAAAAGCCTTTTCTGTGTGCATTGGCGAAACGTTGTACTTGCATGGCAAGCCAACTGATACCAGACTTGTCGGCAAAATTGCGACCAGCCTCGACATCTCGCTCATAACGCTCCCTGTACTTCGGGTCGTTCTTGTCTGGCATCGGCTCACCCATCAAAATTCTTTTGAATCCCATACAATTACGATTTTAATGAATATTGTTAATAGATGTTCTTTTTTCTTTCTTCTAAATCTTTATTGAGCAAAGTGCGCCAGTTGACAATCAACAAACCATGAGGGTTGTTCTCTGTTCTGGGAACACGGCGCAATTCTCCTGCAGTCACCAATTCACGCATCAATATCGACGTGCGACGTTCAATACGCTGCCGACCGTAATAGGTGAAAGACATCTTGTTCTTATCGAACTGAATGCTATCACAGAAAATGTTAAAGACTGCACTTGTTCCCATGATGTTGTTGTAAAATCCTTTCTCCTTCAAAGCATTGTACTGAGCCAAACCTGTTTCATCAACTAAATACATCGCTTTCTCCATCGTCGAATTGATGTATTTGTCATCAGGGGCTAAAGTAAAGAAGAAATGATGAAACATCTCCACATGGCTTTTGGCCTCTACATCTAATGTTTCTTCCATTGTCGAACGTTGTACTAATATCGGAATATTTCCGTCCAATACATAAATCTTCTTCTGTGCTTCGGACACCATCACACTCGCTGTCCAAATGCTGCAGATGCTGACAATGATGCAACCTAACAAGAACAGACCGCATACAATCAACACTAATTTAATTTTATTTTCAAGATTTTTAATAACCATGTTTTTACACGTTTTGCTAATGATTAATAAATACAATTTTCTTTACATCATCGAACATGCAGTAACGAAGAAGTTGCAGCCTTTGCCTGACTCGCCACACCTTCACCGAAACTACGGGTTGAAAATGCAGTGTCACCCTCTGGAATCATCCATGCGGCCAAATCAGGAACGAGGTTCAGACATTTCAAACTAACTATGCTGGCAACTAATAAATACCCCGAGGTCATAAATGCATTCTGTAAATAACCCCTAAAGGCTTCTTCACTTTCTGTAATAACCTCTAAATTTTCTATCTGTAGACTGATGACAATATCAAAAAGCAAGAGTACGTAAAACCCTACGAAGTAGAGCATGGCACCGTAAAAATGAACAGTGAGATACCTCGTAATCCATTTCGCCCAAGCTCCTTCCCACTTCGGCAAAATACTGAACGCCCATTGAATAGGGCCAAAAATGGTGAGCATACCTAACAGCAACTGCTGACAGAACATCGTACCCCACCAACCAACTCGGAATAACACCATTGCTAACCACGTCACAACCTTGTCAATGAAAATCATCCAACCAACGTATGTGTCGCGCTTGTCTAACGTACTGCTATCTGTGCTTGACTGAACCGTTGCTTCTGAACCGATTCCCTCTGCACTGGCATCCTGATTGACCGGATTGTTGAGGTTGGCATTGGCTGCGGAAGACGCACCCTGCTGTTTGAGCATCATGGTATCGCGTTTACACAGAAGCGGAACCAACTCGTTATATTTGTCATTTACCTGAGCGGCTTCAGCCTCATAGAGATCGTTTGTGAAACTGCCTACAGCATTGGGTATATACGCAAGTCCCTCCAATATCGACCAATCGACGGCTGTGCCAATTCCTGTAATGGAAGGTGGATACCACCAGCACATAATGATGGCAATGCCTAACACTCGAAGTATTTTCAATACGTCCAACGGCTCATTTTTCGCCATCATCTTGTAGGTCATGTTGGCTGCTAGAATGAGAGAAAACATTGCTCCTAAGGCCATACACATTTGGAGAACCCACCAAAACGGACCATTGGCACCTAAAAATGTTTCGTCAGTCAAGAATGAATTGGTCTGAATAATGACCTCATCAATTTCATTGTCCAAAAAGTCGATGCCGACATTTGAGGAAAGGGAATCTAATGCTTCCCATAAGTCAATCGCTAAAGGTATCATAATAGATTTGATTATAGAATGAAATGTTTTTGTTTACTGGTAGTTACTGATGTAAACTGGCGGATATGGCTGACATCCATCGGTCGTGGGCTTCTCTCGCGACATCTCCAACACAAACAGAATTTGGCTTGACCGCTGGAGCATATATGTGACGACAGTTTCTTAACTGATACAGATACTGACATAATTGTGTGTTGTACCTTACCAAGTCTTGATAAATGGCCAGATACTGGCGTTTCCGTTGACTCAATGGCATATATGCTTCACGCACTGCTTGAAGACCACAATCTATACTCTTGGATATGTCTTGCCACTCGCTGCGACTGGTAGGTGTACCACCCAAACGGGTGATCATCTCAATATTCGAACGGAACAACTCCTGCGCCTTTTCTATCTTTTCTTTCTCTACAACCCAAGCTGCATCAAGCATATTAGGTGTACGTTCTGCCATATTGAGACCTTCTATCTCTGCACGATATAAATGAATGGAATCAATCGTCTCAGAATAAGGAACTTCTTGATTCAACAACAGAAGTACTTGAGTACGGAATACCTGCTTGCCTGTCTCGTATGCTTCCTGCCGATATCTATTATGGAAGGCAGCATAATAAGTATCCGGCATAAGTGAACCCAAACCTATTTCGGTGACCGTGAACTGATTCATCACGGAAGGGTCGTGATAGTAAGTCTGACCGAATAAGGTCTGCGCAAATAGACTCCCTGATAATAAAAATAAATAATATAACTTTTTCATATATTTCATATTATAAAATGTCTATTATTCAATAATCTAATCCTTTGGCGTTTTGTAACCATCTATCGATGGCTTCATCTGCTATCTCTTGTAAAGTTTTGGTATGATACACATGCCTCGTCCAATATCCCGTCCGTACTGTGATATACTTCCACAATTCAAAATACGCTCTATCCACTGTTTTACGAATATCATCTAACGAGGCATTGATGGTTTCAATGATTGTCATTATATCTTCGGTGGTGCAAGAAACACTACCTGTTGCATACAATGCCAAATCGTATAAAGATCTGATGATTTGTTCACCGTCCTCATAAACAAGACGAATCGTCCTGTAACTGATTGTCACTAACAAGGTGTCACTGGAAACGATATTACCACGCTCTAAACATTTCTCTTTATACTTTTCCAACAATTCTTTATAAGAACGAATGCGTTCACTCACATCTTGATAGGTATCCATCGCATTGAAAACTGTCGTTGCAGAACTATAGATAATATCTATGATGTCAAAGCAACGGTTATACTTGTCAAGATTGAGATTCACTTCTTTGTAAGATTCATCGGTCTCTTTGCAATACTGATGTAACAGTTGATTCCCCTGTTCCACAGTACTGCGTACAAGGAGAGCTGAACGGATACGTTTATGGTCATCAATGATAGCCTCCACCGTACCAGCGTCAAAACTCTGAGCTAGTAACCTCATGGGTAAAAAAATCTCCATAAGGACAGAAATCATCAAAATTTGTCTCAATTTATTCATGTTACATTTTATATTATTCATTGCTAATGATGTTGAATCGAATCTGATGGGGCGACGGAGAAACCATGAGCACTATCACGCCAACGGCGAAGGGCTTCATTTCCCACCCAACTCTTACGCTGTCTCGTTAGAGGGGAAAGAATTTCAGCCTTCAAACAATCTAATATAGTCGTTCGATAGCGCATGAACTTTTCTAACAACACCAAATTAGCATATATCCTCTCCAAACGATAGGTGACCTTTCTCGCTATCTCCAAACGATCACTTATCCATAATAGATGCGTGACATTATCATCATCCATGCTCAAGGAATCTGAATAAGCATAATTCAAGTCAACTGAGCAATTAGGATATTCTTCCATAATTTCATGTTGACGCTGACTCACAGCATTCACACGTTCCTGCTCACTAGCACTCATATCTAACATCATCATGTCAACAACATCGGAGGACGAATAGTCTGCGCCTAATGACCAACTAAAAGCTAAAATAGCTCGATGGACACGCTTACCCAAGATATACTTGGGTTTGCGCTGTAATGATAACTCTGCACGGAATGTTAATACACCATTGTCAAAACCGGCCATACGGCCATGACGGATGAACGTAAAACCGTTCCAATAACCGCTGTCCGTCCATTCTATGTTATAGGCTGTCTCCAAATCGTGCATAACAGATGGTATGCGAGTGTAGTCATCTGATGTGCCGTCGTAGTCTGCCAACATCTCGGAACGAGCATCCTCCATGGCCGATAACTGACTCTGCAACTCATTTACTTCTGACTCCAATGAAGAAATGGAAGCCAAATTGGCATTGTACTGTGTACGGAAAGGTGTTGGATCTTCTGCTTCAGCCATCTGTATGCGTAACAGACGGTTCTCTTCCTTTAATGCTTGTATCTGAGACTGCTTGTCTGCAATACTCGAACCTAACAAGGAAATCTCTTGGTCAAACTCTGATGTGTCAGGACTGGAAGGTAAAGAGGATTCCATCGCATAAAACTTGGATTCCTCACCCAAGGAATTACCATGGTGACCATCTACTTTCCACGAATGACTGCCTTCACCCAAAGAAGTGCCGTCAGAACAATTAACGACAAAGCTAACACTCTCTACACCATGCAAGCGTTCTTCATCTGGGGCTTGGTAGTAATTCTTTGCATCTTTTTCAATCGTATAGACTTTACCTTCTTCATTACGGTTGTATTCCACCAGCTTCGCCTCCATCTTCGCTTGCATACTGCTTAAATCCATCGTTTGACTGTCAAACAGTTCTGAATACACTTCTTCATCAAAATTCCATACGTCACGGACATATACAGAATAGGCCAAGGCTTTTATGACCCCCGTACCTTGGGTTAACAAATACTGTTTGCCTGTCATCGATATATGATAAGTATGTCCTGTATGCTGAGCATTTAACTCATTCACTTTCGTACGTGACCAACCCGCCAAGGACTCTGAGTGTTTCTTTGCTTCCTCCTGTTGAGCAGGACTCAATGCTTCTAGTGTATGAAAATAGGTATAAGCTGGGTTACTGAAGTCTTCCCCTGATGCCAAAGACGGTGGATCATACAGACATACATATTCAGAACCACGATGCTTATAAGCAATATACCAACGTTGAGTATAATACTGACCCTGCATCTCATGCAGATAGTCACTGATATAAGTGGTGATATTATAATCGTCAAACTTAAACAAGCGTGAAAGACCAATCGAATCATTGGTCAATATCTCATGCATCACTAAATCTCGAATCTGGGCTGGATTTTGCAACAGATGATAGGCTTGCTCGAAATCATCATATAATTCGAGAATTTCACCTGGCTTTCCATGAAAAACATCATGCACTCTTCCCGCTAAATTAGCACCTTCGGTAATCAAAATGTTTCCTCCTGCTGTGGCTATAGAGGAACCATTATTAATCAATGTCTCTAAATCTTCTAAAAGAGCCTCTTTCGTTAATCCATCATCAAAGTCTGATAGGTGCTCCCAAACAGCTTTCCAATCCACATCTGCAAACTGCGCCAAATCGAAAAGACCACGCAAATTGTCATTGATGGCTAAAAATATAATATCTTGAAAAGATATACTACAATTTGTAACTACGGTCTCAAAAATCATACACAACTGCTTTACCTCTTCACAAACCTTGAAGAGATAGGGACCCCAATACAATGCTTTTTCTGGATATTGTATCATCTGATAACCAACCGCCCAAAGTTTGGGAGTAATGCGGTTAGCAACCAGCGTATAGATGCGACGATAATAATAGTTCTCTCTTGCATTAGTAAATAATCCAGCATTCTGTAAAGCCTTACGGTCAAGCCATTTGGATGAATGAATGCCAGCAGTGGCCAAAGATGCACTGGAATAATGACGTAAAATGTCACCTAAAACATCATTGCTCGTTTTCTCTGTTTGCCACTCAGTCAAATAAGCTCCGCTCATTGCAGCATCAGTTCTTTGGTCAATATTGACACTGTACCAACTGCCTCGAAGAGGCACTGCAAAAAGCAATGTCACCACACTAATCAAATATGTCTTCCAATTCCATGTCATTATTTATTTTCTTTTAAGGTGCTGAGATTCAATACGTGACCTGCTTTGTTCACTTTCTGGGCAAACTCTAGTGACTTGGCAATACCGCTCATGTCCCAATCGCGTAGGAAGGCCTCAATGGCTTGCTGATGATTGCAGCCCAACTCTCGTTTATACAACTTTAAAGCTTCTTTTTCAGCTTTTTCCGTGGTGTAGCTCATATAACATTCACGAGGCTCTTCTACACCAAACACATCACCTTCTTGCCCTCTTTTAATAAATACTTCCTTGAATGGACTACGACCAACTTTATTATCAAGCCTGTTTATAGTGAATATCTTCTTACAATCAATATCTGACAATGCCAAAGTGGCTTTGATGTCATCAAACTTGTCTTTAAACTTGCTTTGATCAAGTAGCATGAACACATCGGAATTGCTGATGATAGCCTCTTTTACAATCGGAGAACTGGTGATGTCCTGAATTTCCTGCGTCACCACGCCTACCATTGCCCAATGCTTACGGGCGGTCTTATACAGATATTTAATGTACTCGGCCATGACAGGTGTGGCAATGGCTTTCCAAGCCTCTTCAATGACCAAACATTTCCGATTCTTTTTGATACGCATCTTCTGCGTAAACACGTCCATAATAATGAGGACGATAATGGGGAAAAGGATGGGGTCATCCTTTACTTTATCTATTTCAAAGACGATAAACTTTTCATCGAACAATGAACTGTCCATGTCATTGTTCAACGTGTATTCCAATTCGCCACCACGATAAAAAGGCTTCAAGATGGCCGCAAAATTGTCAATGGCGAAATCTACATGGTCTTGACGCATGATTTGAGGAATACGCTGGACAGCATACTCGTAATAACTGTTGAAACTCAAATCAAGAACACGCATTTTCTTCCGCTGATGCTCCAATTTCTCGATTTCACGGTCAATCTTATAGGAAAATTTATCTTCTACCAGCGAAGTCATACGAACTAGCTCATGGTGAATCTTGTCGCGCAGAAGACGGGCTGTCTCTCGTTCTCCTTCATTATCTGCACTATTGTGTTCAGCAAGATTGTCTAACTTTTCTTCCTGACGCTTCAACTTCTCATAACGTTCCTTATCTTCATCAGTGATATTATATTCTTCTCCATGTTTTCTTTCAAATTCCTGCTCAAATCGTTCGTATTCTCCGTTTTTCTTGGAATCTAACAACAAACGTTCATGCAAATCTTTCCGTTCAGCATCACTATACCCATCAAAAGGCGTGAAATACTCACGGTAAAACTCAACGATGGTCTGATTGATGATGGCTTCCTCAATCTTCGTCGGCATCTCGGCTCCTTTAAAGATAAGGAAAATGAGTGACTTCAGAAAGTTCTTCTTTTCACCAAAATTCTGCATATACTCCACCGTCGTCACTTTGAAAGGATTCATGGAAATGGGATGCTCCTTGGTGTAGCTGATGTACGTTCCTTCAAAATGACTGTTAAGACCTTCGTAACTGTCACCTGTATCGACGATTACCAAGTCGGTATTCTGTTCATACAACTGACGACAGACGGTGTTCATA
>JAEEGL016389179.1_pt1 | contig 12535 bp, 9 predicted proteins | sample 9134231 | NCBI WGS metagenome assembly JAEEGL01 (sample SAMN16246548, study PRJNA631951) | gut metagenome | biome: gut microbiome; feature: rumen; material: fiber-attached | host: Bos | place: Iran: Karaj | collected 2018-10
AATATCAAGCTCAAGGACGGAAAAAGTTATCCGTATATCAAAGTCACGGTAAACGAGCCCTATCCCCGATTGCTGGTCGTGCGGAAACGTCTGGACGACGGCGCGCGCTATTTCGGCCCGTATTCCGGGACCGGCGTGGCCTACTCGATCCTCGGGACCGCCCGTAAGACCTTCCGTCTGCCCGACTGCCGGAAGCAGTTTCCGCGCGACATCGGCACGCGGCCCTGTCTGAACGCACAAATCGGCCTCTGCTGCGGCCTCTGTACCGGACAGGTGACGGCCGAGGAATACCGCGCGCTCTTTTCCGATATCCTGCTTTTTCTGAACGGCTCCTTTTCCGACGTCAAAGAATCGCTGGAAAAACAGATGGCCTTTGCTTCCGACAACCTCATGTTCGAGACGGCCGCCCTCTGCCGTGACCGCATCCGATACCTCGCCCGCCTCTGGGACAAGCAGAAGGTCGTCGCAGCGCCGCATATCGAGCAGGACGTTTTCGCCCTGCACACCGACGATACCGGCTCCTGCCTCACCGTCTTCTATATCCGGAACGGCGCCGTCACCGACAGCGAATTCTTTCTCTTTGACGCCGACAAGATCGTCGACGAGGACGCGCTGGCCTCTTTCCTGTATGAACTCTATCAGGTCCGGGAATATATCCCGAAAGAGATCCTGCTCGATTTCCCGCTGAGCGCCGAAACAGTCGAAACACTCTCGGACTCCCTGCGCGAAAAATCCGGCTGCAGGGTCTCCGTCCGGATCCCCGAGCGCGGCAATCTCAAAGCGCTCTGCGCCATGGTTCGGCGGAACGCCGCCGAATATGCGGCCCAAAGCCGCGAAAAGACCGAAAAGGAAAACGACGCCCTGATCCGGCTGGCCTCGCTGCTGCAGCTTGAGGTCGTCCCCGAAAAGATCGAGGCCTTCGATATTTCCAACTACGGGAACGAGATGATCACCGCCGGAAAGATACGGTTGGAAAACGGCCGATTCGTCAAAAATGCTTACCGCACCTATCGAATAAAAACGACCGAGGGTCAGGACGATTACGCCGCCATGCGGGAGGCGGTCTCGCGGCGCCTCGCGCATCCCGAGGACGAGCTCCCCGACCTGATCCTGCTCGACGGCGGACGGGCCCACGTCTCGGTGATCCGCCGCCTTCTGACGGAGCTCGGTTCGTCCGTCCCGGTTTTCGGCATGGTCAAGGACGATTACCACAAAACGCGGGCTCTGATCGGCGAAGAAGAAGAAATCAGCATCGCCAAGGAACAGAGCGTCTTCCTTCTGATTTGCCGTATCCAGGACGAGGTCCACCGGTATACGGTCTCCCGTATGAGCGGGGCCAAGCGAAAATCGCTGCGCACCTCCTCGCTGGAGGAGATCCCGCAGATAGGGCCTGCCAAAGCGAAAGCGCTGCTTTCCCGGTTCAAGGGTCTGCGCGGGATCGCCGCCGCCGACCGCGAAGCGCTTCTCTCTGTCAAGGGGATCTCCTCCGCGGACGCCGACCGCATCCTTGCCCATTTTGCCGAAAAAAAAGGCGGAACCGCCGCCAGGGGAGTCTGACTATGATGAGAATAACGACCGGGACGGCCAAAGGGACACGTCTCGACGCACCGGAAGGACTCTCGACCCGCCCCACCGCCGAGCGGACCAAGCAGGCGATCTTCAATATCCTGCAGTCGGAGATCGAAGGGAGGCGCGTGCTGGATCTGTTTGCCGGATCCGGCCAACTTGCGCTGGAGGCCCTCAGCCGCGGCGCCGTTTACGCCTATCTCTCCGACAGCAGCCCGGACGCCTGCCGGATCATTCGGAGCAACATCGAAAAGACCCGCCAGCAGGCGAAAACCCACGTAGCCTGCTGCGATTTCCGCAAAACCATCCGCAATCTCGCCGGCGGAGAACCGTTCGGCCTGATCTTCCTCGATCCGCCCTATCAAAGCCGCTTTCTGGAAGAAGCGCTGACGCGGATCGTCTCGGCCGGGATCCTCGCCGAAGGCGGCTATATCGTCTGTGAGAATGAACGCGGCGACAACGTTTCCGCCCCCGGACTCGTCTGTTTCCGGGACTGCCGCTACGGGCGCGCTCATATCACCATTCTGACCAAGGAGGCAACGCCAAATGAAAGCCATGATCTCGGGGACCTTTGATCCCGTTACCGTCGGCCACGTCGATCTGATCCGCCGTGCCGCCGCTCTCTTCGACGAGGTCCACGCCGTCGTCTTCAACAACACCGGAAAGGCCTGCCGCTTTTCGCTCAGTGACCGGACGCGGTTTTTAGCGGCCGCCTGCGAGGGAATGCCTAACGTCACCGTCGGCAAGTGCAGCGGCCTGCTGGCCGGATATGCCAAGCGCCACGGCATCGGCGTCATCGTCCGGGGCATCCGCGACGTATCCGACGTGCCCTACGAAATGTCGCTCGCAACCATCAACCGCGGCCTCGCCGATCATCCGGAAACCGTCTTTCTTCCTGCCGATCCGGCCTACTTCCACATTTCCTCCTCCTTTGTCCGTGATATGCTGCGGTATCGTCAGGAACTCGCCGGGATCCTGCCGGATCCTGTCCTGCGGATCCTGAAAGAACGCGGCGAAATCTGACGGTTCGCCTCGAAAAGGAGCGTTTTTTTCTCCCGGTTTCGACAATACCATACAGAAAACCGCTTTGTTCGCCGTTTTGTTCTCTTTGCAGGACAAAACGGCGAATATTTGTTCTTTTTAGAAAAAAAAACCGAAATTTGTCCCAAAAATCTGAAATCAACTCTTGAAAAAAACCTTTCTATGCCGTATAATAATAACACAAGTGGTAAAAAGTGGGGCAAAGTGGTTCAAAAAACCAGAATCCGCCCTGTTTTTACCCGACTGACCCCATAAGAGACAGGAGGGGAGCGTATATGTTCTGCGGCGAATACAGCCATAATCTCGACGCCAAAAAGCGGATCAGTCTGCCGGCCAAGCTGCGGGACGAATTGGGCGAAAGCGTCGTCATGACCAAAAACGTCGACAGCTGCGTCTCCCTCTATCCTCTCTCGCGCTGGCAGTCCTTCACCGCCAAGCTGGATTCCCTGCCCGACATCGAGACGCGTCAGGTCAAGCGGTTCCTTTACGCCGCCGCTTTTGAAACGACCGTCGACGGTCAGGGCCGGGTGCTGATCGCCCCGAACCTCTGCGATTACGCCGGCCTCGACAAAAACGTTAAGGTCATCGGCGTCGGCGATCACATCGAACTCTGGGACGAAAATCGCTGGGCAGCCGAAAATTCCTCCGAAAATACCGCCGATATCACCGAACTGCTCATCAAGCTCGGTTTCTGATATGGATTTTGAACATTACCCCGTTATGCTCGCCGAGTGCATCGACGGCCTTCGGATCCGACCGGACGGACTCTACGTCGACTGCACGGCAGGAGGCGGCGGACACAGCGCCGCCATCGCTTCCCGCCTCGGCCCCGGCGGCCGTCTGATCGCCGTTGACCGCGATCCCGAAGCGATCGCCGCGGTGACCGAACGGCTGGCGTCCTGCGCCGATCGGACCGAGATCGTACGCAGTAACTTCTCAGAACTGAAAACGATCCTGGACGGACGGCACCCTGACGGCGTCCTCATCGATTTGGGAATCTCCTCCCATCAGATCGACACCGCCGACCGCGGCTTTTCCTACCGGCAGGACGCACCGCTGGATATGCGCATGGATCCCGATGATCCGATCAGCGCTTATGATGTCGTCAACCGCTATCCGGAAGACACGCTGGCCGATCTGATCTACCGCTACGGAGAAGAAAAGTTTTCCCGGCGGATCGCCGCCGCGATCGTGAAAGAGCGGGCGTCAGCCCCTATCCGGTCGACGCTGGCGCTGGCCGGGATTATCACCGACGCGATCCCGCCTCGCTTCCGCGAAAAGGGCGGCTCTTCCGCCAAACGCACCTTTCAGGCCATCCGCATCGAAGTAAACCGGGAACTGGACGTCATCGAACCGACGATCCGACTGATCGCCGACGTCCTCTCACCGGGAGGCCGGCTGGCCGTCATCACCTTCCACTCCCTGGAGGACCGCCTCGTCAAACAGACGATGACCGAGCTGACGCACGGCTGCACCTGCCCGCCGGATTTTCCGGTCTGCGTCTGCGGGAAGAAACCGATCCTGAGGCCAGTCACCAAAAAACCGATCCTCCCCTCCGAAAAAGAACTCGCCGAGAACAAAAGAAGTCACAGCGCCAAGCTGCGTATTGCCGAAAAACTCCCGTAAAGAAAGGAATCCGAACGATGACCACCGATGTTTCCCAAAGAAGATCCGCACCGGTTTCCGAATCCGGACAAAAAACGGTCACGCGTTCCCATCGCACCCCTTCCCGCCCCGTTTCCCGCGATCGCCGCGTGACCGGGTACACCCGCGTCAAATCGGGTGATCTAAAGCGCCGCTCCGTCACCAGAACGCCGGATATGTCCAATCCCAACGCCCGCGTCGTCAACCCGAACTTCGCGCTGGGTTCCGTTCCTGCGCTCCGGACGCGGGAAAAGGCGATCCCGGTGGCCGCCGTTCACGTAGAGCCGAAGGTCCGCACCATCACCGATACCCAACGGGTTTCCTTCCCGTATTCCATCGTGGTCCTGGCGCTGACCTGCTCCGTTCTTCTCTTCTATATGATTTTCAACTACGTTCAGATCAATGAACAGACCTCCGCCGTATCGGATCTGAAGGCGGAGATCGCCACGCTGTCTGTGGAAAAAGATGATCTGGCCGCCAAACTGGATCAGAAAAACGACCTGGTCTATATCGAAAAGGTCGCCAAAGAACAGCTTGGCATGGTAAAGATCGACGAGATCACCAAGCGGTATATCACGATGGATCCCGGCGACGTTATCACGCCTTACGGCGGAACGTCCGCCAAAGGTTCGTCCACATAAACGAGTTAATAATGACAACGGCGGGCACGGCGCAAAAAAATACGCCGCGCCCCTGTTTTTTTCTTTTCCTCTATTGTAAAAAATGACGTTCGGTAGTATAATATTAGAGAGTATCTCTGTACGGAGGTGATCCCCATCAACCGGCCAAGCGAATCCAACCGCCGGATCCCCGGCCGAAGCATGATTATCCTGCTGATATTCATGGCTTTCTGGAGCATCCTGATTTTCCGGCTCTTCAAGCTGCAGATCATCGATTACAGCTATTATCAGAATAAAGTCATTAACAACGTCCAGCGAACCACGACGCTCAAGGCAGAGCGCGGCGAAATCTTCGATTCCGCCATGAACAAGCTCGCCTCCAACTACACCGTCTACCGTATTTTCATTTCTCCGCGGGACATTGAAAGCGACGAGCAGGCCGAGCTGATCTCCTCCGGGCTGTCTTCCCTGCTCGGCGTAGACCGGCAGCATATCCTGAATCTGACCAGAAAGGTCCACCGCGCCGACGAAACGGTGATGAAGAAGGCCTCCGAGGAACAGGCCGACGCGGTACGCGCTTTCATCCTCAAAAACGAACTGACGATGCAGATCCACCTCGAAGCGACGTCGGCCCGCTATTATCCCTATTCCAATCTGGCGTCCAACGTCATAGGCGTCGTCGGGACCGACGGCGGTCTGACGGGACTGGAGTATCAGTACGACAGTTTCCTGATCGGCGAATCAGGTAAATACATCACTTCCAAAAACGCCAGCGGCGGCGAAATGCCGACCAAATACGATACCTTCATCGACGCCTCCAACGGCGCCAATCTGGTGACGACGCTCGACGTGACCATCCAGAAGGCGCTCGAAAAACAACTGTATCAGACCTATCTGGATTCCGAACCGCTGAACCGCGTCACCGGGATCGTCATGGACTGCAACACCGGCGCCATCCTTGCGATGGCGACCTATCCGGATTTCGATCTCAACTCCCCCTTCACGCTCGACGCCGATTCGGTCGCCAAGCTGGAGGCAAGCGAATATGAACCCGGTTCCGCCGAATACCGGCAGTATCAGACTGATCTGCTCTATCAGCTCTGGCGGAACAAGGCGGTTTCCGACCTCTACGAGCCGGGATCCACCTTCAAGATTATCACGACCTCCATGGCGCTGGAGGAAGGGCTGGTTTCGCTTGACGAACAGTTCACCTGCACAGGCTCCTATCGTGTCGAGGGCTACGCCCAGCCTATTCACTGCCACAAGCGGAGCGGCCACGGGACCGTGACCTTCGAGCGGGGCCTTCAGCAGTCCTGCAACCCGGTCCTGATGACGATCGGCATGCGGATCGGGCTGTCGAACTTTTACCGCTATTTCGAGGCCTTCGGCTATACCTCCCGCACCGGCATCGATCTCCCGGGTGAAGCCCGCTCGATCTATTCCTCCTACGATAACTTCGGACTCGTTTCGCTGGCCGTCTACTCCTTCGGTCAGACCTTCAAGGTTTCCCCGATCCAGCATCTGACCGCCATCACTTCCGTCGCCAACGGCGGCTACCTGCTCACCCCCTACGTGGTGGAGCAGATCATCGACGACGACGGCAATATCCTGCTTCAGCACGAATCCGCTCCGAAGCGCCAGGTCATCAGCACCGCCGTCTGCAAAACCATCGCCGGCGTTCTGGAACGGGGCGTATCGGGAGACGGCGGCGCGAAAAACGCCTATGTGGCCGGATACAAGATCGCTGCCAAGACCGGGACCTCCGAGGTCCGCGACCAGACCGACGAAGACGGCAACTATTCCTACCGCGTCGGCTCCTGCACCGCCTATGCGCCGGCCGACAACCCGCAGGTCGCCGCCATCATCATCGTCGATATGCCCATGGCGCCCAACAAATACGGCTCGGTTGTGGCCGCGCCCTACATCTCCAAACTGATGGACGAGATCCTGCCTTACATCGGCATCGAACGCAACTATACCGAAGAAGAGCTCAAAAAGATTCAGACCACCATCAAATACAACACCGTCGGCTGGACGACCGCCGACGCCGCCTACGTGTTCCGTACGCTTGACTGCCAGATCCGCGGGAACGGCAACATCGTCACCTATCAGGTGCCGGCGCAGGGCTCCTCCATCATGAGGAACGACGGCAAGGTCATCCTCTACTGCGGAGACGCTACACCGAATGCCAATATCATGGTGCCCGACGTCGTCGGCAAGACGGCGTCCGCGGCCAACCGCATCCTCACCAAAGCCAATTTCAACGTTACCATCGACGGCGCGACCAATTCCACCGACACCGATGCCTATGTGGTAGCGCAGTCGCTCGCCCCCGGGACCCTCGCCACCGAGGCCTCCCCGATCACAATCACCGTCCGCTATCTCGACGGTACCGCCAACTGAGAAACAACGGAAGTCAGAAAGCCCGGAAGGAAAAAGACTATTTTTACCGAACGGAGCTGATACCATGACTTTCCGCGACCTGATCGCCCCTCTGTCCCCCGCTCTCCCTGATTCCGAAGAGAATCCCGTCATCACCGGCGTCACGCCCGATCCCACGCTCTGCCGCCCCGGATCCCTGTTCGTGGCCATCGCCGGCTTTCATCGGGACGGGCACGAATCCCTCGGTCTTGCGCTCGCCGCCGGTGCGGCCGCCTGCGTGATCCGGGCGGATCGGCCCGACTGCGCCGCCCTTCTGAGAGCGGCCGCTGTTCCCTTTCTTGCCGTGCCTGACACCCGCGCCGCCGAAGCTGTCGTCACCTCGCGCTTTTACGGTGATCCCTGGCGGAAGCTTTCGCTGACCGCCGTTACCGGAACCAACGGAAAGACCACCCTCGTCTCTTTGCTGCAAGCCGTCTATTCGATGGCCGGATACGCCTGCACCTCGATCGGCACGCTGACGGGACGTCTGACGACGCCCGATCCGGCGCAGCTCTATCCGAAACTGAAGGAACTGGCGGAAAGCGGCGCTTCCCACGTATTTATGGAGGCCTCCTCTCACGCGCTGGCGCTCGGGAAGCTGACGCCGATCCGCTTCCATACCGCGATCTTTACCAATCTCACGCCGGAGCATCTGGATTTTCATCAAACCATGGACCGGTATGCCGACGCCAAAGCCACGCTCTTCCGTCAGGCGGACCGTTCGATCGTCAATCTCGACGATCCCTACGCCGAGCGCATGATCCGCTGCGCCGCCGGTCAGGTCGTCACCTGTTCGGCCGCCGGCCGGACGGCCGATTTTCGCGCCTTCCGCATCGTCAAGAACGGCGCCGGCGGGCTGTCCTACGACCTCTCCGTCGCCGACCGCATTTTTCGGATCCGCGTCCCGCTGCCCGGCGATTTTACCGTGATGAATACCCTGGAGGCCGCGGCAGCCGCGCTGGCGGACGGTATCCCGCAGGACGTCATCCGGGGCACGCTCGCCGGCTTCCGCGGGGTAAAAGGCCGGTTGGAACGCCTCCCGCTGCCCACTAACGATTACGCCGTCTATCTGGATTTTGCTCACACACCCGACGCTTTGGAGAACATCCTCCGCACGGTGCGGGACTTCATGATGCCCGGACAGAGGCTGGTCCTGCTGTTCGGCTGCGGCGGCGACCGCGACAGAAGCAAACGCCCGCTGATGGGTGGGATCGCCTCCCGGCTGGCCGATTTCGTCATCGTCACTTCCGACAACTGCCGCAGCGAGAACGCCGCGGATATCATCTCCGAGATCCTCTCCGGCTTCGACGGCCCCGCGCCGTATCTCGTCATCGAAAACCGCCGGGAAGCCATTGAATACGCCGTCTCCTCCGCCATTTCAGGCGACATCCTCCTTCTCTGCGGCAAGGGGCACGAGGAATACGAGATCCGGAACGACGGCATACATCCGTTCTCCGAACGGGACATCGTTCTCCGGGCGACGGAATCCCGTCTGCGCGGCAAAGGAGAATACTGACCGACACTGATCCGCAAGAGAAAGGACCGTATCATGCTTCATTTTTCGGATGGCGCTTCTCCGCGCGCCGTCGCCGACGCCTGCGGCGGAAAGCTTCTGAACGAAGGAAAATACCCGATCCGGGGCGCCGCCATTGATTCGCGCGCCGTAAAACCGGGCGATCTTTTCGTCGCCGTTCCGGGAGAACGCACCGACGGACACCGTTTTCTTGTCGCCGCCGCCGAAGCGGGAGCCGCCGCCGTTCTGATCCGGGAGAGGACCGCCGATCTGCCCGAGCTGACCGTCCGAGGCCTGTCCGTGATCCTCTGCCGCGACACCGTCGCGTCTCTCGGCCGACTGGCCGCGGCTCACAAAGCCGAATGCGGCGCGCTGACCGTTGCCGTCACCGGCAGCGTCGGGAAAACCACCACCCGGCAATATATCGCCTCGGTCCTGTCGCAGCGTTTTTCCACCCATAAAACCGAGGGAAATTACAACAATGAGCTCGGCGTACCGCTCACGCTTCTTTCCCTCCGTCCGTCCCAGGAAGCGGCGGTCCTGGAGCTCGGTATGAGCGCCAGGGGCGAGATCTCCTATCTGACCGGTCTCGTCCGTCCCGATCTCGCGGTCATCACCGTGATCGGCACGGCGCACATCGAATTTCTCGGCTCGCGCGAAGCGATCCGGGACGCCAAAATGGAAATCGCCGAGGGCCTGCGCCCCGGCGGCCGTCTGATCCTGAACGGCGACGAACCGCTGCTGGCCGGCGTTCCCGGCGCCTGTTACGTATCGCTTCAGAATCCGAAGGCCGATTTTCAGGCCGTCGAGCTCGCCGGTACCGAAGACGGGATGCGCTTTACCCTGCGCTGCCCCGGATTCGAGATCCGCGACTGCCGGATCCCGACGCTCGGGACCCACACGGTTCTCGACGCTTCCTACGCGGCCGCGATCGGCGTACTGGCGGGGCTGAGCCCCGACGAAATCCGGGCCGGACTTGCGTCCTTTGAAGGCGTGGGTATGAGACAGCGGATCTGCCGTCGCGGCGGGATCACCTATATCCTCGACTACTACAACGCAAGCCCCGAATCGATCCGTGCCTCGCTGACGGTCGCCTGCTCTCTGGCAGCCGAAAACGGCGGACGGACCGTAGCCGTTCTCGGCTCGGTTCTGGAACTCGGCGAAAACGCCGAGCGGCTCCACCGCGAAATCGGCCGCTTTGTCGCCGCTTCCGGCGTCGGCCGGCTCTTCACCTTCGGAAAAGAAGCCGCCTATATCGCTGACGAAGCCGTCAAAGCCGGCATGCCGCCCGAAACCGTATCGGTCTTCACCGACACCGACGACGCCGGGTCCGTCACCGATGCGGTCAGGCAGGCCCTGCGTCCGGGCGACGCCGTCCTGCTGAAGGCCAGCCATTCTCTCCGCCTGGAACGCATCGCCGAGCCGCTGCTGGCCGACGAAGCCACCTCCGAGATACAGAAAGGAACCGGCACCTCCGCGCCGCCGAAACCGTTATGATACTTTACTACGCCGTCGCCCTGGTACTGACCGCCGTCGCCACGACCGTGATCCTCCGTTTTCTGATCCCGCTGCTCAAGAGCAAAAAGATGGGACAGAAGATCCTCGAGATCGGGCCCCGTTGGCATAAATCCAAAGAAGGAACGCCGACGATGGGCGGGCTCTCTTTCCTGATCGCTTCGATCGCCGTCCTTGCCGTGACGCTGGGCGCCGCCGCCGTGCGGGGAGAGGTCAACGGACTGCCCGCCGTGATCGTCACTCTGCTTTTCGAGGTCGCCAACGCCGCCATCGGCATTCTGGACGACAGAACGAAATTTTCCAAAGGAAAAAACGAGGGGCTTCTCTCCTGGCAGAAATATTTGCTGCAGCTTCTGGCAGCGATCCTGTATCTGATCGCAATGACCGCCGTCGGCGCCGTCAGCACCGACGTCCCGATCCCCTTCACCGATGCGATCCTGCCGCTCGGATGGCTTTACTATCCGCTGGCGATCATCTTCATCACCGGTATCGTCAACAGCGTCAATCTGGCCGACGGGATCGATGGCCTCGCCGCCGGTGAGACCGCCGTCGTCGCCGCTTATTTTTCGGCCGCGGCATTCGCCGCCGGACAACTGTCCCTCGGATTGACGGCCGCCGCGACGCTCGGGGGCTGCCTCGGCTTCCTGGTCTACAATTTCTACCCCGCCCGCGTCTTTATGGGAGATACCGGCTCGCTGTTCCTCGGCGCCGCCGTCGCCGGGATGGGCTTCCTGGCCGGGAACCCGCTGATCCTGATCGTCGTCGGTTTCCTCTATCTCCTCGAGGCGCTCTCCGACATCATCCAGGTCGTTTACTTCAAGCTCACGCACGGCAAACGGTTCTTCAAGATGGCTCCCATTCATCATCATTTCGAAAAATGCGGTTGGAGCGAGATCAAAATCGTGACCGTTTTCACCTTCTCCACGCTGATCCTCTGCCTCATTGCGTTTTTCTTTGATACGCTTCTTTGACCGACAGTACTTACAAAGGCGGATAATCCATGAACAACCAAACCTCCGGACAACCGAATAAAAAGGGAGAATTCAAGGTCAGGCGCAGCGATATGTCCCGCAAAGAGGCCGCCCGCCGGACCGTGATCCGTCCCGACGGGCGTTCGGCGCCGCCGCCGGATAAGCAACCCTCCCGCCTGCCTCCGCACACCGAAGCGGCGGAAAACGCCAACGTCCCAATCGACCGCAGGACCTCGGTGCGTCTCGGCAACGTGAAGAAACCGGCCGCCGCCAAGCGTGCCAGGCTCGCCAAAAACGACTTCATCAAGCCGACCGACGTCGTTCGCGTCAAGGGCAGCTACGACTACGTTTTCCTGGTTCTGGTCGTCGTTCTCACACTGTTCGGCATCATCATGGACTTCTCGGCCAGTTACGCTTATTCCTACAGCCGCTACGGCAACAGTTTTTATTACGTTTCGCGGCAGATCTTCTTCGCGGCGATCGGGTTCGTCGGTATGTTTCTGGCCATGCACTTCGATTATCTGTGGATGAGAAAGATCGCGATCCTCGCCTATTTCGGCGCCCTGGGTCTGCTCGCGATCGTGCTCGTCTCGGGAATCGCCAGCGGTGTGGCGCAGCGTTGGATCCCGCTGGGACCGATCACCATCCAGCCCTCCGAAATCATGAAACTCGCCCTGGTTCTGATCCTGGCGCTGTACGTGGCCCGGAACCAGGACCGGATCACCAACTACCGGAATTTCCGGCAGTCCTCCGCCTACGGGCTTTTTATCCCTCTCGCCATCGTCGGCCTCGCCAGTTTCATGATCGCGCTGGAACGGCACTTTTCGGGTACCATCATCGTGTTCCTGATCGGCATGGTCGTCATCTTTTCGGCCGGTGCGCGTAAGGGCTGGTTCATTGCGGCCGGCGCGGCCGCGGCCGTCATCATCATTCCCGCCATTATGTTCGTCCCCTACGCCAGAGAGCGCGTCGATATGTGGATCCATCCCGAAAATTATTCCCCGACCGGCAAGATCTGGCAGACGCTCCAGGGGCTTTACGCCGTGGGATCGGGCTGTCTGTTCGGCGTAGGCCTCGGAAACAGCCGACAGAAACACCTTTACGTCTCGCAGCCGCAGAACGACTTCGTTTTCTCGATCATCGCCGAAGAGCTCGGATTCGCGGGGGCCCTCCTCGTCATCGTCCTCTTTATGCTGCTGATCTGGCGCCGATTCGTTATCGCGCTGAAGGCGCCGGATACCTTC
>JAEEGL016818928.1_pt1 | contig 12535 bp, 9 predicted proteins | sample 9134231 | NCBI WGS metagenome assembly JAEEGL01 (sample SAMN16246548, study PRJNA631951) | gut metagenome | biome: gut microbiome; feature: rumen; material: fiber-attached | host: Bos | place: Iran: Karaj | collected 2018-10
ATTTTATGTGTCCGTAGCTCAGCTGGATAGAGCAACGGCCTTCTAAGCCGTGGGTCGGGGGTTCGAATCCCTTCGGGCACACTTAAGGGAACGCACATTATTGTGCGTCTCCCAATTTTTCTGTATATGGTGGCTATAGCGTAGTTGGTTAACGCGCCAGATTGTGGTTCTGGAGACCGAGGGTTCGAGTCCCTCTAGCCACCCTGAGCAAAGCACTTGACGAGCTTCTTTATAAGTCCGGTGTTAGCAACGGGTGATCACCGCACAAATCCGGTGAGGCTCCCACAGTCAGTAGTTTTGTGATAATGGGCTATCGCCAAGCGGTAAGGCACAGCACTTTGACTGCTGCATACGACGGTTCGAATCCGGCTAGCCCAGCTCGGCTAAGAGAATCAGGGCCGTACAATTTATTATATGGGATATTAGCTCAGGTGGTAGAGCACTTGACTTTTAATCAAGTTGTCGGGGGTTCGAATCCCCCATGTCTCATTAAAAAGAGTTGTGAAAAAATGAGTGATCATTTATTCACAACTCTTTTTCTTTACTGCTACTATCCATTCCCAGACACGCAGTGCCAGATCAAAACATCGCCCCATGAACTTCCCGGGATTTATCTACTGCTTCGTCTGATCCTTCTTAGACAGCATAGGACTTGTTTCCTGTGTCCTTCATCTTCAGTCGAGCTGCGCAAGGCAAAAAAGCAATGCATCCCTGAACTTCCTCAGACTTTAATCCACTTATTCGTCTGATCCTGCTTAGTTAGCACCGGACTCGTTTCCTGTGTCCTTCATCTTCAGTCGAGCTGCGCAAGGCAAAAAAGCAATGCATCCCTGAACTTCCTCAGACTTTAAGCCACTTATTCGTCTGATCATGCTTTGACAGCACCGGACTCGTTTCTTGTGTCCTCCATCCTCAATCTCGCAGCGCAAGATAAAAAAGCACTGCGTCCCTGAACTTTCTGGGATTTAACCCGCTGCTTTGGCTGATCCTGTTCAGGCGCTGCTGTACAGTATTTTTATGTAGGAACAGTTCTTCAGCGGTGGCGGCAAGCGACATGTCTTTTTCATAATAGATCTCAAGAAATCTCCTATCCTCTTCAGAAAGAGTGGAAAGCACCTTGTCAGAGAATTCCGTAAATTGCTGCCTTGAAATACCGGAAAAGAGAATTTCCAAGGTCAGGGTATCGAAGTTGACGTAGGAAAGCTCCTTATCTCTGATTGTCTTCAGCGCATGCTCTGCGCTTTGGTAGGATTCGTTACATTTAAAAATTTCAACAGCCTTCCCGATTGCTGTCTTCACAATCTCCCCGTGCTTTTCGGCGAAACGAGTAAACATATATTCCTTTTTAGCAAACTCTTCCTCTTCCACCAGGCCGACAAAGAGTTTTGGATAGTTATAGACATACAGTCCATTTTTTATTGAACTGAACAAAGTCTCCACCTGCTGCTCCAGCAAAGAGATATTCACCGGATTATAGCGGCTATTGACTTCAATCTGCACCATTCGGTAGTTTTGCTCCGGAGCGACATTAAACTCGCGGAAGCATTCTCTCAGATAGTCCATGTTCTCGAATTCACTGTAGATCAGCGAGCGGATCATGTACTGCTTCTTTTCATCCGATGTACGATGGGCGGCGTTCAGCTCCTGTTCATGCAGGAGCAGGCTGGCGATTCGTTCAGCCAGCTTGGCAAAGCGCCGTACTTCAGATGGTTCGCCGGAAATACCGACCACGGCGATCACACGCATATGGTGGAACACCGGGATATTGATTCCCTTATGGGTTCCCTGGAATTGCTCATCCGATGCCACTTCGATGGTTTCGCCGGTGCGTGCAGACTCTCTTCCGATGTCATGGTATGTGTTCAGACGGTCCGGATCGCTGGAGGCGTAGATCATTCCATTGGTATTGATGAAGTTGACATGATAACCGCAGACAGCATGGATATTATCGACAATCTGCTGCGCAAGATTTCTGGAAATTGATGTGATCATGAAAGAACCTCCGAGCCAGTGTGCTTACTCGTTCATAATTAATCACATTGCGCCGGACGTGGATTTATTTGCAATGATAAAAATCTAAGGCAATGTGGGTGCTGTCATGATTTATTTCCAAAATAAACGGGTTCATAGACAAACATTGGGCTTAAATACAAATGAGTCAGCACGCTAGTAGTCCGTTATTCAAATAGTCATACCGGTTGTATCAGCGCAAATTGTGAAATAACCTGAAAAGTCACAATAAAATTGGTATAGCTATTTATTGTACGGTCAGCTAGTAAACCATGCAGTAATCAGAATCATGTTACACATAACATATATTATTCAATATTTAAATAATAATTGTCATCAATAACATATCATAATGAATTTCTTTTGTCTATAATACATTCATGAACTACCATCACCGATACATCATCGGAAATGGTTTCAGCCATGCCTAATGGCATCGACCAGGCACGTTCACAGTGCCTCTACTCCCTCGGGCAAGGCCCTTGGGCATACTTTCGGTTTAGTGTGGCTATATGCCTTGGAATATGTTTTCCTTGCACATTTTATGTACCGAAGGCTTTTGTTAGTATTTCTCGGTACAACCCTATACATGCAGTTGTCAATGTTCCATTGCATATATTATACCGCAAACTAATGTTCGACACAAGCGATTCATCCCTCACTAACACGTCAGAAAGGGTTTTCTCGCTATATTTATATAACGAAGCAAAACCTTAACAGCAAATCATAAAAAAGGAGAAAAGAGTTATGAAGGTTGTAACAGCAATAGATTCTTTTAAAGGAAGCATGACATCCATCGAGGCCGGTTATGCTGTGGCTGAGGGCTTTAAAAGAGCTGATCATACCGTGGAAGTAGCTGTCCGCCCGCTGGCTGATGGCGGCGAAGGAACTGTGGAAGCACTGATTGAGGGAATGAATGGCGAAAGACATGAGGTCGTTGTGACAGGTCCTTTGGGAAGTCCGGTAAGCTGTGCTTACGGCATTATCCGTGAGACTATGACGGCAGTGGTAGAAATGAGCGGCGCGGCAGGCATAACTCTGGTGGCAAGAAAAGACTTAAACCCTTTAGATGCGACAACCTATGGCGTCGGGGAAGTCATAAAAGATGCGATCAGTAAGGGCTGCAGGCGTTTCATCGTGGGTATTGGCGGAAGCGCCACAAATGACGGTGGTGTCGGAATGCTGCAGGCGCTGGGCTACGGATTTCTGGATAAGGCCGGGAGGCAGATTCCTTTCGGCGCCAAGGGCCTTAAGGAGCTTGAAACCATCACTGATACCTATGTGATCCCGGAGCTTAAGGACTGCGAGTTCATGGTGGCCTGTGATGTTACAAATCCGCTCTGCGGAACCGAGGGCTGCAGTGCGGTGTACGGTCCTCAGAAAGGTGCAACTCCTTCCATGATCATGGATATGGATAAATGGCTCGGCTATTACGCCGCAGCTTCGCGTGAAAAATATCCCCAGGCAGATCCGAAGTATCCCGGCACAGGTGCTGCCGGTGGTCTTGGGTTCGCTTTTTTAACCTATACCAATGCAAAACTGCAATCCGGGATCAATATCGTACTTGAAGAGACAAGGCTGGAGGATTATATCAAAGAAGCCGATCTGGTAGTGACCGGAGAAGGCATGCTGGATTTCCAGACAGCCATGGGGAAGGCACCTGTTGGTGTGGCGAAGCTGGCAAAAAAATACGGCAAGCCCGTGATCGCCTTTGCAGGCGGAGTGACAGAGCAGGCTGTGGAATGCAACCGCAGCGGTATCGATGCATTCTTTCCCATCGTGAGGGGTGTGACCACACTCGATGAAGCCATGGATAATACTAATGCCAAAAACAATCTTGCTGCTGCCGCTGAACAGGTGAAGCGACTCATGCTCATCAATATAGGAGGAAAGAGCCATGTATGATTTTTCAACCATCGGTGCAATTATCGGTATGGCAATTGCCATTATACTTATTATAAAAAAATTTCATCCTGCTTACAGTCTGATCCTTGGTGCTCTTGTCGGAGGCCTTGTGGGATCGGCAGGAAACCTTGGCTTGACGGTAAACACGATGATGACCGGTGCCGGCAGCATGATCACTTCGGTGCTCCGCATCATGACTTCCGGAATCCTGGCTGGTGCTCTGATAAAAACCGGTGCCGCTGAAAAGATTGCTCAGGGAATCGTCGGAAAGCTTGGTGCCAAAAAAGCCCTCTTTGCCGTTGCCGTTGCAACAATGGTGATATGCGCAGTTGGTGTGTTTGTGGATATCTCAGTCATTACTGTAGCGCCTATCGCTCTGGCTATAGGCAAGGAGGCCGGCTACAATAAGCAGTCACTTCTTCTTGCCATGATCGGCGGAGGAAAGGCCGGAAACATTATTTCCCCTAATCCCAACACCATCGCTGTCTCAGAATCTTTTGGTGTGGATCTGACCTCTCTTATGATGAAAAACGCGATTCCTGCAGTCTGTGCACTGATAGTAACTGTTATTCTTGCTAATTTTCTTTCCAAAAAAGAAGGGCTTAAGGTGCTCAAATCCGATCTTGAAAAAGGCGAGGCAAAAGAGCTGCCTTCGTTCCTGACAGCTATCCTGGGACCATTGGTTGTGATCATTCTTTTAGCGCTTCGGCCCATCGCGAATATTACAGTGGATCCTATGATCGCACTTCCTGTCGGCGGTCTTGTTTGCACCATTGCCACAGGTAATATCAAAAAGTTTGGATCTTTTGCTGAATTCGGTCTCGGAAAAGTAACAGGTGTTTCCATTCTGCTACTTGGCACCGGAACAATAGCAGGCATTATCAAAGCATCTGCTCTTCAGCAGGATGTTGTAAATATTCTGAACTTCTTTAATATGCCTGCCTTCCTGCTGGCCCCCATCGCCGGTATCCTGATGGCAGGAGCAACAGCCTCTACCACGGCCGGAGCTACGGTGGCTGCCCAGACTTTCTCTTCAATTCTTACTGCAGAAGGCGTAAATGCCCTGTCTGCCGGCGCCATGATCCATGCCGGAGCGACAGTGATAGATTCTCTGCCCCATGGTTCTTTCTTCCATGCGACAGGCGGTGCAGTCAACATGAACATCTCGGAGAGGATGAAGCTTATAGTATTTGAAGCTTTGGTCGGACTCACAAGTACGGTTGTTGCAGTGCTGATATTTGTAATAACATCTGCAATTTAACACCAGATTATAGTGCCCGTCGAAGGTTACAGCTCTTTTTCATAACACAAGAAATCCTGATCATACATATAGCACTCTCCGACTACATCGAACCCGAAATGTGCATAACAACTGATTGCTTTCTTGTTGTATTTATTCACCAGGAAATGGATGCTCTTGTAGCCGCGCTCTTTCAACACATCCATGCCATGCTGCATCAGCTTCCTGCCAATCCCTCTGCTCTGAACCTCCGGAGATACGGCGACCCGCGCCAGTTCTCCACCTGGGAAAAGAGCTCTGTTCCAGCATTCAAGGCTGTCTACCGCCTCGTCTTCTTCTATGGAAATGGCCGCGATGACCTTGCCGTCCTCCTTTATGATGAACAGGGAATCACGGGACAGATCAAAATCGATGGTTTCATTTGACGGGTAATCTTCATCCCAGGCGCAGAACTCTTTTCCCTTCTGCGCCTGATACAGTTCCATGATCTGCCTGCGGTCGTCTTCTGTTGCGAGAACTATATTGTTCATAGGTTTACTCCTGTCTTTTTTAGTCTCATAGAGAATATTCTACAACAATGGTGTAAAAAAGGAGACTTTTCTTTTGCATATGAGTCCTCAGTGTGACTATTCTTTAGTAGTTACGGGGTTAGAGTCCACTGAGCTCCTTTGCCTGTGCGATAACGTCTTCCATTATTTCTTTTGTCATAGAGCCGGGAATATAGCCAAGAACATCTCCGTCCGGATTGATGATGAAAGTAGTGGGAAAAGCAGTTATGTAATAGCTCTGGGCGAGTGCGCCCGATTCATCAAAGAGGACCGGGAAAGAATAACCATTGTTATCAAGGAATTCTTTTATGCCCTCGATGTCTGTTTCCTGCCCACTTTCAGGGAATGTGCATCCGACAAATGCAACCGATTCGTCCCCAGCTTCCTGATACTCCTCGTATAACTCCTGGATATATGGCAGCTCTGCTCTGCATGGAGGACACCATGTGGCCCAGAAATTCAGGAAAAGAATCTTTCCCCTATAATCTGACAGGTTGTGCGACGTGCCATATTGATCGGTAAGAGCAAATTTCGGTGCCGGAACATATTCTGTATCCTCGGATTCGTCAGTTGGATCCTCATCAGCGTCAGATGGATGACTGTCGGACTGAGTTGCTGAAGGCGTGGATGATGTTTCGGAGTCAGCATTCGGCTGGGGCTCATTTTGAGTTGATGCAGCTGGGTTTGATGGCTCTGAGTCCGCATTCGGCTGGTTCTTGTTTTGATCTTCTACTACTGCACCAGTATGCTCTGACACAGCGTTTGTCCGGCTTTCACTCTGATCTGCTGCCGTATCTAGTGACTCTGGTCCTGCATTTGTCTGTTGCTCATTCTGATCTGCTGCCGTATCCATCTGCTCTGATTCAGCATTTGTCTGTTTCTCATTCTGTTCTGCTGCAGTATTTGGTGACTCTGGTCCTGCATTTGTCTGTTTCTCATTCTGATCTGCTGCCGTATCCATCTGCTCTGATTCAGCATTTGTCTGTTTCTCATTCTGTCCTGCTGCCGTATCTGGTGACTCGGATCCGGCATTGGGCTGACTTGCTTCCTCAGTCAGGCTATTCTCCACAACAGCCTCATTGGTTTCCGAGCCTATACTGCTTATACTCGACATATATCCCGTAATCCTGTTCATGCTTCCAGTAAGCATGAGAATTCCCATAAGAATCATCAATGCACCGCCAATCTTGACGGTGTATCTGACTATATCCCTGTGCTTTCCGAAATAATCAAGTAGCTGCGTAGTGAACATTCCGACAAAAATGAAAGGGATCACATATCCAAGCGTGTATACCGCAATAAGCATAAACCCTGTTCCTGCAGTTGCAGCAGTCGATGCCATTATGAGTACTGCAGATAAAGCCGGTCCGACACATGGCGTCCAGGCAAAGCTGAGAACAAATCCCATGAGCAGCGCAGTTAGTGGAGATGCAGACATTTTTTCAAATCCTACCCGAAGTCTGTACTCACCGCTAAGCACCCTGCTTGTCCCAAAGATTCCCAGCTGATACAGCCCAAAGATTATGACTATTATTCCACCTATCCTGGCAAATAGGAACTGGTTTCCGCTGAAAAACCTGCCAACGCTTGTCATCACAAACCCCAGCAGAAAGAAAGCAAAGCTGACTCCGATCACGAAGAATAAGGTATTTATCAGAACTTTTTTCCTATTAAAGTGGACGTTTCCAAATTCATCAGTCTCATTTGTTCCTCCGGATAGATATCCCATATACACCGGTATCAGGGGAAGTACGCAAGGGGAAAAGAAACTGAGAAGTCCCTGTATAAAAACTGTTATCGCAGGTATGTTTACATTTAGTTGTAGATTCATAGTTATCCTTCCTTATGTCTTTTACTACTCTTGTTGCATTTATTGCGCCGGCATCGCGGACAGTGACCATGCATGATTATTGACCGGTGCTAACGATTAACTGATAGCTCAATTATATGTTGTACAACTAATATATCAAGTACAAAGTTTTAATATAGCTAAATATTCCATTTTTAGCATCGCGAGGTAGCAGCCATACTATTCAATCATATCAAGCTTCTGCAAATATGCGCTTTTTATGGTTTTCAAAAAGGAGCTATTTAAAAAACATTGTTACATGGGGGCTTTGAGGCATATTGGGATTTATTTATACCTTGCCAAAGTCTCGAAGAATTTTTGCATCTATTGCTTTTTTGAAATTTATCTCGATTTAATTGTTGACAATTTAATAGGATTGTGAGATTATAATATCACAACAAACAAAAAACGGATTGGAGGACAAATAATATGGAATATATGTTTACTGAAGAAAATTTTGATGCTGAGGTTATTAAGAGTGATATCCCCGTACTTGTTGATTTCTATGCAGACTGGTGCGGTCCATGCAAGATGATGATGCCGGTTGTTGAGAAGATGGCTGAGAAATATGACGGTAAGATCAAGGTCGGCAAGGTGAATTCCGATGACGAAAGCGCTCTTGCAGGCAGATACAATATCATGTCAATCCCCAGCTTCCTTGTTTTCAAGAACGGCGAAGTTATTAACAGTGCAACAGGCGCAATGTCTGCTGATGCACTTGCCAAGATTTTAGATGAAGCTCTCTAAGCCTGTTGGCATCGGAAGAAATTAACCATTTGATGATTATCGCCAAGTGCTGACAAAACCTTATAAATACCCCCATAAAAATAACCCCTCATAAAAATAACCTCAGGCATTGTGGTGAACGCTTTTGCCTGAGGTTATTCTTAATTATGCGGATAACAGGACTTGAACCTGCACGGTCGCCCACTGGAACCTAAATCCAGCGCGTCTGCCAATTCCGCCATATCCGCCTGTTGTTGCTATCGTTACCTTATGACAGTCATTTTGTCATGGTGTCTTATGACAGCTCTATTGTCATTTTGTCCTATGACAGCTTTTTGTCATGGTGTAACGCGATTATCAGTATATCACCATCGCAAACACATGTAAAGAATTGTTAAAAATATGGGCTCCTGTACCTGTGTTCTACTGTCTCCTGCCTTCTGTCTATGGTCTCCTGTTAGCATTGGTCACAAGCTGAAACATCTTATCATCTCTTTTATTGTATTATCACTTAGTACGCATTTTGATGTCTCAAACGTTAGTATTAGATTGACTCCCGGAATGATCTTGTTATTTATGTACGTATCTATTTTCCTGACAGCTTTATCAGCGTATTTTGGGTCATCCATTCTGCCCTCATGCTCCCAGTATATCTCTTTTCCCGTCTTTCTGCTAAGAAACGTGAAATCTGGATAAACCACCCCATATCCCTTCAGTTCTATAGGGCACTCATACTTATACTCTATTCCCATTTTTAAGAAGGTATCTGCAAGGATTTTTTCTGACTTGGATCTTACCCTTTCCCCTTTTGCCGAGTAGATCAAGGGGATGTCGTCGGAAAACTCTTTTCCTATATATGGTACGCTCTTCCATTCAGCGACTTGTTGCTCCCACAACTTTTCAACAGGATCTATCAGCTGCTTCCTGGTATCACTCAGAGATTCATAGATCTGCAGTATTTCATTTTCTCTATATTCACTGCACAATGTCTGGATCTGCTTGAGCCGCCTGTCAACGAGTCTTTTTATTTTCTTGTCATAGGACTTTTGAGCGAGGGCTTTAATGGTGGCAGTGTCGCTCTTGCTAATATAAGTCATTTGCCTCTTTCTATTTGACAAATCCCTTTTGTAGTGGATATACTGAACACATTTTCCAGAAGTAGTTATATTTAGCGTTCCATCTATGGCTACGCTCAATCTGTCGTTTACATCTTTTTGTATTTTTAATAGACGTTGTTCCTCACATTTCAACATTCTTTCTAAGCCTTTCTCCATTTAAAATTCACCTTCCCTTCTGTTTTTTTAATCTTTTCATATTTTGTAACAGTGATTTCTATAGACCACTGATGCGATATCTCTATTCTTTTTAACCCTTTTTCATTTTTTAACAGTGATTTCTATAGACCTCCGCAGCGATATCTCTATTCTTTTTTTCCCTTTTCCATTTTGTAACAGTGATTTCTATAGACCTCTGATACAATATCTCTATTCTTTTTTACCCTTTCCCATTTTGTAACAGTGATATCCATAGATCTCTGATGCGATATCTCTATTCTTTTTTGTCCTTTTCTATTTTGTAACAGTGATATCCATAGATCTCTGATGCGATATCTCTATTCTTTTTTGCCCTTTCCCATTTTGTAACAGTGTTTACTCTGAAATGCTACTCCTCTCTATCTGTTCTTTTTTATCCTTTTTACTCTGTAACAGTGATTTCACAAAATTTACCGTATTACTATCTCTTCTCATTTTTATCCTTTTTCATTTTTAACAGAGAATTCTGCTTTCAAGGACAGCAAGCATCATGTTCCTCTTTTTTATTTCTTCATTCGTAGCATAAACACACGTTGGCATGCAGCAAATCCACCAGAAGAATCCTCATATCCATTCATTCTAATACATGTTTAACGCAGTAATTGTATGCAATTAACTTCTAATAGGAATTTCGGTAGCAATCAGATAAAAGCTTCACTACCTGTCATCAGATTAATTAGAACTTCTTGAGTCTATCAGACAAATACTATTATGTCAAATTATACTTTCACAGTATCACTTTGCGATAAGTGAAATGAGAAGCGAAAAGTCAGATTTCACTTCAAAAGAGCAAATGTTGAATTCAGTCTTACACTTTAGGCAGGAATTGTTTCGATATCGCGTGTCCAACTTCATGAGCCTGAACTCCTTGATTCAGTTTCATGCAGGCGCCCCAGGTTATGCTTAAGTGCCAGTACAGAATGCAGCGTCTTTCCTGCGTCCAATGAAAGCCTGATAACAATATGAACTGTATCTCATATTCAGTTCTCGTTATCGGCTCAGTTATAGCAAGCATGAAAGCGAGCCTGTCAAGCTGTCAAGGAAGCAGTGGAATAAAGCGCAGCAGCTGAAATATACTAAAATGCGTCGATATGAGTCTGATACAGCTGCGGGGATTTGTGCCACGTGGGCCCCTTGAAAAGCGAATCGCGAAATGATCAACATGGTAAAAATCGATATTTTTGATTTCGAGAATTCTATCATACAGGCCGTTCGTTTGTGCCTGAAAAGCCGGTAATGTATCATCTCAGCTGTACTACAATGAAATCTCAAAGATACTTAATCTCGTATGAAACCTGCTGATCATCGCCAATACTAAGCACAATATAGCTGGGCCGTCTGCCTTCCTGCCGGGGGTAGGAAAGGCTGCCGGGGTTAAAGATATACAGATCGTCAAGACATTTTGCTACAGGTTTGTGGGTGTGGCCGAAGAAAATAAAATCGGCACCGCGGGCACGGCCTTCTGCAGCGATGTTTTCAGGCCCCATAGATACAAGATAGTTGTGACCGTGGCAAAGGAATGCCCGATAACCATCAAGCTCAAACTCCAGCTCGCGATTTAAGTCAGAGAAAAAGTCGTTGTTACCTGAAACGAAGTAAACAGGACAATTTGAAGCTATGGCAAATTTTCCTTCAGAGCCTTCAAAGTCGCCACAGTGGATTATTCCGTCAACCGGTTCCTCGATGTCCAAAACTTTATAAAAATTGTCATCATGTCCGTGAGTATCACTCACAACCAAATACTTATGCATTAATTAGACCACCAATTCCTTATAAAAAAACAATCAACACCTCGACAGCTTCCATCTTATTGCTGCACCAACGTCAATCACCTTGCCAGTTCTTCTCCCAGCAGTTCAGCCATGGCCCGAAGGGCTTTGCCCCGGTGGCTGATGGCGTTCTTTTCATCGGGGGAGATTTCGGCACTGGTTTTGCCGTATTCAGGGAGGAAAAAGATTGGGTCGTAACCAAATCCGTTCTCTCCCGCAATCTTGTATCCGATGCGCCCCTCCATGGTTCCTCTGGTGTCAAGGCATCTGCCATCGGGAAGGACAGCTGCGATGGCACAGACGAACCTGGCTGTGCGGTCTTCATCCTTGACGTCTTTAAGCCTGTCAAGGATTATGCTGTTCTTCTCAGTATAGGGCGTGTCTTTTCCAAGATATCTTGCAGAGTAGATTCCGGGCTCACCGCCGAGATAATCTATCTCAAGTCCCGAGTCATCGGCCAGAACGACCGTGTCTTTGGCCATTTCGGGGTCCTTTGATTTAAGAGCCTCGGATATGGCTTTGGCTTTGATGCAGGCGTTCTCAGAGAATGTACTGCCATTTTCGTCGACATCCTCTTCAACTCCGACCTCTTTCATGGAGAATATCCCGCAGTCAAGACCGCCAAGAATTCGGCGGATTTCCTTCATCTTATCCTTATTTCCCGTAGCAAAAACTATTTTCATTGCACCACCTCTATCATTCATTGTTCATAGTATGTCACTGCTGTTCGCTGATAACTGCTACACCTTATCTCTATCTACAGTATCGAGAACTACTCACATTTCATCATCTCTACTACTCAATTTTTCATAGTATGTCACAGCTTCTCGTTGATAACTACTACACCTTATCTCTATCTCCGGTATCGAGAACTACTCACATTTCATCATCTCTGCCGATCAGTTTCTCAAACTCTGTCGCATCTGCTCGCAAGAAACTACTCAATCTCCTGAAAAGCTTCCATGATTCCACAGTAAATCCCACGTGCCAGACCTCTCTCATATGCGTTGTCACCCTGATGCCCGGAGGTCGCGCCGATGCTGACTGTTGCGGCCGGGATCCTGGCGCCGGCGAGAATTTCATATCTGTCAAAGCCGGCTTCTACACCAAGAGCCCCGGCCCCGGCGTTCACGGCGCAGTTGCGCTCGATGATATCGGCAAAGGAAGCGTTGGTC
>JAEEGL016935181.1_pt1 | contig 12535 bp, 9 predicted proteins | sample 9134231 | NCBI WGS metagenome assembly JAEEGL01 (sample SAMN16246548, study PRJNA631951) | gut metagenome | biome: gut microbiome; feature: rumen; material: fiber-attached | host: Bos | place: Iran: Karaj | collected 2018-10
GCCGCGTCCGGCGCCCACATCTGCTTGCTGACCCAGGGCACGTCCTTCATGTGCAGGGCGATGCCGTGGTCCATGCACCGGGCGCCCGGTTCGTCCAGCGAGAGCACATGGTAATCCTCCATGCGGTACTCGTCGCCGTCGTCATTGTCCTCGCCGTCGTGCGGAATGTCATGGGACGGGTATACATAGATCGTGTCGTTGAACACATGGGCCGACGGATCGGCGGTAAAGATATGGGCTACCAGCGGTTTTCTCTCTTCGCTCATGTTTTCATCGCTCCTCATGTTCAGTCAGTCCGTTCCCGGATACCGGGAATCATCATACCAGAAGCAGGGACAGTTGAAAAGCCCTCAGCGCTTCGATTTCGCCTTCTTCGCGGAAGGGCTGCTGCTTTCCTCCGCGGGCGGGAAATCCAGGGTCGGCACGGATCCCGCCATGGCGGAATACGCCGAATGGAAGGAGGTGGCCGCGGGATTGCTCTGGAACTCATCCGCGTGGCGCTCCAGGTCCTCCAGCACCTCCCGGTTGGAATCCCCGGCGCCGGGCACCGAGACCGCCGTCTCCGGGACTTCCTCCGTCCGGATGGACGGCGCCTCCCGGACAGGCTTCGGCTCCGCCTTCGGCGGCTCCGTTTTCGGCTGTTCCGTTTTCGCCTGCTCCGCCTTCGGCTCCCCGCCGCGGGCGTTGTCGATTTCCGTGCGCACGGTCTGCACCGCGCCGGCCATCGCGGACTGCACGTTCTGCGCCGCGTTCCGCACGGTGTCCTCGATCTCAGCCGTCCCGAAGTCCCGGGCGTCGGGATCGAAGGAGAACTGGTACCCCAGGAGCATCGCCGCCACCGAACCGATCAGCGTCATATGCGGCGCGAACACCAGGCACAGCCCGGCGAACAGCACCGACCAGTTCAGCACCGGCGTCCCCTCCCGGCTGACCTTGATCCGCATCCGGTACAGCCTCCTCAGTATCCGCTTGAAATTCTCCATATCCACCATCCCCCGGGAAGAATTTGTCCGTATATTTCGTTGACATTATACAGCAGTTGCGGGCAGGAATAAACGCCGGAAACGGTTTTTGAACAAAAAACATGCCGTATGCTGGATTCTGCCGGGCAAACATGCTATAATCATTATACTCCATTAACCGAGAAAGGAAGAATGAACATGAAAAAACTGATTTCCCTGCTTCTGATCCTCTGCCTGGCCTTCCTGGCGGCCTCCGCCCTGGCGGAAGACTATACCGGCACCTGGTACCTCGTCCGCGCGGTATCCAACGGAACGACCGTGAGTATCGACGGCACCGGCATGAACATCATCTTCACCCTGAACGCTGACGGTTCCTGCGACATGGCGATGTCCGTGGCCGGCCAGGAGATGACCGATAACGGCTCCTGGACTGCGAACGGCAATGTGATTACCATCACCGACTCCACCGGCGCCGCCATGGACGTGACCGTCGAGAACGGCGAATTCGCCCTGGACTCCGGCGACGGCACCGTGATGTACTTCTCCCAGACCGCTCCCGAAGCCGGCGAGCCCCTCCCGGCCGCGATCAAGGCGGAATCCCTTGAGCAGTTCAACGGCAGCTGGACGATCAACAAGGTGACCATGATGGGCATCGAAGTCAGCGCCGAGGACGTGGGCATGGACGAGATCGCCTCCCTGAATATCCAGGACGGAAAGATCACCGAAAACGCCCAGGGCGGCCAGACGGAAATGGAAGGCGTGTTCAACGCGGAAAACGGTACCATGGTCGCCACGATCGAAGCGGAAGGCATGAGCTTTGACCTCGTGTTCTCCCTGCTGGAGGACGGAACTCTCTCCGCCGTGATGGATGTCTCCGGCATCGAAATCGTACTGATCTACATTCCCAGCGTCTGATTCCCCTGAAACGGAACAGGTCCCGCCGGCAGCCGCCGGCGGGTTTTTTTCGCGCTTTCCTCCGCCGGGCAGACATGCTATAATGGAAAAAAACCGAAAGGAAGAACAAACTATGAAAAAACGGATCTCCCTGCTGCTGGTCCTCTGCCTGGCCTTCCTGGCGGCAGCCGCCCTGGCGGACAGCTACGCCGGCACCACCTGGTACCTCGTCCGCGGGTCTTCCGGCGGTACGCCCGTCAATATTGACGGCACCGGCATGTCCATGACCCTGGTCCTGGGCGAAGACGGCAGTTTCACCGTTGAAATGTCCCTGGCGGGCGATACCCAGTCCGCCTCCGCCACCTGGACCGAAGCGGACGGCGTCGTGACCCTGGAGGGCCTGGGCGAACTGAAACCCGAAGGCGACGAGATGGTCCTGCAGATGGACTCGGACAACACCCTCTATTTCTCCCAGACCCCGCCGGAACCCGCCGCGCCGAACGCGCCCGCCGTCAAAGCGGAATCCGCCGCGCAGTTTGACGGTTCCTGGGCCATCCGGAAGGTCACCATGCTGGGCATCGAGGTCAACGCCGCTGACGTCGGCATGGAAGAGATGGAGAGCCTGGTCATCTCCGGCGGCAGCATCATCGCGGAGGAAGATACCCTGGAAGGCGTCTTCAACGCGGAGGACGGCACGCTGGTGTTCACCATGGGCTCGGAAGATTACAGCCTGGAGATGGTCTTCTCCCTGCTGGAGGACGGCTCCCTGCTCGGAACGATGGATATCGTCGGCTATCCGGTCACGCTGCTCTACGTTCCCGCCACCTGATGCTCCCGAAATATTACATTGCCCGCCGGCACCCGCCGGCGGGTTTTTCGCGCCTTCATCCCGCGGAGGGCAGCCCCGGATCCCCCGCGCGGATATCGATGGCGTCCTCCGGCAGGGTGATCAGCGACACAGCCTTTTCGTGCCAGCGCTGCACGGTCCGGACGTTCGCGTGCAGCAGCTCCGCCACCCGGTTCCAGGGCTCCCGCATCAGGTAGCGGTAGCACAGCACCAGCCGGTACTCCCCGTTCAGCAGCTGCCGGATCACCCGGTCCATCTGGCATTCCAGGCGGATCATCAGCTCCATATCCCGGTTCACCCGGTCCTGCATCTCCCAGATATGCTCCAGCATGCGGACGAAGGAGGGATCGTCGCTGCAGCGGTGATCCGTCCGCTCCGCGTCCGTCCGCACGGCGGACACCCCGTCCACCCGGGACCGGAGCTCGCTGATCCTCCGCATGCAGTACGTGATCCGCTCCTGCAGCAGTTCCCCCTGGGACAGGTATTGCACCACCGTCATGAACATTCCTCCTTCAGCCGGCCCGGGTCCGCCGGCGCTTCCGTCCGTAATCATCCGGCCACTCCCTTTTGCTCCCGATCGGGAGCAATCCCGGGAAAAAGAAAAGGGAGCTCCCCGGGCAGATTATACCAGACCGGCCCTGAAACTGTCAATCCCGTTTGGCAATAATTTCTGTTCTTTTTGTTGACAATTGGTAACAAACGCGATACAATCCAGGGTGCGGAGGTGGAAAGCGATGGATCTGGGTACATATCTGGTTCAGGCGCGCAAAGAGCGCGGCTGGTCCCAGCGGGACCTGGCGTCCCGCAGCGGCGTGAGCCCGGCGGAGGTCTGCCGAGTGGAGTCCGGCGTGCGCCAAAAACCCTCCCCGGCTGTTCTGCGCGCCCTGGCGGAGGCGCTGGTCGTCAGTTACCCCTACCTGATGCAGCTGGCCGGCTATATCGGGGAAACCCGGGACGAGGAGCAGACCTTCGAGCAGGTCTTCCGGGACGACGACGGCCGAATCGTCGACGTGGTCCGCGGCGTGAAGGAGATGTTCCGGACGGACGCGGCCTGGGCCAACGCGGCCTTCCGCGTGTCCCGGGAGTTGAGCGACGAGGACCGGCGGATGCTGACTGAGATGACGCTCACCTGGCTAAACCGCCGGAAGGAAGAACGGGGCCCCGGCGGAGGGGCCTGAGCGGAAAGGCGGCGCCATGCAGCAGTACATTCCCCGGTACGATACCCTCCGCCTCCTGGACGAGGCCAGCCTGTTCCTGATCGGGGACAGGCTGAAACGGTTTATGGAGGAATACGGCCCGCTGAAATGGCCCATTGACTGCTTCTGGCTGACGGACACCATCATGTTCTGGCGGAAGATCGACCTGACCGTCATCTCGACGAACCTCCTGTCCCGCGGGGTGGAGGCCGTCACGGTATACGACCCGGAGAAGAACCGGTACCTGATGATCATGCGGCGGGTGCCGGAAAACTGGAAGGAGCGCTCCTCCTTCCGGCGGTGCAACTTCACCGTGGCCCACGAGCTGGGGCATATCTTCCTCGGGCACCTGGCCATCCCGGAGGAGAACAAATCCCCGGAACAGATCCGCCGGGAGGACGCGGAGGCTGATGAGTTCGCCTCCCGCCTGCTGATGCCGGAGGAGCTGATGCTCACCGCCCGCTTCGCCTCCCGGGAGCACATGGCCGCCTCCCTGCTCGTATCCGAGCAGGCGTGCTTCCACCGGCTGAACAACCTGCGCCGGCTGGACCGGCTCGCCCTCCCCGCTCCGGTCTGCCCGGCGTGCGGGAACCGGCGGATTTCCCCCACGGCGTCCTGGTGCCGGATGTGCGGCGCCTTCCTCGGCGACCGGATTCCGGAACAAACCGCCCGGATGATGCCCCCGCGGATGCCGCGCCGCTGCCCGGTCTGCGATTCGGACGCGCCCATGACCCCGGAGGACGACTGCTCCGACTGCGGCGCGCCGCGTCGGAACCCCTGCCTGGCAGAATACGACCAGCCCCGCCACCCGAACCCGCCGGACGCCCGTTTCTGCGAAACCTGCGGCGCGGTGACGAGCTTCTCCGACATCGGCCTGTTCCGGGCCGCGCCTTCCGGCGGCAAACCCTGAGAAACCGGCGCCCGGAAGGGTGCCGTTCTTTATTGACAATATTTCCCGTATCGTCTATGATGTATACAGGAAACCATACCACTTTCTGTTTACCCCCGAAGACAACACATGACGAAGGCAGGGCCGGTACATGAGTACGACCTCACGCGTTCTCTTCGAGCGGTTCTCCCCGACCGCGGATCTGACTGTCGTGGCCGTCTGTATCGTCATGGTCATTTTGATGCTCTTCGCCTACGTCCGGCGGGAGCGGACCCTCCGGATCTTCCTGGGAACCGTCGGGATGATCGTTTTTTCCGCCTGCGTGGACGTCAGCTGGAACATGCTGATCCGCCTGGGCGACCCTTCCCTGTACAGTTGGGCTTATACCATCCGGATCGTGTACCATTCGACCCTCTTCGGCACTTTCTGCCTGTATGCCTTCTACTATACGGAAGTCACCGGGGTAAGCCGTCTGCAGCAGCGGATCATCGTGTCTTCCTTCTGCGGCATCGCGGTGGTCCTGCTCGCGGTGGACATCCTGCTGCAGTTTACGCCCTCCCGGTTCGAGGTGCTGGAGAACGGCGATATCCGTCAGGGATTCCCCCTGACCATCGTCGGCTGCACGATTTTTTCCCTGGCCATCGTCTACCTGCTGTTCCACGTGCGGAACTACCTGTACCGCCGGGTCATGTACGGCCTGTTCTGCTCCGTCGGGATTTCCTTTGTCATGCAGGCAATCCAGCAGGTCTTCGGCTACACCTCCTTCACCGTGGCGGCTTTCATGTTCCCGCTGATCGCCATGTTCTACACGATCCACTCCATCCCGTACAATGTGAAGATGGGAGCGGTGGACGTGCAGGCCATGCACGACATGGTCAGTACGATGTACCAGCGGAAAACGGAATTCATTTTCCTCAGCCTGTACATGCCGGAGCTGGACGCGGAAGGCGCCAGCCTGCCGGAAGCGATGCAGGGCGAGGTGCGCCGCTTCACGTCGAACTACTTCCGCGGCGCCTACCTGTTCCAGATCCATAACGGCCATATGCTGCTCCTGGTCCGGAAGCAGCTCAACCCCGACTATGAGGACCGGATCGCCCGGATCCTGGCCGCGTTCCGGGTGGAGTACGCGCGCTTCGGCTATACCTACAAGATCGTGATCGGCGAGTCGGTGGACTCGGTCAGCGGGCAGAACGAATACGCCGGCCTGATCCGCAGCGTCCACCGGAAGATGAAGGAGAACACCGTCTACCGGGTGGAACCGGCCGACATCGAACTGTACAACCGCGACCTGTATATCCTGCAGGAGCTGGCGGATATCCACGCGAAGAAGGATCCCGAAGATCCCCGGGTGGTCGTCCTGAGCCAGCCCGTGCTGAACATCGCCACCGGCCTGTACGACACGGCGGAGGCCCTGATGCGCCTGGAGCTGGAAAAGACGGGCACGGTTTTCCCGGTCTTCCCGGACCAGTTCATCAGCCTGGCGGAGGAAGCCGGCTATATCCACACCCTGACCGAGATCATCCTGCACAAGACCTGCCTGGCCATCCGCGAAATGCTCCGGGAGGGATATATGATCGACCGGGTCTCCGTCAACGTGTCCGTGCTGGAACTGCGGGACGAAGCCTTCTGCGGGGATATCATGCGGGTGATCCGCCGCAACGGCGTGTCCCCGGACCGGATCGCCCTGGAGCTGACCGAGTCCCGCAGCGAGCGCGACTTCTACCTCGTCCGGGACAAGTTCCGGGAGCTCCGGGAACAGGGCATCAAAGTCTACCTGGACGACTTCGGCACCGGCTACACGAACCTGGAGCGGATTGTGACCCTGCCCTTCGACATCATCAAGTTCGACCGTTCCATGGTCGAGGCGAGCCGGACAGACACCCGGGCCGAGCTGCTGCTGCAGAACATGGCCGCCACCTTCACGGACATGGGCTACACCATTCTGTTCGAGGGCGTCGAGAACGAGGCCGACGAGAAGCGCTGCAAAGGCATGTCCGCCGCCTACCTCCAGGGATACCGGTATTCCCGTCCCGTGCCGATCGAACAGCTGCGGGATTTCTTCCCCAAATCCGAATAGGCCGGCTCTTCCCTTTCGCTTCCTCTTCTGCTAAAATAGGGATCCGGAACGGATCCTTTTATATTTTCAGATTTTCACCGGAAAGGAGGCGGCTGCCGTGGCGTTCAACCGGAAACTCGCGTCAATGATTATCCGCGGGCGGATCTTCATCCTCGTCGCCCTGCTGCTGTTCGCCGTCTTCGCCGCCTTTATGATCCCACGCACGGTGATCAATTACGACCTGAACAAGTACCTGTCCGAGGACACCATGACCAAGCGCGCCCTCCATGTCATGGAGGACGAGTTCGGCAGCCTGGAATCCGCCGCCGATCCCGAAGAGGAGACCGACTCGCAGCTGATGGACCTCCAGAAGCGCATCGGCGAGGAGATCCCCCTGGTGATGATCGTCTGCGTCGTCGTGGTGCTGGGCATGCTGCTGGTCACGTCCCGGGCCTGGCTGGAGCCCCTCGTCATCATGATCGTGCTGGCGGTGTCCATCATCATCAACATGGGCACGAACTTCATCTTCCCGGATATCTCCTTCGTGACCTTCGCCGTCTGCGCGATCCTGCAGCTGGCGCTGTCCATCGACTACGCCATCATGCTGCTGCACGCCTTCAACGCGTACCGGGAGGGCGGCATGGACGCGAAGGAAGCGATGACCGAGGCCCTGGCGGAATGCTTCATGCGCATTTCCTCCAGCGCCATGACCACCGTGGCCGGCCTCATGTCCCTGCTCTTCATGAGCTTCACCATCGGGTTCGACATCGGCATGGTGCTCTCCAAAGGCATCATCATCAGCATGCTCGGCGTGTTCCTGCTGATGCCCGCCGTCGCCCTGATGATGGAAAAGGCCATCTACAGAACCAAACACAAGCCCCTGTCCTTCGGCGGCGACCGCCTGGCCCGGGGCATCGACAGGGCCAGGAAACCCCTGGCGGCCCTGCTGGTCCTCGCCGTGCTCGGCGGCCTGTACCTGAACAGCCGGACGATTTACTCCTTCTCGGAGGAAAGCACCGGCACCACCCCGCTGGTGCTGCTGGTGCCCGGCGGGGATTCGGACGAAGACCTGGACAAGCAGCGGGACCTGATCACCCGCCTGCAGGCCATCACCCGGGAGGACGGCTCCCCCGCCCTGGGGGATATGTATTCCATGGTCACCACCGGTGCGGAGGCGGTCCGGTACCTGACCCCGGACGACGCCGCGGAGATGACCGGCCTGGACAAAACCCTGCTGGAGGTTTACTGGCAGCTGAACGGCTGGGGTGAAACCGTGCGTGCCGACAAAATGCTGGACGCCTCGGCGGTCCCCTCCTGGTTCGTGCCGGAGCTGGCCCAGGCCCGGAAGCTGGTGGACGAAGCCCGCTCCGCGCTGATCGGCCCGCACTACAGCCGCGTCGCCATGGAGCTGAACTTCCCGAACGCGGACCCGAACTTCAACGGATATATGGACGAGATCCTCGGCGCCCTGGAGGCGGTCTACGGGGACGATTACTACGTCACCGGCCTCCCCATGTCCATCTATGACATCTCCCACGCCTTCCGGGGCGACCTGCTGAAGGTCAACCTGATCACCCTCGGCGCGATTCTCCTGATCGTCGCCGTCTCCTTCCGCTCCCTGCGGATGCCGCTGCTGCTGGTGTTCGTCATCGAGGGCGCGATCTGGATCACCATGGGCATCTCCCGCCTCTTCGGCCAGCCCATCTTCTTCATTTCCTACCTGATCTGCCTGTCCATCCAGATGGGCGCGACCATCGATTACGGCATCCTGCTGGCCGATCAGTACCGTTCCCGCCGGGCCGAGGGCCTCGCGCCCCGGGACGCCCTGGTCGCCTCCCTGAAGCGGGCCCTGCCCACGATCCTGACCTCCGGCGTCATCCTGATCCTGGCCGGGTTCTTCGTCGGCAAACTCTGCAGCATCTACTACATCTACAGCATCGGCCTCCTGGTCTCCCGCGGCGCCCTGGTCTCCGCCCTGCTGATGCTGACGCTGCTGCCCACCCTCCTGCTCCTCTGCGACCGCTTTGTCATTCCCCAAAAGAAAAAAGAGCAGGGGATCCGGCCCTGACGTTCCATTCCAGGAACAAGGGGACTGTCCCCGACGTTCCGAACAGGAACGAGGGGTCTGTCCCCGCCGTTCCGCTCAAACGCAAGGAGCCTGCTCCCGATGTTCCCTGTTCATCCACACATTGTATGTCACAATCGCCCCGATCACGATGACCGCCCCGGCGACCGCCAGCCCGGAGATCCTCTCCCCGTAGAACAGCGCCACCCAGGTCGGGTTCATGATCGGCTCCAGTCCGGTAATCAGGCTGGCGGAAACCGCCGGCGTTTTTTGAATCCCCTCTGAGAAAAGGATATACGCGCCGCCCACCTGGACAACCCCCAGCGCCAGCACGGCGGCCATGACCGGAAGCGAAAAGTCCGTCTCCCCCGCGCACAGCGGCGTGAAGATAATCCCGGCGGCCAGCTGCCCCAGGAAGCAGGACGACAGCGCGTCCGCATTCTTCCCGGTGTTCATCATGAACACCCCGGCGTAGCATACGCCGGAAAGCAACGCCAGCAGGTTCCCCAGCCAGTTCCCGGCCCGGATCCCGTCCACGAAGAACAGGCACACCCCGGCCAGCACCGCCGCGCAGGCGATCACGTCCGGTTTCTTCGGCCGGACGTGGAAAACCAGCGCCATCAGGAGGATGACGAACACCGGCGCCGTGAACTGCAGCACGATGGTGTTCGCCGCGGTCGTCAGCTTGTTCGCCGCCGCGAACAGGGTGGTGACGCCGATCATGGACAGCGCGCCGATGAAGACCTGCCGGCTGAATACGATCCGGTGCCGCCGGACCAGCAGGTAGATCCCGATCACCGCCGCGCCGATCAGGTTCCTCGCCCCGTTGATCGCCAGCGCGGACCAGGGAATCATCTTGATGAACAGTCCCCCGGTGCTGAACGCGACAGACGCCAGGAACACGCACAGGACCGCCCCGGTCCGCCCGTTCCTTTCCCTGTCCGCCATCGCCTGTCCCTCCGCTTCCCCCGCCGTCTTTCCTGCACTATAATCCCCTTCCTCCCGGATTTCAAGCAGAATTGAAACATGTTTTTACAAAAGTACAAATTCTTCCGAAAACAGTTGACATCGACCCCCCCTCAAGCCTTTATAATATGAATTCCACAGCATACCGGAAACATCACGCACACACGAGGGAGGATACACAAATGAAGAGAACGAAGTGGATCATCGGTCTGGCGCTGGTACTGCTGCTGGCCGTCGGGCTAGCGGTTGGGGCGATGGCTGCTGTATACGACGGGACCAACCAAAAAGAAAATGCCATTAATGATATAAAGAATAGAGGAGGACATTATTATCGTACAAGTACCGATGGAGACTGGATATCAGTCGGTGATACAGATAGTTGTCCTGATATGATAAATGCTGATACATATCTCATTTCAGCGGTCAGTCGAGTTAGTGGGAGATCCTTCGACTCCGCTTCGCTCCGCTCAGGATGACAGTACACAGTACAGACGCTTTCCGGAAGTCATCCTGAACGAAGTGAAGGATCTCCTTTCGCGACATACCCCACGATCCCGAATAGTCCTGTTCCGAAGTTCGAATCACTGAGCTCAAAGAGATATACAATTGAAACAAAAAACAGCCTCCCGCTGAATTTCTCCGCGGGAGGCTGTAACTGTTTACCGTAAAAACCACATTCGGGGCAGACGCCGGGATATCAGAACACCGGCGCCTGGGTCGGCTGGGCTTCGTCGTATCTGTGGCTCTCTTCGATCGTCATGTCGTTGCAGACGTATTCAATCGGAATATACCCTGTCGTTCCGTTCACCATCACCTGTGCCCACGTCCCTCCCTGCCTGTCAGTCGTCAGGCGGATCAAATAAACCCTGGTATGGGCTTCAAGCTTCTTCAGGAGCCAGGAATCCGTACGGGTTTCCTTTCGGAGATCGGTCTCTTCGGATGTACTGACATAACGGTTCTGGGCCTTATTCAGCTCAAGCGGCTCCGGATCTGTAAACACCGGTGCCTGTGTCGGCTGAGCTTCGTCGTATATGCGGCTTTCCTCCGGCGTCATGTCATAGCGGATGTATTCCAGCGGAACATATCCTCTTGTTCCGTCCGCGATCACCTGCGCCCACGTCTCCCCCCGCTCGTTCATCGTCAGGCGGATCAGATAAACCCTGGTATGGGCTTCGAGTTTTTTCAGGAGCCAGGAGTCCGTACGGGCTTCCTTCCTGAGACCGGTTTCTTCGGATGTGGTAACATATCGGTTCTGGGCTGTGTTCAATTCGAGCGGTTCCGGTTCCGTAAACACCGGCGCCTGGGTCGGCTGGGCTTCGTCGTATCTTCGGCTTTCCTCCAGCGTCATGTCGTTACGGAGGGATTCCCACTGGATATACCCTTTTGTTCCGTCCACCATCATCAGGGCCCATTCTTCTCCCTGGTCATTGGTATCCAGGCGGATCAGGTAAACCCTGGTATGGGCTTCAAGCTTTCTCAGGAGCCAGGAGTCCGTGCGAGCTTCCTTCCTGAGGATAGCCTCTTCGGATGTGACGACATAACGATTCTGAATCATGCCCGGTTCCACCGGTTCCGGAGTGGGTGCCGGCGTTGGAGTCGGTGTCGGCGTCGGTGTAGGTGTGGGAGTCGGTGTGGGAGTAGGAGTCGGAGTAAATGTTGATGTGGGCGTTGCTGTAGGCGTGGAAGTCACCAGGGAGTCCAGATATGCTTTCTCTTCTATGGCGGACATCAGCCGCAGCATGTCGTATCGGACAAAGCCCCACTTGTCGTCGTACTGAACCACATGCCAGGCTGTTCCGTCCACATATTCCTGTCCGGCAACCTGAACCACCTTGTTGGCCGGCAGTTCATCAATGACGACGCTTTCACCGCCCGGCCAGTTGCGTACGATCACACCGTTGCCGACAGTCACCGCATATCCGGCATGCTGTTCAGGCTCCTGTGTCGGCGTCGGCGTGACCGTCGGTTCAGCCTTCGTGACGTCCGGAGTCACGGTCTCGACGGTCCGGACCGTCGGCGTAACAATCAGTTCCGGCGTCGGGGTAGGTGTTTCGACAACCAAGAGCGTCGGTTCAGCGGTCGCCTCCGGCGTCTTCGTCCCGGAGAACACCCCCGAGACCGCCAGGATCCCGGCCAGGGCCGCCAGCACGATGGCGGCCAGCGGCAGCAGGAGTTTGTTTTTCTTCTTTCTGTTGGATGGACCAACAGCGGGGGCCGGCGGGGCGGGTATACGGCCGGATCCGGAGCCGTTTCCGCCGCCCGTTCCGCTGTTCCGGTCGGATCCTTTTTGCACGCTCCCGCTGCCGGAAGCGGACATGCTGCCCGTGCCGCCGAACTGGAACTCGATCGGCGAATAGGTCGTCCGGTCGTTGTCGTCCTGCTGCCCCAGGACCGTATCCCCCGGCCGGTACTGTTCCAGGTCGTGTTTCAGTTCCTTCGCGTTCTGGTACCGGTCCTTCGGGTCGAAGGCGCAGGCCTTCAGCACGATCCGGCTCAGGGTCTCGTCCGCGTATTTCGGCGGCGGGAAATCGCCTCCCGTGATCCGCTTCATCACCGCGTTGTCGCTGATCTCCCGGGTAATCTGGCCTTCTGCGGGATAAAGGGGCAGCCGGGTGCCGTTCAGCAGGCGGTACAGCACTATTCCCAGCGAATAGATATCC
>JAEEGL011111434.1_pt1 | contig 12534 bp, 9 predicted proteins | sample 9134231 | NCBI WGS metagenome assembly JAEEGL01 (sample SAMN16246548, study PRJNA631951) | gut metagenome | biome: gut microbiome; feature: rumen; material: fiber-attached | host: Bos | place: Iran: Karaj | collected 2018-10
CACAATGTCGGCGACATTCGGACCAAATTTTTCTTCAATCTCTTCCAACGTATGGTCGGTATCTTCCACAACATCATGCAAAAGTGCCGACACAATAGCCGTTGCGCCAAGTCCCATCTCATTGGCAACTATCAAGGCAACGGCTACCGGGTGCGTAATATAAGGGTCATGCTCACCACCTTTGCGGTAAACACCGTTATGTGCATCGTATGCAAAATTAAAGGCAGCCTCAATTTGCTCCATCGAAGCCGCTGAATGTTTAACATCATCAGGCAGAGAATTGTAAAAACTTGTATACAATTCCTTCCTGTATGAGTCAGGCATTAATACTTTTTGATTTTCCATAGCAGTAAAATTTTAAGAGTTAAACAACAAAACATAGAAAATAGTATGTATTTGCCCTGCTAATTTAAAATAAAAAACGAAATATCCAAGATGTTTTTCCGTTAATTTTATGTAACCAATTCATTAAGTATTTATAACTGTTAGCCATAACAGAATTTAATTCCCCTAAAAGTGAATCATTTTTTTACAACGCATCTAAATCCTATTGTCTCCTGACAAGACGAAGGAAAAGAAAAATTGCGTTTGGTTTTCATAGAAGAAATATCTCCGCTACCTCTGTAAACTTTATAATCACTGCTTTCGATAGGCAACGGATTTTTTTGTTTTTCTTTTGAATAAGGAGCGTACCAATCTTCGCACCATTCTGAAAGAGAAGAATCCATAGCCTTCACCCCAAAAGTTGGTGCATTATTAAAAACATATTCCCATTGTGCCTCAGTCGGTAAGGACTTTCCTGCCCAAACAGCGTAACTTTCAGCACCATACCAACTTACAGCAACAGGATAATTTTCATAACCGTTTTCTACATAAAAAACGCCTTGTTCACATTTTATTTTACAATTTGGACTTTTAAGATTAATTTTAAGGTTTCCTGCGCCGTCTGTGTCCGAACCAGTCGCATTAAGAAATATAACATACTCAAAATTAGTAACTTCGTGTGCGTCCATGCAAAAATCGTCAAGTTTTACAATATGAGCAGGCTTTTCGTCTGCCTGACTTTGATTGTCGCCCATCGTAAAAGTACCGCCCTGAATTTCAACCATATCATTTAAAGCAGATTTCCACTTGTCGTAACACAATCTAAGATATGAAACGCAATGCTCATCGTTTTTGTTAAGATTTGCAACAACGCTGTAATGAAAAAAAGCGGAATCCAACTTGTCATGGTTGAAAAAATAATCGGCCGTATCGCGATGAAGCCAACAAAGTTTGCTGCGGTCTCTCCACTCCAAGGCTTTTTTACGCTCAGCCTCGTTAGTGCTTTTTTGATATGCAGCAAAAAAATTATAATACGCCTTATTATAATTACAAGAATCAAAACGCCGTTGTCCGTCCTGAAAATATTCAAAATAAGTTCTTTCAGCAAAAGACACATCTGCGTATCCGACAGCAACAGACGCTATAATAAAAATAAATGTATAAAATAACTTCATTTTCATTTTACTTCCCATTTTTTCGTGTTCGACGATGGAACAAAGGTAAATTAAAAATTTCTAAAAAACAAAAAAAAATGACATTTTTTCAAAAAAAATTTACATTTTCATTAATCTTTCTTAAATACTTTTTTAGAGTTTTAGTTCAATTTTTTTTTGTAACTTTGCGCAGTTTAACTTTTTAGCAATATTAACATAAAGTAAAGAAATGAGAATTGATATAATCACCGTGTTGCCGGAATTATTGGAGAGTCCGCTCTCCCACTCCATCATAAAACGTGCAAAAGACAAGGGGCTTGCGGAAATAAACTTCGTAAACCTGCGCGATTTCACCACCGACAAGCGCCGGACTGTTGACGATTATCAATATGGCGGCGACGCAGGCATGGTTATGATGATAGAACCAGTTGACAAGGCTATTTCATACCTAAAATCGCAGCGCGATTATGACGAAATCATTTATACATCTCCTGACGGTGAACGTTTTAACCAGCAGACAGCCAACACTTTGTCGTTAAAACAAAATATAATCATTCTCTGCGGACATTACAAAGGCATCGATCACAGAATCCGCGAACACCTTATCACAAAAGAGATTTCAATAGGCGATTACGTGCTGACAGGTGGCGAACTTGCAGCAGCAGTCATCACAGATAGTGTTGTAAGACTTCTGCCCGGAGCAATGTCAGACAACGAATCGGCGCTCTCGGATTCTTTTCAAGACGGGCTTTTAGCACCGCCGATTTACACACGCCCCGCCGATTACAAAGGCTGGAAGGTTCCCGAAATTTTGCTTTCGGGCAACGATGCCGCTATCGACAAATGGCAGTTTGAACAGTCATTAGAAAGAACAAAACTTTTAAGACCGGAGTTATTAAATTCATAATTCGTAACAAAAAAAATGCAGGCAATGATTTTTGCGGCGGGATTGGGCACAAGACTCGCGCCGCTTACAAACGACAAACCGAAAGCCCTTGTAGAATTTCAAGGCAAGCCGATGATAGAAAACGTAATTGAAAAACTCGTCAAGGCAGGTTTTAAGAGAATCATCGTAAACGTGCATCATTTTGCCGACAAAGTATGCGATTTTTTAAGAAGCAAAAATTTTGGCGCGGAGATTTTAATTTCCGACGAAAGGGATTTTTTGCTTGATACCGGCGGCGGACTTTTGAAAGCGCGGCCACTTTTGGAAAACGCTCCGCACACCTTATTATATAATGTGGACGTTTTTTCGACAATTGACGTAAAAGACTTATACGACTATCACGTTAAACACAATGCACTCGCAACCCTCGCTGTAAAGCAGAGAGAAACTTTCCGCAAATTTGTCTTCACCAATTTTGACGAACTTTGCGGCTGGGTCAACACCAAAACCGGAGAGGAAATTGTCGCAAGAAGTTATGCAGAAGACTACGCTTACCAAATTCCATTTTGCGGAATTTCGGTTGTAAATTCAAAGATTTTTCCCCTTATCACCGAGACGGGAAAATTTTCGATTAAGGATTTGTATTTGAGATTAGCGCAAGACAACACAATAATTCCCTACCGCTGTTATAACAACGTGCTTTGGGCAGACCTCGGAACAGTAGAAAAAATAAACGCAATATCAGAAATACTTGCACATAACAGGTATCTGCTGAATGTTGAACATTAACTGCTCAAAAACTGTATGCAGTTGAACGGTGTCGCTTTGCGGCGGATAATTAAAAATCATTTCGATGTTTGCGGTAACGCAATACGCAGCAACTTGTTTTGCCAAAGGTTGCGTACCGCTCAAAACCGACAAAGAATACTTAATATCTTTCTCACCTTCAAGAAACATAGAGACAAATTTTTCGGCGTTTTCTTTTGCCTCCGGACGACAGACGAGATGAAGTTCCGCATTTTTGAAACTTCTGACAAGCGGAAGAACGTCCGAAAAATATTCTTCGGAAATTTCTGTTGCTTTGAAAAACGGAAACAAAATTTTTCTTATCGGCAAAAATCTCCGATTTTGAAGCACAAGAATCGGAATCCTCAAAGCGATAACCAATTTTGCCGCAAAACTTCCCGTCAAAGACTGATAACCTGATTTTCCGTGAGTTCCAAGAATCACAAACAAAAATTTCGTACTCTTGATTTCTTCCAAAACGGTGTCCTCAAAAGTACCCTGTTTTATGACTACCGAGGCACCCATATTGAATTTTTGATTGTAAAGGCTGACAACTTCTTCGGTTTTTTCTCTTTGGAGCATATCATATCCGCAACTGTTTTCAGCATGAAACACCACTGCCTTCAAACCGTAACAACGGCTGATTTCCAAACCGTAAGAAACACTGTCATAACAGGTTTGCGTAAAATCGGTCAAAATCAATATTTTATTCTCCGCTTCCATATCCGAAAATTTTTTCAACGCAAATATATACTTTTTTTACGGTTTTCAAAAAAAATTCAGGTTTTTTCAGAAAATCTCTTACACCCTGAAACCCGTTACCAAAATATCATCGTTTTGGTTTTCGCCGCCTTTCCATTCAAGAAATTGTTTTTCAACAGATTCTCTCTGTTTTATCATATCGAGTTTGTAGATTTTCAGAAGCATTTCCTCAAAAAAATCTATTCTGAACTCTGCCTTGTTTTTGTGTCCGAATTGCGAACAATAACCGTCAGAGGCCATATAAATACAATCGCCGGATTGAAGTTGCAGAAACTGAGCCTCATACGGAACATCCTTCGAGAAAAGGTTTATGGCGTTTTTAGTTTGTTTCAACTGAAAAATCTGCTCTTCACGGATATAATACATCGGAATATTAGAGCCGGAATATTCAAGCATTTTTGTATTCTTGTCAATAACAATCAGTGCAATGTCCATTGAGTCAGCCGAAATGTCGTTGCCGCCGGGATAAATCATATAAAGCAGCGATTTTACTCTAACCTTCAACTGTTCAAGAATTTCCGAGGCAGAAATTTCGCCGTCAGAGACTATGTCGTGCAAAGCGTTAATACCGTAAAGGCTTAAAAAAGAGCCTTTTATATCATGTCCCGAACAGTCAGCAACCGCTAACATCTCATAATCGTCGTTGTCGTAACACCAATAAAAGTCGCCGCTGACTATGTCCAAAGGATTGTAATAAACAAATTTCTCTTTGAAAAACATTCCGAACTTGTCAATTTCCGGCAAAAGCATTTTCTGAATGTTATAAGCATAAGAAATATTGTCCGATAATTGAAGTTGCTGATATTTAATAGATTGTGTCTTTTTCAAAAGTTCCGCTTCAAGCCGCGAAATATCTTCCGAACTTTTGGTGGTTTCAGCGGAAAGCCTCATGTTGTCGGTTGAAAGTTTTGAAAATTTGTACCTGAAATAAAAGAACAAGCCAAGCCCTACTCCTATCAGAAGAAACATCAGCAACTTGATAATCAATGCCTGCGATTCAGCCTGCTGACGGTACGAAGTTGCCGAATCGCGAAATTTCATAATTTCTCTTTCAGCAGTCAGTTTTAAGCTCTGTTGCTTCTGCGTCAACAAATCCCAAAAAATGCTATCATTATAAAGCGACTGATTGTAATAATTCAAAGCGGCATCTTTATAATTGCCGTTAGCATAAAAAATCGCACCTAAGGTGTTGTAAGCCACTCTAATACGCAGTTTTGAACTTAAAAGTTTTCCATATTTTAACGCCAAATTTCCGTAATAAAGCGCGGAATCGTAATTTTTGATTTCAAGATAAACGCCCGAAACCTTAGCCGACAAATCCGACAGTAAATCATAATTCGTGTTATTAGGATCGAGCGCAAAACATTTAAGATAAATCTGTTTCGCTTTTTGAAGTTCCTTTTTGCCGGCGTAAACATCGCCCAAATATTTTCTGACCGTGATTTGTAGAGCCACTGATGCGCCAGATTTAATTCTTATTTCAAGGGATTTTCTTAAATAATCCTCAGCCTCAATATATTTTTTTTGACCGATATAAGAACGTCCTAAATTAAGATATACGTATGCAAGTATCGAAGAATCAGCAAGTTGACGACCTATATTTAAAGCCTTGAAAAGGTTGTCTTGACTAAGCGGAAAATCACCCTGATACAAAAGCAAATTACCGATATTAATGTAGGCGTATGCCTCTTCGTCTTTAAGAGAATGAGTTTGGGCAACTTGCATTCCAAGTTGATAATATTCCATGGCTTCGGCATAGTTTTCGAGATTTCTATAACAAACACCCGTATAACTATACGCCTTTGCAAGTTCCATATAATCAGCAAATTGCTTTGCATAAATTCCAGCCTCGGTACTGTATTTTATCGCTAAACCGGGAGTTGTATTGCGCAAAAGCCATGCAATTTGATTGCCCAAATACATTTTTTGAGTATCGCTGGTGGTAGGCGATTCCATTTTTGCAATCATTTCCTTGATTTCAGGCGAATAATTCTGCGCCCGGGAATTAAAAAACACGGTCAAAAAAACCGTCAATATCAAAAAATATTTCACTTTTTCAGACTTTTAATTAAAAAAACTTAATGCAAATACTTTGCCTTTATTGCTTCCAGAGTTTGTTAACTTCTTCGATGTAGTCAAGAATCTCCTGACTGCCGGATTTTTTCAGAGACGAAGTTACAAAATATTTCGGAAGTTCCGTCCAAGTTTTTTTCATTTCTTTAAAATAATTTTCGATGTTTCTTTTCGCAGCCCCCGCGCTTATCTTGTCAGCCTTTGTGAAAACCATCACAAAAGGTAAACCGTTTTCCGCCATAAATTCCATAAACTCAACATCCTTTTTCTGAGGCTCGTGCCTTACATCAATTAAAACAAAGGTACACATCAAGTTTTTGCGCGAAAGAAAATACTTTACCGTAAATTTCTTCCAACTCTCCACAACTTTAATATTCGGTTTTGCAAAACCGTAACCCGGAAGGTCAACGATATACCACTCGCCATTAATCAAGAAATGATTGATTAACTGCGTTTTTCCGGGAGTTGCAGAGGTCTTGGCAAGGTCCTTTTTGCCGGTTAACATATTTATAAGCGACGACTTTCCAACGTTGCTCCTTCCTATAAAAGCGTATTCGGGCAAAGTCTCAGGCGGACATTTTTTAACGTCCGTATTGCTGATAACGAATTCTGAGGATAAGATTTTCATAACACGATTAGATTTTTATCTGCAAATATAATAATATTGAAACAAAAAACAAAATTTAATTAGTCTCTTTTCCGACAAACTGTCTGAAAAACCTCAACTGCTCCGGCAAAAGCAGGTTCCAGTATTCCTTGTTGTGTTTGCCGGGAGACTCCATGTAAAAAATTTTAATACCTTCTTCGGTGCATTTTTTAGCGAAAGTTCTATTAACGCCGATTAAAAAATCCTGCGATCCGCAATTTATAATAAGTGGTTTTCCAGCGGCCTTGAATTTTTCAATGTTGTTGATGGCAGAAAAAATGTCCCAGTTTTCGTTTGTTTTGTTTTTAACGCCAAGCACTTTTGTAAGGCTATTAGTAACAGAGGACGAGCGCAAATCCACAACGCCGCTGATACTGCCCGCCGCACGAAAATTTTCTGGTTTCAAAGAAAACAGATGAAGCGCACCGTGTCCGCCCATACTCAACCCAGTTATAAAGAGCGATGCCGTATCAACGGGCAAAGTTTTAAAAACCTGAGGCAAAAAATCCTCAAAGAAAAAGTCTGAATATCTGAGCCTCGGCCGTATAGGAGAATTTATGTACCAGGATTCTTTAAAACCGTCAGGACAAATCAAAATCATTTGAAACTCATCGGAGAGTTTTTGCAAATCGCAAATTCTGCCCCACTGACGGAAACTGCCATCGTAACCGTGAAGCAAAATTACTGCGGGGATTTTTTTCAGACTGTCGTTTGACGACGGTAAATAATAGTTTACCGTGTCAAACTGCGGAATGTAATTTTCGGTTTTAACAACAAACTGCCTTTGGGCAAAACCCGAAAGCGATAAAAAAAACACTATTATAAAAGGTAAAAAAAATTTCATTTCAAAAGTTTTTTTAGTTCATTTTCCAAAATGCTGACATTCTGATTGTTATAATCAAGTCTTTTTGCCTCTTCCAAAGCCAGCAAAGCCTCCCTATACATAGAAGTTTCGTAAAGCAAAACGGCTTTGTTGTAGAAAACCTCGCCGTCAGTTGCTTTTATTTTCAAAGCCTCGTCAATTTTTTTCAAAGCGGTCTGTTTGTCACCCTTGTTATTATACGCGAAAGCCTGATAATAAGGAAATTGATATTCATTAGGATTGAATTTCAACGCCTCGTCCATACAATTTATAGCCTTATCATTTTCACCAGCGTTAAGATACAAAATACCTGACTGTGTCCAAGCGTTAACATTTTCGGGGTTGACAATTACACTACAAAGAAGGTTGTCAACATCGACTTTTGTGTAATCCGTAAACTCAAAAAGATACGCAGGCTCTTTGTCTCCAAACTGCTTTACAAGCCTCAACGAATACGGATATCTTGCAGTAAGGTTTCTAAGCGAATAACGTATCGTTGTAATTGTCTTGCCGTTGAGTTCGTAAGGGTTGAGCCTCAGATTTGCCATGATAACGTGCGTCGCTTTTACGGAATCCAACAAATAATGCTGCATAGAGTCGGCATCTGCGCAGTAAAGTTTGTAAATACCGTAAAATTTTACGCGCTTTGTCCCCTCGGAAGCCATCCACGACATTTGCGATTTACGACAGGCAACCACCGAACCCTCCGGAAGGTTTTCGCCCGCCCACTTGCTGGCTTTCATGTAGTTAGACCAGTCATCTGTATAAGTGGAATAAGAACCGACCGAAAAATTGTCAGTTAAATCAAAATTGCCTCTTGAAAACGTTTGACGCAAAATCATACAAAAAACAACTGTGGCGAAAATTTTGGCAACAAGAGAGTTTTTCCATTTCAACCCCTCGTTCAAACTATAAAGCACAAGTCCCGCAATCATAGGGAAATAAATCATTATCAAACGTTCCTGATCCCAAAGTTTTTGAACCATTACAAAGGTAACAGCAACCATTACAACAACGTATCCAAAAACAGTAAAAAGTTTTTTGTTATTTTTATAAATGTAAAATCCGCAAATTATAAAAGCCGCTATTATAAAAACCGTCAGAAAAACGCTGTACTGTCTTGAATCATAGTCCTTAAAACCGAAAAGTTTCATCAAATGTTTTGACAAATAAAGCGTACAGTTGTCCCAAAACCTTTGAACAAAACCGCCAAAAGTTTCATAACCGCGTTGAGGTTTATAAGGATCAACAAGAAAGTTTGCATCAAGTTGTTCCATAAAACTTACCGAAGCAGTATGCCAAACTGTTTTTCTGTAAACGGAAACTAACAGATGAAAAACCGCCGTTGCGCCAAGAAAAACAAATGCGGGCTTTTTCTTTTTGTCAATTAAAAGGAGAACAAAAATTGCAGGGACAACGGCCACGGCAACGCTTCTTGTCTGAAAAGTCAGATACGCCAAAACAGCCAAAGCGGAATATGCAATGAAGATTTTTTTGCTGCCCGATTGTTGCCAAAGCGGTTCCTTGTCGTTAAAATCAAAATAAAGATAAAGCAACAAGGATTGCATAAACATAAACATCGGCTCCGAATAAGTTGTTGAAGCATACAGCAACAACATAAGCGAAAAAGCCGAAAACAAACTCATCACAAAAGCGGCAAAATAGTTAGCAGTTTTAGCGAAAAGTTTAAACGTGAAGAATACCGAAAAAGTATAAAACAGCACCGAAATCATTTTGAAAAGAATGATTTTGAAGCCGAAAATCAGGTAAAAAAACGACAAAAAAATCGGATAAAAAGGCCCGTGCCAATCTGGAAAAGCCAAACCGTTAGCAAATTTGTACGCGCTTTCAAGATAAGTACTATCATCGCCGCCGACCGAAACATCGGGATTAAACAGCAACATCGACATCAAAAACGCCAGCCCCGTAACAGAGAAAAGAAGTTTTCGCGAATGTTTTTTACAAAAATCATCAGCCGTATTTTGTTGAAGCGGCTCACTTTTTCCAACAGTCATATTTTTCGATTTAGAATTATATTTCATTTTTTTATAAAACACCTTATTTATATATACTACTTTGCAAAGTTATAAATTTTTTCATTCAAGACAAAAGTTTTTTTATATTATTTGACAAGTTTTCATAACAAATTGTATGTATAACAAAACGTTTAAAAAGTTAAACAAAAGTAAGATTTTGTAGACACATTCAAAAATGGTCAAAAACTGACATTTTGTCAGCGAATTAATATTTAATTAACATTAGATTAATATTAAGAGCGGATAACAGGTTTTTGTACAGAATTTTCAATAACGCGGTGAGAATTTAACGGATTTTTATTCCTTCTATCATAAATCATTAAAGAAAATTTTAAAGAGTTATTAAATATGTATTATAAATAATTGATAATCAATGTGTTAAATGATTGTAATATAGGTTGAGTATCAATATATTAGAATAAGAGAGGGTTTATATAGCGAATACATATATGTACAGATGGGTTTGAGCCGCAATGATTGCGGCTCTCAACAACCAAAATACAAACAAAAATATACGCCTATGCTATTTTGTAAAATGCAGAAAATTATTTATAACAACTAACCAATTCAATAATTAACAATTTGATTTACAAAATGTTTCACGTAAAAACAAATGTAACTCACAAAAAATTTCCATCAGGAAAGTTCGTTAAAATTTTACATTGTTACATTTTTAAACATTAAGTAGTTTTTTAAAGAAGTTTACTTTTGACATAAAAATATTTTCGACTAAGGGTAATATTTTTCAGAATTTACAAATGTAACTTTGCAAATTGTTTATGTTTACAAGATTACATTTGTAAACATGTTATTTTGTGCATTAATAACCGCATATTGAAGACAAAAATCACCATTAAAAATCCCAAATATATAAAAATCTATCAAGATATAAAAGTATATTATACCTTACAATAAAATTCGAGCTAAAAATCGGTGTAAAAATATAGTAGTTTTATAACTATCTCATTCCCAATATTTTACATATATTACTTAAAGAATTAATTAAAGGATTATAGAGGTGAATATTAAGAGAATATTAAACTCGCTGACAAAAATCCGTGCAAAGGCTTGTAATAGACTAAAACCCAGCGAGTTATAAAAAAACATTTGAACGCACAATTTATAAAAACGGCATTTTTAAAGGATTATATGTCAATTTTATATGACAAATACTGTACCAAGCGACTAAATATCGAATTTTCTTTAATTTATATCATTCGGAGAAGAAAATCAGCGTCCATTTTACAAAAGAAAACGTAAACTTTAAGTAAAAAATGTAATTTTATTTAACACGTTGAAAATCAAAGGTTTAAGTATATAATAACAGGGCTTAGTTCCAAATGTACAAGTAGTTAGTAAACATAATAAAAAGTAGTCGTTTGGCAAAGATTTTGTAAATAATCAGATTTTTTTGTGAATTTCTACAAAATTACAAAAGTATACATAAGAAAATTTACAATTTTACATTTGTAACCATAAGAAAACTACGTTTACAGATTTACATTTGTAAACTTGTAAATTTTTGAAAAAAGTTTGCATTTTTGTCAAAAATAATTTGGCGGTATCAAAAAAGTTATTTATATTTGTATACTCAAAAATTCAAACTTGTAAATTATATGAAAGATCGGATACTAAAAATTTTGGATAAGGAAAATATTTCTGCTGCAAAGTTTGCAGATGTATTAGGCGTTCAACGTTCCAGTATATCACACATACTATCTGGCAGAAATAAACCAAGCCTTGATTTTGTTCAAAGGATACTTCAAAAGTTTCCCGAAATAAACTCTGATTGGTTGTTGTTCGGCAAAGGCAACATTTTCCGCAACGGTAGCGGGCAATCTGAGCAACAGCCCCAGCAAGTTGTTACTACTCCTGAAAAGCCTAAGGCTCAGCCACAACAGCCTGCACCTCAACCACAACCGGTTGTTCAACAGCAACCCAAGCCTGCTCCCGCCCCACCGCAGCAGACACAGACGCAACCTGTTTACCAACAACCAACACAAGCACAACCAGTATTTCAACAACAACCACAGGCACAAACACAACCCATATTTCAACAGCCGCAACCACAACAACCGCGTCCTGTTGACATTTTACAAACAAACCCAGACCGAATTATTGTATTCTATTCCAACAATACATTCGCATGGTACTCCCCTATGAACAACTCTCAACCTCAACCACAAGGCGCTTATCAATAGTTTACAGCATAACTCCCGAACAAAAATTCGGGAGTTTTACATTTGTCGCCCTAATTACAAAAATGAAAAGTCGAATTTTTTTCAGCCGCGTCAAATTTTTTCTCCACTTGATTTTTGTCTACTTTACTTATATAAATGATATGTATTATATCTAAATTTAATGTATCTTTGATTTTTTGTCAATGGACAGTTGTAAATTCTTAATATAACTAATTGATTATCAGTGTTTTAAGGATTATTACGGAAATATATTATTTTATCAAACACCTAAAAGCCGTCATAAAACACCACAATTCAACACGTTACATAATTAATTGATTTTCAGATAGTTATAAATATATTTAAAGTGCAAACATCTTTACGAGATTTTAATATAAAATTTAGTTGCAACATCTAAATCAACAATTAAAAAGATTTTGAGTTATTGGTTTTTCTGTAAGAATACGTTTTTCTAAGATTTCATGGCAGCAAAATCCGCTATTCAGGTCAAAAGTCTGACAAAAAGTTTTATTTTATATTACATTATCTCGCAAATTTTCTTAACACGCTAATTCTATGAAAGTAACAGACTGACAAAATGTCAGTATCAAAATTTGTAAAACTTTTCAACAGTAATAATGATTTTCTTGAACATTTTTATTATCTTTGCGAAAAATTTTAATCATGTATAAGCATTTAATCAGACCGATATTATTCCTTTTCAACCCCGAAAAGGTTCACAACTTTACGATGTGGGTTTTGAGATTCTACCAGACAATCAGAATCTTTAATCCGATTTTCAGACTCCTTTATCAAGTAAAGGAC
>JAEEGL012517608.1_pt1 | contig 12534 bp, 7 predicted proteins | sample 9134231 | NCBI WGS metagenome assembly JAEEGL01 (sample SAMN16246548, study PRJNA631951) | gut metagenome | biome: gut microbiome; feature: rumen; material: fiber-attached | host: Bos | place: Iran: Karaj | collected 2018-10
ATTTAAAGATTACTTTAAATGGATTATTAATAATTATAAATGCACAAATAATATTAAAAAAAATAGAAAACAAGTAAATTACCTTCATATTATTGAAAAATATTATCAAAAAATTATCAGTGAAGAAGAAATGTTTTATTTAGCTTATGAGGTTAATTATATGAGAAATTATGTAAATAATGTACAAAATGATAATAAAAATATTCATAATTCTGGAAAAATCATTGATGAAATTTCAAGTTTGTTTAAATTAAATTAAATTTGTATCTATTAAATTATAAAAAATCTATCTGTGTAATAAAAATATTAAAAAGTTAATGAATTATTTTAATTGAAAATAATATTGTTTTAAAAATAAAATAAATTTTTAAATATAAAAGGAAAAATAAACACAAAAAAATAAAATAAAATTGGAAAGAGATTATAAATCTTAATAATTTTTGATTATTAAATTTAATTGAGTTGACCTAAAATTTATAATCTTCAAAATATTTTTTGTTTACAATTATGATTTAATTATATCAATTCAAAGAAATGATATAATATTTATATATAATAATAAATCATATATCCAACATAATATTATTTTATCGGACATAACAAGATGGAAATACCAAAACAATTATTGATTTATACTTTTATTATTAATATCCAATAATAAATAATACTTTTAATAATTGTTTAAAAAATTTAATAAATAATTATGATAATAAAAGATAAATCGATAATAAAAATGAGTACAAAAAAACATAAAACATTCAATTTCTCCTAACTATTTCAATTCAAAAAGATTTCTAAAAATGATAAATCTCTTTTTCTTTTAATAAAAAATTTTTTTATTGTACAATAAATTTATTAGATTTAATTTAAAACATAATTTAAAACATACATTAAAAAATATTCATAATTTTTATAATACAGGACTATTAACTACTATAACCGAAGTATCTAATAATTTTTTGTTTGGACTTCCTATGTTTTTAGGGATTCCATTTTGGTTTCTTTTTTCAACCAATCTTTTTTTTTTTAATTCTCTTGCTTTTTTCAAAATTTCTTTAATTTTTTTTTCAGCCATTTTTGCTTCAGCCGAAGCATAATGTTTATCATTATCTTCATCATTAAAAACAATACTTTTAAAAGTAGTATCATTCATATGTTGTTTAATATAATCAGTAGGAATAGGAAAAGCAGAATAAGAAATTTGTTTAATAGTAATATCAATAATGGTTGCTAAAAAGGGACCAAAAATCATTAATAACCAAAATTTCATATTAGAAAATAAATTTTGTAAAACATGAGCTAATTCATTTTGCAAAGTAAAAGCTAATTTATCAGTACAAAGAACAAAAACAACAATATAATATAAGGCAATAGAAAGGAAAAAAGCACTTAAATTTACCCAATTCCAAAAATCAGAAATAATTAATAATTTATAAGAAACAACATGTATAATTAAAGAAAAATTAACAGTTGATTTATACCAATGATTAAGAGTTTTTCCAGAATCATCATAAGTGTCTTTTAAACTTAATTCAGGCAAAAAATAACATATAGTTCCATGTAATATTGCATATAAAATATAACTCCAAAATATTTTTAAATTGAAAAAATAATTTTTTTGTCCTGCAGCATATAACATTGGAAATTTTTTAACAATATATAAATCAACATCTCTTTCAAGAGAAAATACAAATAAACAACACCAACTAGTAAAAATAGCATTATACATAGTAGTTAAATAATCAGCAAAATATAATTGTCCACTGAATCCATTAGTAAAACCATATAAAATATCACTATAAATTAATAATATATTTTTATAAAAATAATAACAAATAAATTTAGAAATTTTCAAATAACCAATTCTCCCATAATTTAAAAGTAATTTTTCTAAAAATCTAAATTGTCCAATAGAAAAATCAGCAGTTCTCACAGCTTGAGTTCCTTCTTTACCTTGAATACCAACACCTATATGTGCTTCCATTATCATTGGAACATCATTAGCTCCATCTCCTATTGCTAATGTTATCCATTTACCATAAGTTTTTACTAATTGAACTACTCTACTCTTCTGTTTTGGATTTGCTCTACAACATATTACACTCTTTGCTGCTACTGCTATATGGAAAAATAACAGTGATAAATTTTGATTTGCTAATACTTCTTCTAATGTTATTCCATCTACTATTAAACTTAAATCTTTCCCTTGTTTTTTCCTTATTTTTCTACCTATTTCATCTAAGTCAATTTCTGCTGTTTGTAAATTGGAATTTATACCATATTCTTGTTGTAATTGATTTATTTTATCTACTGTGGGAATATTATCTTGTACTAAATAAGTAACATACATATTTTCATTAATTAATTTACAACTTTTTGCTATTTCTTCTGCTGTGTCTTGTTTATCTCCTGTTAATATCCATATTCTTATATTACATGTTAATAATGTATATATTGTTTCTCCTACTCCATCTTGTAATTTATCTTCTATTGCTGAACATCCTAAAAAATTCAAATCTTTTTCCATCTTATCATATAATTCATTCGTGATTTCTTCATTTTTATTCTGATTTTCATTCAATTTTTGATACCATTCTTCAAATTTTTTTTTTGATAATACTTTCTTTCCCATTACTAAAACTCGTAAACCTTCTTTTGATAAAACATTTATTACTCTGTTTACTTCATCTTGTTCATTTTCTTGAAAAGATATTAATTTCATCATCATTGTATCAGCTCCTTTAGTATATAATTCATATTGGGATTTTTCTTTATTGAAAACTATAACACTCATCCTTTTTCTATTTGAATCAAAAGGCATTTCAACTTTAAAATCAAATTTTTTCTGTATATTATTATGAACATGATCTGTGATTGTCATTAAACTAAATTCTTTTGATGAATATTCATAACCTAATTGTTGAGCTCCTTTAACTAAAGCAATATCATCTGGCGAAGCTCCTTGATATTCAATGACATTATTTTTTCCTATTTCAGGAAAAATAGAATGACATAATGTTAATAATATTATAAAATCTTCTAAACTTTCTTTATCTTCTAAATCTTCTGGGTCATCAGATATTAATTTTTTATATATTCTTCTATCACCATTTATTGTAAATGGAGTATTTGGATCTGTTTCATCTTTTATTGTTCCATATACTTTTCCATTAACATAAACTTTTTTTAATACCATTGAATTTTGAGTTAATGTCCCTGTTTTATCACTAAATATAAATTCAACTTGACCTAATTCTTCTATTAAATCTGTTGCTCTGCATCCTGCTGGTTTATTAATTGATTCATCAAAAATTTCATTATCATAATATATTAAAAATCCCTGAACTATTTTTATTATTTCCAAAACAACATATAATGATATTGGAATCATATTTGAATAAGAAACAAAATAAGTACAAGAATTTGTAATAAATTTAATAAAAGCAGATTGATTATTTTTTTTAATATAAATATAAGTATAAGTATCCTTATGAGTATTTTCAAAATTTAAACATAAATAACCAAAAACAATACACAAAGCAATTTCAAAAATAAAAACACTATATAATAATTTATTTAAAGTATTTAAAACTTTACTCATTTTAAATTGTGCTGCTTTTCCATTTTTAGAAATTTTTGTATTTTTTCCAGAATAAACAACGATTCCACAAACATATCTAGTATTTTTTAATACACATCCTTTCAGAATCATATTATTCATTTTACAATAAACAGGTTCATTAAAATCATGACTCATAATTTTTCCATTCCAAATATTTAAATTTTCATTAGGTTTATCACATTCAATAGTACCTTGTAATTGACAATAATCACTTTCAGTAATATTTTTAAAAATTTCTAAAGAAGCTCTTTCCTTTAAATTAGTTTCCCCATCTAAACTTTTAGTTTCAATATAACTATATCCCGAATCATTAGTAGATTTAATAATTAGAGTATCAGCAGAAAATTCTTCGTCTTTTTCTACTTTAATTAAATCACCTGGAATGAGAGTCCAACATTTAACTTGATTCCAATTTTTATTCTCATATTTCCAAACTAATCTACTATTTGAAGCTTTATCTTGTTTATATCTTCCATAATCTTCAATTGCTTCTTTCACCATTGTACATACTAATACAAATACAAATGTCCCTGTCATTGATGCTGGTGCTATTGGAGAAAATGAACAAAATGTTAATATTGTCACTATTAGGAAATATATGTTTGCTGCTCTCTTAAATTGCATTAATAAACTCTTTGGAGCCCATGTTATTATACTATATTTTGTTGTTATTATTAAGTTATTTGGAAATTTCTTGTTTAAATCTAAATTCGGATTCGATTCACCATAGTATATGTTTATTTTGTTCGAATCATTGTTGGACATGTCGTCTTCTGACATTTTTATTTATTTTTATGTGATAATGTTTATTTTTTTTTTTTTGATTTTTTTTAATTTGATATTATTTCATTGATGGTTTTTGAAACTATTTTTTATTTGTTTATTTGTGCTTTTTTAATTGGATTTTCAACTTTAATTGTTAGATTTTTTATATAATTTTTTCTGAGGAATTTAGTTTTCTGAAATTGATGAATTGAAGATTAATGAAGGTAAATTTTTGGAAGTTAGTGAAAATGTTGTTTATTATTTTTATGTTGAATTGATTTTATCTATGTTACTTATTTTATTTTCATATCTTATTTATTTTAAATTTGGTTCAATTATTTCAATTCCTATAGCAATATATAATATTTATTCTTTTTTTAAAGGAAATTATAAATTGGATTTTAGAATTGGAGATATTTTATATAATCAAAAAATATATAATCAAGTAAGTTTAAGAAATAAAATTAAATTTTCAATTTATTTAATACTTTTCATTGTGTCTTTTATTTCAATTATAGTGAATATATTACAATTTTTATTTGAAGCTCTCTTTCATGATTTAGATAATTATTAAATAATAATTAAAATATATTTAAATCACATTATACTTTATTAATATATAAAAATGTATAATAAAAATGATCCATCACAGTTTCCAAGTTATTTAAGACCAAATATAATTAAATCAGAAAATGAAATTTACATGATTAAAGACAATAACAAAAACAAAATAAATGAAATATTAAAAACTATACATTCTGCAAAAAACATTAAAAAAATAGGAATTGATGAAGATGTTAAAGAAAATAATGAATCAATAATAAATTCAATTACAACAACTAGAGATTTATTTAGAAAATATTTTAATATAAAAGAAACAAAAAAGAAGTATGATGATAAATTAGAAAAAAAATATCAATCTTTTCATAAATATTTAAAAAAAAGAAATAGAGAAGATTATCTTCAAAGAGGAATTAATATGAGTTATAGAAAACAATATAAAATAGCAGAAAAAACAGAACAAAATAAAAATTAAAATATTTTAATTATTATCTAACTTTTTTTTATAATAAATATAAGTTTTTAAATCACCTTGAATTTGCAGAGAATTTTTAAAACTTGATGATAATTCTTCAATATTAAAATCATTTGCTTGAGAAATTAATTTTTCTGTTTTATTTGCTCCAATTGATTTTTCTAATTCTTTTTTTATAAATTTCATTTTTCCTTTAATTTGTTTAATTTGTTCAGATGTATATTTAACTTGTTTTTCTGATTGATTATTTAAATTTGAATTTTCATTCGCATTACTTATTTTCTGTTTAATTTTTTCTATATTTTTATTTGGATCATAATCATCCATATAAACATCTGAAAAATTAGTGAAATTTAAATTATCTTCTTTTTCATTTTCTTTATTAATGTCTGGTATACTTGTTTTTGAATCTAATAAATCATTTCCTAAAAATTGTGTTATTCCAATATTATTATTATTTATATCTGGAATATTTGTTTTTGTATCAGATAAATTTTTTCCAATTAATAGATTACTATTATTTTTAACAGTGTTATTTTTATTTGCTTTTCCTTTTTTCTTTATATCTTTCCCTTTATAATAGTTTTTCCCTTTATTATCCTTATCTTTATTTTTTACTGGTTTAATAAATTGAGATAAACCATAATTTTTAGCTTTAGATAAAAATATAAAATTTTGAATTATATCTTCAATACTTGGTCTTTTATCAGGATTTTTATTTAATAATAAAGTAACCATATTAATCAATTCTTTTGAAAATTTTGAAACAATAGGTTTATATTGTTCTTTAAGAATTTTATTTTTTAATTCATTTTGTGAATCAGCTTTATAAGGTTTAGTTAACATACATAATTCATATAAAATTATTCCAAGTGACCAAATATCTGTTTTTTTATTATATGGTTTTTCTTCATACATTTCAGGAGAGATATAATACGGAGTTCCAATAAATGATTTTGTAAATTGTGAATTCAATTTTTTTGCAGATTTAAAATTTTTTATTTTTACAGTATAATCTTTAAATAATAATAATGTTTCTGGCTTTAAATTTCTATGTATTATATTCTTTGAATGTATTTCATATATACCAATTACAATTTGTATAAAAATTTTCCATATTAATTCTTCATTTAAAAGAGTTTTTTTTTCTTTTTTTGTTTGATGTAAAAAATCACTTAAAAATCCTCCATCACAATATTCAGTGATAATAATAAAATTATCATTTTCTTGATATGTGTTATAAAGCTTTAATATAAATTTAGAATTAAATTCAATATAAAAATTACAATCATTTTCTAAATCTTGAATTTTTTCTTCAGTTAAATTTTGCAAAGAAATTAGTTTAACTGCATATTTAAAAGAGGTATCATTTTTTGTAGCTAAATAAACAATTGAATCATTATCTTTTTTTAAAATTTTTATTAGTTTATAATCATTAAAACGATTTTCCATAATTTTTATTAAAAAAAATAAATAAAAAAATTATAAATTTATTGAAAATAGACTTCTAATATTAATAATTAAAAAGTTAAAAAAATTAACAGCATCCTTTTTTTTCTTTTGATTTCTTAATTTTTTCTTTATTTAACCTAACAGACTCAGCATTATTATTTTTTACATTAACATCATTATTTCCTTTAATACTTGAAAAAGTTTCAATATATTTCTTAGTTAATAATTCAATTAATTGGGAAATAGCTTCATTATTTTTTGCAGTAGTTTCCTTAAAAATAGCATTAATAGATTCAGAAAATTCTTTTCCTTCTTCAGTTTTAACTTCCTCTTCTTCATATAAATCACATTTATTACCAGCAATTCCAATTATAATATTTTTACCCAATGAATTAGTTATATAATTATACCAATAATTTTTTATTTCATTGAAAGTTTCCTTTTTAGTTATATCATATACTAAAAGTGCAATTTTTGAATTTTTAACAAACATTTGATTTATTGTTCTATATTGTTCTTGACCACATGTATCCCATATATTTAATTTTAATTTTCTATTTTCTATTTCCAAATCTTTTGATATTGTATCGTAACCTACTGTAGCAGTTTTTTCTTCTGAAAATATATTCTCTATATATTGCTTTATTAAACTTGTTTTTCCTACATTTGTTTCTCCTACTACTATCAATTTCACTTCTTCTGTTTTTTCCATTTTTATTTTTAAATAAAAATAAAAGATTTTCTTTTATTTTTTAATTACTTATATTATATTATATTTAATGGAAGAGGAAATAGATTTTGATTTTATTCAGAAATTACAATATTTAGTTAGAGATGAAATTTCAACAAGGGAAGCAGCAAAAAGAAATTATGAAACTCTTTCAACTAATATTATTAATAAAATTAAAGAAATTTATAGTGTTAAAATTAAAATTCTTTCTGAAGAAAAAACCCAATTAGAAGGTTCAAAAAATAAAAATTCAACTTCATTTAAACTTGATGAAGACAATTTAGTTTTTAAAAAAAATTCAATGATGAAGCAAACAATTGAAGCATTTTTTTTATGTTTAAGAAAAGATACAGAAATTATTTATAAAATATTAACTGGATTAACTTTAAATGAAATTCAATCAATTAGTTCTTTAATTATGAATAATTTTTATGAAAATATTATATCACCTTATAAAACTGAAGATGAGTTATTGATTTTAATTTATAGATTATTAGAATTAGAAATTAATTTTTTGAATTCAAAAAAAGATTTTCATGTTTTTTTACAAAATAACACTTGTGGAATTTTATTAAAACAATTATGTTCAAAAATTGAAGTTAAAGAATTTTTTGGTAATATTTTAGAAGATATTTTATCAAGAATTGAAAATCAAAATGAAATTGATTGGGATTTTTCATTTGATAATTTAAAAAAATTATATGAATCAAATAGAGAAAAAAATTTACTTGTACCTGAAACTTTTTCAACACAAAAAGAAGATTTAAACGCAAAATTTATAAAAAATTATTTTTCTATGTTTCATAAAAAATTTTTAATGGATTTAAAAGAAAAAACAGAAAATAATGATTTAAAAGAATATTACAATCATCTTTTATTAAAATTTTCAGATGATAAACCAAATTATTTTTCAAATAATGTTTTAATAAATTTATTTTATGAAGAAGAAAATTCAGAAGAATTATTAAATGAATATACAATAATATTCTTTAATTTAAAACAGTCAATTTTATTAATATTAAATAATTTAATAGAAAATATAAATCTCATTCCATATTCATTAAAATGTATATGTAAAATAATTTCAATATTACTTCATAATAAATTTCCTGATATTAATATTATTGAAGAAACATTGTTTATAAGTAAATTTTTTTTTCTTACAATATTTAAAACAATATTTTTAGAACCAGATGTAAAAGGTTTAATTAGTTCATTTATAATATCTCAACATACAAGAGATAAAATAAAATTAGTTTTAAATATATTAGAAATTTTAGTTTCAGGTGAAATTTATAATGAAAATGATAATAAAGAAATGACTCCTTTTAATTTATTTTTTATTAAAGAAGGTATGCCAAAAGTTTTAGAATTAACTAAAAAAATTACAAATATTTCTTTTTCTAATTATATTACTAAATTAATAAATGGAGTTATTCCTGAAAATGATTTTTATTATGATTATTTTATTGAAAATCCAAATTCTAAAAGAGTTCAATATACTATTTGTTATCAACCTCAAGATTTCTATATTTTAATGAATATACTTAAAAATTTTGATAAAAAATTTTTTGTCAATGATAATATTCAAAGTAATTATAATGACAATATATTTGTTAATAGAAAAATATTATCTAATATTATAAGTAAATTTTCAATTAAAAATAATATTAATTTTGTTGAAAATATTTTTTTAAAAGAAAAAAATTATTATTTAGTATCAAAAACAGAAACTTCTCCTCAATTTTCACATTTAGCAAATTTTGATGAAAAATTAAAACCATATAAAAATAAATTAAAACATATAAAAGAAGGTTTAGAAAAAACTTTATTAGAAATTGAAAATTATATATGTGAATTATTATTTAGATTTCCTCCACTTGATAGAAGGGATTTTCCATTAGAAGAATTTTCATTTTTAAGTTTTTTGGAAGAAATAAAAAAATTTGGAAATATAAAAGATGAAATGAGTATTCCTTTTGAATGGTATTGTGAAATTTTATTTAAATTATTAACACAATTACCTGAAGAATATCAACAAAATAATTTTAAAAAAGTTTTAAATTTATTGAAAAATCATTTAAATTCCTCAATTGAATTATATAAAAAAAATTCCTTTGATTGGCATTCTGTAGAATTAGTTTCAACAGATTTACTAAATCAATTAAAAAGAAATTTAGAAGCTTTAGAAGAAATAAATGATAATAAATTAATAATGAATCAAATTAAACAACTGGTATTTCCAATATATATGAATCCAAGTTTTTCAAAAAATTTTGATATATTTACAACAAATCAAATTGGTAATTCAACTCCAAGAAATTCATCTAAATTAGTTTTATGTAATAATATTAAAGACTTTATAAATAAATTTCCTGATTTTGTTAAATATGCAAATCAAAGTAAAAATTCTCTTTTGGATTTAGAAAAAGAATGTAGAGTAACAGATGTAATTAATAAATATATTGAGTTAGTAAAAAAGCAAAAAACTTTTGTGAATGAAGAAAAATTTAGTAAATATATTTATTCATCTTTATATTCAAAAATGTCATCAAATATTACTTTAGATGATGATCTTCTTTTATATCAAAAATGCATTGGTCTATCTTGGATAGAAATGAAAAATATAGATATGAAAATAAAACATTTTTATTATTCAAATTTATTACTTGATGCAAAAAAATTATTTAATGATTTTGAAAATGAAAATTCTCCCATGGGAAAAATGAAAGCAATAAATAATATTGAAACTTTAATATATAAAGTTTTAACTTTTAATGGAATTGAACTTCCAGGAGAAGATGATAAAACTCCTTTAAGAATATATATATTTATTAAAAGCACACCTAAAAAATTTATTTCAAGTTTAAATTATTTAATATCTATAGAAGAAGGATATGGATTTCTTTCTAATTATTCAGGAATTGCAGACAGTTTATTAAAAGATGAAATTAAATTTGAAGGGATTACTGAAAAAGAATATAAAATGAATTGTGCAAAAGCCATTGAAAGATGGTGTAATTCAGAAGAATAAAAATTCATAAATAAGTTTGCCATACTATATTAAAAAAAATACAAAATTATTTTAAAAAAGAAAAAAATTTTAAATTTTAATATACAACATCCTTTACATATTCTAATATTATGATTATTGTTGTTTAAAGAAAAAATATTTTTATTAATTTCTAAAATAGAATCTTTAATTTTATCATAAAAAATATGAACTAATTCATGAGATAAAGCAGAAGTTTCTTTAAATACAATATCTTTTTCTTTAGCAAATTTTTTAACAATATCAATATTAATATCTTTTTGTCCAGATAAATCACTTTTATTTCTTTCTAAACCAATAATAATATCATTTCTAAAATTTCAATATATTTAGATAACAAAATTTAATTATTTCATCAAATGATTTTTTGTTAGTAATATCATATAAAAGAATTTTATAATTCTTGTATTTTTAATAATATTTTATTAATATTTCTAAAAATTCTTGACCTACTGGAAGAATTAAAGATGTTTTCTACCTTTGATTCCCTACAAATATTATTTTACATTGATTTTCTACTCTGGGAACATCAACTTCCATTTATGTTTTTATTTTTTCTTCAATTAATTATTTCTTACACAGAAAATTGTGTTTTTGTGGATTTATTTTCTTAAATTATATTTTTAATCATAATTCACATATGCAAAAATAGATCATTTCAAATTTTCCATTTTTAAAAGCAAAACTTTTTCAACCATAGTAATTTATAAAAAATATATGTGTGATAAAATGAAGATAATGCTGAAGAAATTTTTGATTTTTTATGGAAAAGGTACTTAGAATTATAATAATATGCAGATTTGGTTAATTATTTAATAGAAATTAATTTTTATCAGGAAAAACAAAATAAAAAAGTTGAAAATAAAAATTATATTTAAATCATTATTTTAAATTAAAAATATTTAATTCATAATTAATAAAAATAATTTTTTATTATTAAAACACTAATATATTATTCTTCTGTTTTATCATCTGTTTTATCATTTGAATCAATAAAATCATTATTTTCACTAACATTAACTTTATTCCCATTATTTTTTTTTTTTAAAATTAAATACAAAATAAAACTTAAAAAACTAGCAAAAGAATAAATAATCATAATAACTAACATTCCAATTTTTTTATAACCAAAAGGATAAAAAAAATCATTAATAGCTCCATATAATAAAGGAGAAGGTCCACTAACAAAAATAATTTGAGTTAAATTAGCAATTGAATTTGCCATTCCAGTTAATTCTTTTCCAACAGATAATAAAATACAACCTTGAATAAAAGTAGTTGCTGAAATATTAAAAATTAAACATCCCATTAAACAAAAACAAAAACCAAATAAAGTATTATTTATAACAGATAAAATACCAAAAATTCCTCCTATAAATTGTAAAAAAAATAATATTAATGGTGCTTTTTTTGATTCATAACTTCCAAAAAATGAATTTACAAAAGATATTAAAAACATTCCTAAAAATGGACCAATTAAACAAATAAAAGTATATGAAATAAATATTTTTTTTTGATCATTTATATTTAAAGCATTTCTCATATAATCTGAACACCAATAATGAATTGCTGTTAATGAGCCACTCATTATTGCAAGAATTGAATTTTCAAGTTGAAATATTTTATTCTTTATTATTAATTTTATTTGAGATATTATTTCTTCTAATGTTAAATTTTCATTTATTGAATCTTGAATCATAAATGATGAATTTTTTTTCCTTAATTTTAAATCTTCTTTTTTATTCTCATCAACTGATTTAACATTAGATATTAAATTAGGAGAAAAATATTCCATTGGAGAAAACAAAACAAAAGAAGCAATGAAAGTTAAAATAAAACTTTCAATTAAAAAACCATATCTCCACTAAAAATAAATA
>JAEEGL011116533.1_pt1 | contig 12533 bp, 9 predicted proteins | sample 9134231 | NCBI WGS metagenome assembly JAEEGL01 (sample SAMN16246548, study PRJNA631951) | gut metagenome | biome: gut microbiome; feature: rumen; material: fiber-attached | host: Bos | place: Iran: Karaj | collected 2018-10
GACCTCACAGGCCTCACACCCTCCAACATCGACACCATCATGAGCCGCACCTACGCCCAAATAAAACACAAAATGCAATGACACACCAATCCCCTCAAGACATCGAGAGCCTGCTTCAGCAGTACGCCGAAGACCAACGTGCCCAACAGGTCGCAGCCGACAGGCTGCGCAAACTCGACCGGCACCAACGCCACACCCGCCGCGCCCTCCTTGCCACGGCGTTGATGCTCATCACAGGCGGTGCAGCGTCCCTGCTGTTAAAGCCTCACACGCCTTTCCCCTCATCTGCCAACCCTCGTGGCAGTGTAGCGGTATGTGAACAGGCATACACACGCCCCACCACCGCTCCACTCGCTGCCCAGACGACACACACGCACGCCAACTCGTCCATCCTCCAAACCACCACCCATCCACTTACCCCAAAGTCTACACCCCTAAAGGCGGCAATAACCCTTCGGGCCACAACCTCCCAATTGTCGCCCTCACAAACTGTCACACCCAACACACAGAGCAACACCGTCGACACCTTCGACGTCCCCACGGTAGGCACCGGCCGCGACGCTGAGGCATCCTTAGCCCTGAACCCCTTGCCCGCCGCCCAGCCGTCCGGCAATCAGCACCCCGAGGCACCTCGACGGCACGCCCTCGTCGCCACCGTGGGCGCCCTGGCACCCCTCGGCCCCTATGGGGTTGCCGCCCCCCTGCTCACTGCAGGTGTAGGGCTGAACATAGCCCTCACCGCCACCCCAACCTACGGAGTGGACATCGGCCTGAGCCTCGACGGATACATCAACACCTCCTCTGCTCAAAACGCCGAATCCTACCCACCATTCCACCCCAATTTCGTCGACCACGGCTACACCTCCTCTTCCGATGAACTGTATGAAGCAATTGAATGGTACTACCCCTCCTTTGGACTCCACCTCACCCTTCCTTTCACCCTCCACCTCTACCCCCAAGGGCGCAATAAGGCCGGCATACAACTCACCCTCGCACCCGGCCATACCCTCACACCCGTCACCGCCCGTGCCTCCACCACTACCCTCCGTGGCCTCAACCCGTGGAAAATCGCTGCGGGTCTCGGCCTCACCCTCCCCAAAGGGTTCCTCACCAGCATCAACCTCACCGCCGACCTCCTGCCCTCCTACCTTCACGGCCCCTTGGAAGGCATCCACCAAGTGGGCATCACCTTCGCTTTCTGAGTGCACATTAGGGTACAGAAGCGCCACATCAACCCCTACAAGGAAGACGTCTTCATCAACCATACGTACTACAAAGACTCCATGGCCCGTGCGGATGTCGACCAATCATCTCGGCCGAATACAAAGGGGATGCCTCGCATGGGGCATCCCCTTTTTGTTATTTCCCGGCGGCGATGTATTTCTTCAGCGCTTTGACGTAGCTGCGGAAAGCCTCTGTCCCCCCGGGTGTGATGCGGCAGGTGGTACGCGGCACCTTGCCCTTGAAGCCTTTCTCGACGGCGATGTAGCCGGCCTCGGCCAATTTGTCTATCTGCACACTCAGGTTGCCGGAAGTAGCGCCGGTCTGCTCCTTGAGGTAGTTGAAGTCGGCCTCCTCCACGCTCGCCAGAATCGACATGATGGCCAGCCGCAGCTCCGAATGCAGGAGTGGATCTAATTTCGGCAGCATACTATTTGTATTGATGTTTGACAATAATACCCGTTATCATCATCACTGCACCGCCCAGGGTGAAGAGAAGCAATTGGCCCTCGCCCCTCAGCACAGCAGCTGCCAAGGCACCTCCAACCCCAAGAACAAAGCCTGCCACGATAGTTGGCCAGTTCCTCAGCATGATGCCGGTCAGGCACTCTGCAAAGCCAAGCAGCAAAACGATGAGCAATGTCAGTGTGGCCGGCATTGGCACAGCCACCAGAGACAACAGGCACACCGAACATACAAACACACCGTATGCCATCCATACCCAGCCCAGCTGGCGGCTAATCACGTTTTGAGGAATGGCGGGCCCCTTCTTGCCCAAAAGCGATGCAAGAGGGTAGCCCACAAAAGGCATGGCAAACCAAAGCCAGTTCCATACGGGCTTGCCCGTGACGTGCCACAATTCATAGATTACCAACGAGAACACCACAAGCAACAGTCCCCATAGGACAATATACCTGGCACTGTCTTTCAGAATATCTCGCCGACTGGTGTTCAGCGTCTCACTGATAAGATTAAGGCTCTCCTGAGCCGTCATTTCTTTGTTCTGTTCCATCTTTTTCTTGAAGTTTAATTTGTTCTACATTTGTTTAAAACCATTTGGTGATGTCCCTACAAAGCTGCGCAGCATTATTGGAATCACGATGCAAAGATAAACAACTTTATAAAATAAACAAGATTTCAAAGAAAAATAATTTTTATTACACTATATATCAGCATGATATTTTTACAAAAAAAATCTTAGCACTGCTCGTTTTTTTGGTAAAAAACGGGTTGGAAGCGCACTTTTCAACCCACCTTGCTGAGCACAAATGCAACAACGATCAGCTGCAGAATCAAGATGACGGGTACCTCGAAACGGAACTTGTTATGGAGTGTCTTGTGGTGGAAGGGAAGCATGGCCGCCCATGAACGCCAATCCCAGCAGGGCGTTCTACGCCACACGCCATCCTCTGCGCTTTCCTTTTGTCAACAGCGTAGACGATAAATGTTACAACGTTAATCACCGCAATATACACGGCAGCTGCGTGAAACAAGCTGAGCTCCATATAGCCAAAACGGGCATCTCTTCGATTTGTAAAAATAAAACTTTTTCGCGACTCATAAGCAAAACAATTGTCCCGACCAGGAATAAGAGCCCTGAATTCTGACTGAAAATAACCTGTTGAAGGACAGCGGTTATTGAATACCCCCCTGCCGTCAAACCATAATGGGAATGCACTGAACAAATATTTTTCTGTACATTTGCAATGCGAAACGGTTACATAAACACCGTCCAAACCTTTAACAAAGCACTCTTAGGCAGAAGTCAAAACAAATCCATGCACCGCACCAATCAGCCCCTTTCACTCACCAGCACTATGCACCGCCTAATGGCCCGCGCGCCCATGCTGCGGGTGGTGATACCCTTTGCTTTGGGCATAGCCTGTGCGGACCTCCTGCCCCCTCTGGATGCCACACTCCTGCTGGTGTTCATGGCCGTTGCTGTAGTGCTGATAGCACTCACCGCCTTTACACGTGTCCGGTGGTCTCGACTCCCCTTCCTCGCCGCCCTTTGGGCTTTCTTCATGGTGTTTGGCATCCTGTTAGCCACCCTCCACCGCACTACTCCCGCCGACGGTCTCCCGTCCGAGGGATGGGGAACCCAAGGGGGCTCACCCGCCATCCTGCAGGTGCGCCTCGACGACTCGCCGCACCAGTCCCGACGTTCCTACAAGGTTGCCGCCCGCGTAGAGGGCATCTGGCACAACGACGAGTGGGTTCCTGCCTCCTGCCCCATCCTCCTCTACTTCCACAAGGACAGCATGGCTGCCGCCCTGCACTATGCCGACCGTCTCATTGTCCGTGCCCGTCCCCAACTCCCAGACAGCTGTCTCCAACCCCATCAGTTCGACTATCGCCGCTACCTGCTCCGCAAGGGCATAGCGTGGCAGAGCTACGTGCCGGCGGACGGGTGGCAGCACCTGCCCGACAGCCCTGCCCGCCATGGGGGGCTGAAGGCGTGGTCCAAACAGGTACAACAGGCGTTGCTGGCCAGACTGCAAGCCACCTCCCTCTCCCTGCGCCACAAGGGCATCGCCGCCGCCCTGCTGTTGGGTTGGCGGGACGACCTTGACGACCTTGTGCTCCTCCACTTCCGACAGGCTGGCATAGCCCATCTGCTCTGCGTCTCGGGCTTGCATGTGGGCATAGTCGCTTGGATGGCGGGGCTACTATTCTTCTTTATGGGCAAATTGCGGTGGCAGCGGGTCGTGAAAGGCTCCGTCTCTCTGGTGGCCGTCTGGGCTTTCGCCTTCATCACCGGCTTGGCTCCCTCCACCCTCCGCGCCGCGGTGATGTTCTCCCTGCTGATTGTGGGGGGCATGCTGCAGGAGCGTCCCATGCCACTCAACAGCCTCTGCACCTCGGCCCTACTGCTGCTAATCATCAATCCCAACCTGCTGTTCGATGTGGGCTTCCAATTCTCCTACACCGCTGTGGCGGGCATCCTGCTGTGGCGGGAGCCGCTCAGCCTGGCCGGCCTCATCGACACTGATCGATGGTGGAACCGCAGTGCTTACCATTTATGGAAACTCATCCGTCTGACGATCTCAGCCCAGATGTTCACCCTGCCATTACAGATTTTCTATTTCCATCAGGTCTACACCTGGTTTATCATCGCCAACCTGCTTGTGGTGCCCTTTGCGGGGTTGATTCTTACCACTGTGGTGGCGGTGCTACTGCTGGCTGCCGTCCCTCATCTGGGCGGGGCAGCGGTGTGGCTCCTGCAGACGGAACTGGGCTTTGCCGAAAGGCTGACTGCATGGGTGGGCACCCTTCCCTGCGCGGTGTTGGACAACCTCTATTGCGACCCCATCATGCTGCTGTTGCTCTATGCGGCGTTGGCTCTCTTCACCCTCTTTCTGCACAGCCGTCTGCGGTGGGCGCTCCCCGCGGCGTGTGGGGCTTTGCTGGCAGCCGTGATGCACCTCACCCTCATCAACCCGCATGCTGCGCCACAGGAACCTACTGCCATGCACACAGGGGGAGAGCCGACATCCACGGAGCGTTTGGACAGTGGGCACAGCCCACTCGACCGCGGCACAACCGCGGACCCTTACTACTGTCTCAAATCCTGAAAACTGGAAGCCTCTCAATTGCGGCGCATCAGCACAAAAAGCAGATAGACCATCACCAGCGTCAGCCCGATAGTGGTGGCCGCTGGCCAGAAGGCGCTCACCATCATTGCCACCCCGATGATGGCAAGCAGCTTCACGGCCATCTGCTTCCGCTCGGACAGCGACTGCAGGGCCATGCGGGTTTTCGTGCGCCAGTCATGCCATTTTGTCACTACGCCCTGCCACCACTGGCCCAGAGTTCCAACTTTGCGGCCCCTATGGTCGATGGTCTCGGCATGAACGGTGGGCATAGGCCTCACCCGCACAGCGATTTTTTTGCGGTAGGTCTTGCCATCCACTGTGGCGGCGATGGTGAAATGAGTACGCCCTTTAGAGCGGTTGAGGCGGAAACGCTTGCTGCCCGCAGCCTCCAAGGTCAACTGTGTGGCACGAAAGCCGTTGTCGATGGTCAGATCGGTCTGTTCACTGCCTGTGCAGTCCCAGGTCAGCTCCACCACGTCGCCTTCGGTCACGGCTCGGCGATCCGCCTGGAATGTCATTCGTTGTTTGTCCATGTGTGTAGGGGTTGGTTGATGTTTCTAACACCTGTGTTTTCAATTCCCATGCCAAAGGGAGGAGTGCGTCAAGGCACCAACTGGTTGCCGACCATGCGCTGCATGTAGGACTGGATGATTGCCTTGGTGCGGCTGAGGTGATGGGCGAAGGCGGGGCAGCCGTCAGCGGGGATTCCAAGGAGGTTGTGTCGCAGCAGGGGGTCTGCCTCGATGTCGTACCAGCCCGTGGCATGCTCGCCGTCGAAGAGGAGCAGGTGGCCGTTCTGGACGTACTGATAGATGCCGCTGTTGTAGTGGATGGCCCAGGTGAGACTGTCCGCGGTGTGGAGCAGGTCGCAGCCGTAAGCTATATAGGGGCGGCTACTGCCGGTGAGGCCGAGGAGGGTCGGCATGATGTCGGTCTGCTGCGCCACGGCGTAGGACATGCCGACGGGCAGCACCCCTGAGGGAGAGTAGAAGATGATGGGGACGCTGAAAGTGCCGAGTGGGGTGTTGTAGGCGGGCTGCTGGTTGATGTTGGTGTGGTCCGCTGTGATGACGAAGAGGGTGTTGTGGTACCAAGGCATGCGCCGCGCAGCGGCAAAGAAACGGCGCAGGGCGTGGTCGGTGTAGCGGATGCAGGTGTGCAACGGATGGCCGTCGGCGTGGAGGCTGTCGCGGTAGCGGTCAGGGACAGCGAATGGATGGTGCGAGGTGGCGGTGAAGAGGGCGGTCATGAAGGGTTGGGGCATCTGCTCCATGGTGGCAGCAAAGAATTGCAAGAACTCTTCGTCCCAGATGGCCCAGGTGCCGTCGAAATCGCTGCTGCCGCCAAACCGCGGGTCGGCCTCGTACTCCGTGCGGCCATAGTAGTGCTGGAACCCCGTGGTGCGAGCAAAGGCCTGAAAGCCCATGGAGCCATTTTCAGCGCCATGGAAGAAAGCGGTGGTGTAGCCCTCGGCACCCAGCTGGGCAGCTATGCCGCCGACATTGTTGAGGGAGTAGGAAGTGACGAAAAAGGGTTCGACAAACATGGGTATGCCTGAGAGGATGGAGGGCATGCCGTCGATACTTTTGCGGCCGTTGGCATAGGAGTGGCGGAAGGTGAGACTGTGGGCAATGAGGGAGTCGAGGAAGGGCGTGTAGCCGGGATAGTCATTATAGGCCCCGATGTATTCCTGCCCGAAGCTCTCAAGGATTAGGACCACCACATTGAATGGGGGAATATGGGATTGTGTTAATTCGGGAATCTGCTCACCACTGTGCAGGGGGGTGAAGAGGGCTTGCATCTCAGCGTCGGGCATGTAGCGCGGGTCGGCAAAGGTGGTTTTCCCCATGGTGCGCAGAAGCGAGAAGGGGGTGTTGAGCACGATGGCAGCCTCGGAGGGCTGGTTGACATACTGGTTGGCATTGCTGATGGTGATGGGACGGATGGCCGTGGAGGCTCCCCCGCGCATGCCGATAATGGCCAGGGGGATGTAGAGAAGCAGGCAGAGGCTCCGGACGAGGGGCTCTTTGAAACGTGAGAGTCGGGAAGTGAAATTATTTCCCGAGCCCGCACGCACTCCCGTGTCTTCCTCTTCTGGTTGCGGACGGGGCTCCCCGTCGCGATAGAGGAAGATGAGGGCGGCAATGAACGCAAGCCCTAAGAGGACGAGATACCAGTGGTTCAGCAGCTCTACCCCCACAATGTCGCCGAGGTTGCCCTCGTTGCTGAACTCGGAAAAGAAAGTCCATGTGGTGCGCCGTCCCGTGTAGCGGGAGTAGACGGTATCCACTAGATTGAGCGTCAGCATGAGCGAGTTGACCACCACATAGAGCACCTTTAGCGCCCTTCGCCAGGGACGCGAGCCCCTGACCCTGCGCGGAAGGGGCAGCAGCGCAAGCAGCACATAGAGCGTGTTGGTGTAAAGAATGGCAGAAGTGTCGAACCGCAGCCCCCCCGCCACGAGGCTGCCGAGCGAAAGGCTGCTCCACCCGCTGGCGTAGAGGTCCCAAAACTCCCACACATAAACCACCCGGCACAACATGTAGAGCAGATACACCAACAGCAGGTTCCAAACAAGTTGTTGAATTCCGAAACTTGGGAATGCTTGAATTCGGGAATGCTTGAATTCGGGAATGCTTGAGGTCGGGATTTTGTGAACCGGGTGGCGCATCGTTCTTAGTTTTTAATCAATCAGAACTGGAAATAGATGAACGGCTGGAGGTCAGCGGTGATGAACTGGTAGACCACAAACACCGTGGCCACAGCCACAACGGCCATCAGCCACAGCGGCATGGCGGCAAACCAAAGGCGGTAGCGCCTTTTGAAACGGTCAGGCAGCCAGTGGATAATCATGCCCGCCACGAAGACCGCAAAGACGGGTGCATAGGCCGACAGTATGGCCGGTACCTGCTCCCAGTTCCACGTCCCTCCGATGCGCTCCACCATCTGTGTGGCCGTGCGCCAGGCTGTCTCGTTGGCCTCGGCGGGGTCCAGATTGGAACCCGAACGGAAAAACAGACGGGTGAAGCTGATGAAGACGAAGGTCAGCAGCGTATTCCACACCGTCAGCACCCCGCCCTTCAGGGCCGAGGGCCTGTAGCGACCGCCCATCAGCGCCGGCACAAGGTTCAGCAGCACCGTAGCCACCGCCACCACCATGAAAGCCAGATGGAACATGCTCAGCACCGGCACGGGATAGAGGTGATAGGCGCACTTCACCGCCAGATAGGCCACCACCGCCGCCGCCATGCGCGCCGCAGGGCCGCGCCGACGCCACCACTTGTAGACCAATATGCCCAACCCGTTCAGCGCTCCCCAGGTGATGAAGTTGAACGAAGCGCCGTGCCACATGCCGCCCAGCAACATGGTGTCGAAATTGTTCATATTGGTGGCAAAATCGCGCCGTCCCTCGGGGAAAGCAGCATAGACGAGCACCAACAGGCTCACCACAAAAGCCGCCGCCAGCGTGAGCCACAGGCTCCGCGCCATCAGCAGCACCACCGTCAGCATCACCGCGGGGATGACCCACGTGGCCGTCGTGGCGTTTCGGTTGCCCCCAAGGGGGATGTAGAGGTAGTCTTTCAGCCAGTTGCTAAGCGAGATGTGCCAACGTTTCCAGAAGCCCGCGGCATTCGTCGCCTTGTAGGGCGAGTTGAAGTTCAGCGGCAAGTGGAAGCCCATCAGCAACGCCACACCGATGGCAATATCCGTGTAGCCCGAAAAATCGGCATACACCTGCAACGAGTAGAGCAGCAGAGCGGCGCAGTTCTCGAACGACGTGTAAAGCAGCGGATTCTCGAACACGCGGTCCACAAACGAGACCGCTAACCAGTCGCTGAGCACAAGCTTCTTGCCGAGGCCGTTGAGAATCCAGAACACGGCAATGCCGAACTGCCTACGGCTGAGGGTAAAGGGCCTATAGAGCTGGGGGATGAACTGATCCGCCCTTACGATGGGGCCCGCCACCAGCTGGGGGAAGAAAGTGGTGTAGAAGCCAAAATCCAAAATGTTGTCCGCATGGCGGACCCTCCCCCGGTACACATCCACAATATAGCTGATGTTCTGGAAGGTGAAGAAGCTGATGCCCACTGGCAGGACGATAGCGTTGGTAATGGAGAAATGGGTCGAGGCGATAGTGTTGAAGATGTCCGTAAAGAAATAGGCATACTTGAAGTAGCACAGCACGGCGAGGTTCGCCGTCACGCCCGCCGCCATCAATGCGTGCCTGGCGCGGCCCACGGCGGCGTTTTGCTCGGCGCGGTGAGCCAGCCGGTCCAACCCCACGCCAAGGAGATACCCCACCACCGTAGAAAAGAGCAACAGCAGCACGAAATGCCCCGACGTTTTGTAATAGAAAAAGAGGCTCACAATAAAGAGGTAGCCGTTGCGCCACAGTCGGCGGCCACGGCTCATGCCCCTGCCCCGATGCCCAACGGAGACGATGAGGCAGAACAGCGTGTAGACGATGAAGAAGAAAGCCCAGAAATGAAACTGCGTGAAAAGCAGTGGATGCTCCATGTCGAAGGCGAAGAGGCGAGATAGATATGTGAGGAGGTCGGTCACTTTTGAATGTGGGAATGTGTTTATTCGTTAATCGGTTCGCCGCCCAGACGACTGACGGTGGAAATCCTTGTAGAGCGCCTCGTGGAGCGCGTTGAAAAGGAGATCGCCCATCAGGCGGTAGCCTGCGCGGGTGAAGTGGACTTTGTCCTTCTGGGCCAGACCCGCCCTCTGCCACTTCTCCATGGACTTAAGGCCACCCATAATCTCAAACTGGTCCCACACGGCACCCTCTGTCAGTTCCGCCAGACGGTAAAAAACGTCGCGGGCCAACGGGCCATTGGTGTTGACGGCATAGCGGCGGCGACCCGTCCGCCGATAGCTGTCGTTGTTGGTGACGAAGATGAAGGCACATTGGGGGTTGACCTTACGGATGGAATCGCAAAGGGCAAGGTAGTTGTTTTTGAAGGCCACGGTGTCAAAGTTCTTCTCGTGGGCGTCGTTGATGCCGATGCCGAAGATGACGAGGTCGGGCCTCAGCAGTCTCAGGTCGTCAGTGAGGCGGCACTTGAGGTAGTCCGGAACTGCGGCTCCGTTCACTCCGATAGAGTGGTAGGAGAAGCCCGGATGGCGGTTGCCTAAACAGACACCCGTCAGTGTAAAAGTCTGTCCCTCACTGCAGGGCAACACAATGTCGAACGAGTCGACGGGTTGCAGCAGGTTGAACACGTAGCGGTGAGTTGCCGTATCGACGTATGAGGGTTCCACCTCGCGGCCATCAAAACCCAGTGTGGGCAGCACCCCTTGTGGTGAATAGCCCAACAAGACGATGTGCTGCACGAGGTAGTCAACACTCCTGTCGGTAAGAAGCATCTGTATGCGTGTGGGCACGTCCTTGGCCGTGACGGAGATGCCACAGAGTCCTAACGGATATTCCGGTTCCTTGTAGACGTTGCGGGTCAGGACGACCTTCTCCTTGCAATGCACCTTGTAGTCGTCCGGGTTATTGCATTTGGCTGCAGCCGAGTAGGGGAAAAGCATCCCGCGACCACCCACGGCCTGCGGCCACCGCTGCATGATGCGGACGCGCACTTGATTGGGAAACACGCCCGCCTGTACATGCGAGCCCCCTATGTGTACAATGTTCACTGTCCCCTTGCCCGTAGTGGCCACTCGCCTCATCTTGCTGAAGAGGCGCTGCATGACGACGGAGTTGCTGTCATAGCGTAGCTGGTTGCTGTCATAGCGCACAAAGGGATACTCTTTTGTGTCGGGGGGTGTTGTTGTCTGGGCGTGGCAGCTGCCTATCCCCAAGACTGCAGCCACCACGATGAAAGCCATGGTCTTACTCAGCATCCGTCACCTCCAATCCCGCAGTCTTGGTGGCTGTCTGCCGCCGCATTTTATAGAGTCTGTACATATTGTCAAAAGCATTTGCCAGCCGGTCGCCCATGATGTCGGCTCCCCGCTGTGAGAAATGAATGTAATCACCGCTGCCCAGTCCTTGGTCCACCCAGGCCGACATGGAGTTGGCTCCGCCCATTGCGTGGTAGATGCTCCAGTAGGCCGCTCCGTGGGCACACACGGCTGTGCGCAGCCCCTCCACCACCTTGGGAATCCAGGGATAGGAATGGAGGTCGCCCTCTTCGGTGCGTTTGCTCATGTCCGAAGGTCCGATGAAAAGAATCAAAGCGTTGGGACAGCACTGGTGCAAGCGGTTAATCTGAGCACCCATGTTCTTGCAGTAATTCTCGATGGCGCGGTCGGAGGACAGGTAGGGAACCGAGTTGCCGCCAAACTGCATAATTATCAGCCCCACATCCATCAGGCTGTAGGCTTGGGCCAGCTGGTCGCGGTTGATTTGGGTGAACTGGTGTCCCGAACAGCCCCGCATGGGGATATTATCCACCGCCACGCCAGGTCCGTTGTCCACCATCACGCCGTAGAGGTCCGCCGCACCTTGCACGCTGATGCGCACCTCCGCAGCCGCCGAATCCAGTCGCCAGTCGAACAGGTGCACACCCTCCGTCTCTTCCGACTGCTGCTGGGCGTAGGAGCCTGCCGTCAGCGTAGCCTCCAAGGGACCAGGGCGGTTGCAGAAGAGCAGCCTTATGCGCCCAAACTGCCGCAGACGGCTGTCGCGGTTCTTATGCGTCGTGGCCTTGATGGTGCTTGTGGCTGCACCAGCTACGTGGAAATCCTGCACCATGGGGCCATAATTGCCCCCTGCCCGCACCACAAGGCTGTCGCCAAATGGCGATTGCCTTACCAATGCCCCAGAGCCGTAAGTGCTGACCGAATAAGAGGCAATGAGTGTGGCGAAAGGCACCAACCCCGGTCCGCCACCGCCGAAGAGGTCCTGCATACGCGACCGCAAGCGGTCGGACATACGGTCCATCTCAATCTGCGAGTCGCCATAGTGGACTATGCGGATGGTGCGGCCCGTTGTGGACGTCCGCTCCAACTGAGCAAAAAGCGTGTCGAAGAAAGAGTCGTCATCGTTCGGAAACCAGAAACGGATGTCGCTACTATCCAGCTGTTGTCTGTAGCTCTCAGTCGAGTCCTGCAGCGAGTCGAGCAGCGCAGCCAACGAATCCTGTTCCCGCAGGTACGCCTCCACATCCAGCTCATGCTGAGGATTCAGCACCTTGCTGAGCGTGGGGAACTTCAGGTTCAGCGAGCCGATGCTGGCACGCCCCTGCGGGAACACATAGCACACCCCCGCAAGCAGTGCTATCACAGCAGCCATAAACAACAAGACCCTCCAAGCTTTCATCTCAACGCATTAAAGAATTCCCACATTAACACATTCACGAATTCAAAAGTTTACTTCTCACTTTTCAATTTCTGAATGTCGTTATACATCTCCTCCAATTTGCGCTGCAGCACAAAGATTTTCTTCTGCCTGTCGGCTGGCATGGCGGGCGAGCCCAGCACCACAGCGTCGTCGCCCACATTGCGTGTTACGCCGGACTGGGCTGCTATCGTCACCCTGTCACCCACCTTGATGTGGCCTACGATGCCCACCTGGCCCGCAATCATGCAGTTGTTACCCACCTTGCCGCTCCCTGCGCAGCCCGACTGCGATGCCATCACGGTGTTGCTGCCGAAGGAAACGTTGTGGGCTATCTGGCAAAGATTGTCGATTTTCGCGCCGCGGTGGATAATGGTGGAGCCCATCGTCGCACGGTCCACGCAGGTGTTGGCACCGATCTC
>JAEEGL011422647.1_pt1 | contig 12533 bp, 10 predicted proteins | sample 9134231 | NCBI WGS metagenome assembly JAEEGL01 (sample SAMN16246548, study PRJNA631951) | gut metagenome | biome: gut microbiome; feature: rumen; material: fiber-attached | host: Bos | place: Iran: Karaj | collected 2018-10
ATGTAACTTACCTTATTACTTACATTTTCAAAATCAACATCTCCGACTATTTTTCCATCATCAAGTCTATTTATGCCAACATCAATCACTACAGCTCCATCTTTTACCATATCTTCAGTTACAAATCTAGGTTTTCCGATAGCTGCAACTAATATGTCAGCTTGTTTAGTCATTTCTGCTAAATTTTTTGTTCTTGAATGACAAATAGTAACAGTGCTATTAGCTTTTAACAAGCATTGTGCCATAGGCTTGCCTACTATGTTGCTTCTTCCTATTACTACTGCATGTTTTCCTTCAGGATTAATATTATAATGTTCTAACATTTTCATAATTCCAAATGGTGTACATGATACAAAAGTATCTTGTCCTAAAGATAGTTTCCCAACATTTACAGGATTAAATCCATCAACATCTTTTTTAGGTGATATTCTTCTAAAAGCCTCATCTACATCTAAATGTTTTGGTATTGGGTATTGTAAAAGAATTCCATTTATTTCTTTATTTTCATTTAAAGAATCTATTAGATTATCTAATTCTTCTTGAGTTGTGTCTGTTGGAAATAAGAATTCTTCAAATTCTATTCCAACTTTTTGGCATGCTTTGTTTTTATTATTTACATATATTTTTGAAGCCGGATCATCTCCAACTAAAATAACAGCTAATTTAGGATGTATTCCATTTTCATTTAATTTTATTACTTCTTCATGTAATTCATCTCTAATTTTTTTAGATACTACTTTTCCTTCAATAAGTTCCATTAATTTTTTCCCTTCTAAAAATTAACAATTTAAGCAAAAGCCTAAATTGTTAAATAAAAAATCTTATAAAAAATGTTGCATAAACTATTAACCCTAAAGCTACTCTATATATAGCAAATCCTTTGAAGCTACCTTTCTTCAAGTAATTCATTAGAGCTTTTATTACTAATAATCCAACAATAAAGCTTGTTATTACTCCTGCAAAAAATGCAATTGAAAATTCAAATTCTTTTAATTTTAATATTGTTGCTGCAAATACAACTGGTGTCGACAATAAAAACGAATATTTAGCTGCACTTTCTCTATCAACCTTAAGTAATCTACCTGTTGTAATTGTAACACCAGATCTAGATACTCCCGGTACAAAAGCGAGTATCTGTGAAATACCTATTGCAAAAGCTCTTCCAAAGTTAAGCTTTTCTAAGTTAATTTCTGATTTTGAAATTTTATCAATATAGTATAAAAGCATACCCATTATTATAAATGCTCCACCAATCACAAGTGGATGTGTTAGTTTTGCATCTAGGAAATCTTCAAAGAATAAGCCTAATATTCCTACAGGAATAGTTGCTATAACTAAGTACCAAAATAGTTTTCCATCTTGAGTATCTTCATGCTTAAATGCTAATTTAAATCCGCCTTTGAATAGATTAATCCAATCTTTAAAGAAATAAATACATATAGCAATCAAAGTTCCAAAATGAAGTGCTATATCAAATGATTCCGAAATGTTCCAATCGAAAAAGAAATGTGATAGTAAGTACAAGTGCCCTGAGCTTGATACTGGAAGCATCTCAGTTATTCCTTGTACTATACCTAATATTATTGCTTGCGCTATCATCTATGTTCTCCTTTAGTCTTCTTTAGTTATTTAAATCTCTTTTAATATATTATAAAGTGTTTCTTTTATAAATTCAGCAGATGTTATTGGAGCAACTTTTCCAGCTAATGATAAAGCCCAAATAACATTTAAATTCTTTTCTCTGGCAGCTTTTCTATCTACGCCACCTGGGTTTGCTGAAAGATCTATTATTACGCATTCTTTCTTAATATAGTCTAATCTGTTCTCATCTAATATTTGGAATGGTATTGTGTTAATAATGATATCAAAATTTCCAAGTTCTGTATTTAGTTCTGAAAGCATAATTGGATTATATCCATATGCTTTTATCCAAGCTATATCTGAATGTTTTCTAGCTTCGCAACTAACTTTAGCGCCAATTCCATCTAACATTTTAGCCAATACTTTTCCAACTCTACCAAATCCCATAATTAGAACACGGCTTCCATGAACAGTCTTTTGAGTATTTTCCATAGCTATTTGAATTGTTCCTTCTGCTGTAGCTATAGTATTTAAAACAACATACTCTTCTCTTTTGAAAAGATCTATTGATTTAGTACCAGTAGCTAAAAGCTTTTCTGTATGAGCATCTGATATTTTACCAGCTATAAATAGTTTTTCCTTGCCACTCATAGCTGTAATTAGTTCTTCAATTTCAATTTTTGTTTCTGCAAATGGTGCTGTCAAATTAACATTATCATTTGTCATAGGAACAGGTCCTATAATTATCTCAGACTTTTCTATTACATCCTCTAAAGTGTTACATTTTTTAACATTTGGACTTTCAATCATTTCTTCTGAATTTTCTAGTCCATATGTATAGATTAAGAAATCTTCCTTGGCTAATAATTCAATTAGCTTAACACTTTTTAAGTCTCCACCAATAATTGAAACTGTTTTATACATTTTCATTTACCTCTCTTCTCTATGTAATTCTCTATAAAATTCCTTTTGTGCTTTAGTTAAAACTTTGGTTGGTTCTTCTAGAAAAGATTCAATTTCTTTTCTCTTTCCTTCATTTTCAAAAATCTTATCAACTTTTTTATTTACACGATAATTTTTCTCGTTTTCATTTAGATTGATAATAAGATGAATTGTCTCATCCATGTATTCATGAATGTTCTCATCTCTCTTCTTTTCTTTCTTTACAACTTTATCTAGTGTGTGAATAGATAAATCTAAATATTCTAAAATATTTTTAAAAGCAGGATCATGACCAATTATCTTAATATATTCATTATCTAATTCAATTGCTTTGTTTGCAAATATAATAGCCTTGTCCTTTTCTTCTTTAACTAAATAGATTTTAGCTAATTGATAATATGCCTTTGGCTCTAATTCTTCTGACATTAAACATTCTTGGAAATGTTCTTCAGCAGCATCTAAATCTTTTTCTATTAATGCAATCTGAGCTAGACTATATTTAGCAGCATATGCTCTGTGATTTATTTCAGCAGCTTTTTCATATGCATCTTTCGCGCTAGCAAAGTCATTTAGTCTAGTATAAGCAATTCCCAAGCTATAATATAATTCAAAATCTGATGGTTTATATTTTAAGGCATCTTGGTAAACACTCACAGCTTCTTTAAATCTTCCTTGTCCACATAATAGTTCTCCAAGCATTATTGAAGCATTATAGTATTCTGGTTTACTTTCTAATAATCTGTGAAGCATTTCAATTGCTTCATTTCTTTGATTTTGTTCGTTTAGTAAAACTGCAATTTTATAAAATGAATCATAATCTCTTTGATTATTATCTACTGCTAATACATATTCATCTATTGCTCTTTTATAATCTCCGTCTTTTTCGTAAATTTCAGCAAGTTTAATGTGTCCTTTATAAGTATCCGGGTATTTCTCTATCATAGCTAGTAATACATCTTTAGCTGCTTGTTTGTCTCCTATCCAAATAAGTATCTTTGAGAAAAATACACTTAATACTTCAGAAAAATTATTTCCAGCATATTCATAAACTACTACGACTAGCGGAATAATTATTGAGAATAGATACATTAATACTTTCATTACAGCGCTTGCGAAAAAGCCACCAATTAACAATTCTAAAAAATTAAATGCTATTCCAATTGCTTCAAGCACTAGAATAAAAACATAATTAGTATCATTTTTTCTGATTAATTTAGAAAAAATGATAACAAATAAAGAAATTGCTAATATATTAAATACAAATTTTTCAATTAACAATTTTTCTTCACCTCATTTAAACAACCTTTTTATGTTTGCATTATAACACATGGCCCCCCTTAAAACAAGAATATTTATATCTAATTTAAAACTTTTTATTACTTGTATTTTTAATGCTTTTACTATATTATTATTTTGGTTATTTATTAACCTATTTATCAATTTGAAAGGACTTTAATTTATGTCACTTGATGGTATTACAATTAATGCTTTAATAGAAGAACAGAAGAATAATTTAATTGGTGCAAGAATTAATAAAATATTTCAACCTTCTAAATTTGAAGTTGTTTTAAATATATATAATGGCGAAAATAAAAATTTTGCAATAAACATTCATCCTGACTATTACAGATTAGGTTTCACTTCTTATACCAAGCCAAATCCCACAAATGCTATGAATTTTTGTATGCTTTTAAGAAAACATTTGACTAGTAGTAAGATACTATCTATCAAAACCTTTAATATGGATAGACTTGTATGGATAGATTTTGAAGGAAGTAATGAATTAAAAGACACTATAAATTTGAGCCTTATTATTGAACTTATGGGACGTAGAAGTAACGTTGTTTTATTAAATGAGAAACAATATATTTTAGATAGTCTAAAACACATAATAACAAAAGACCGCGAAATATTACCTGCTAGAATATACTCCTTACCTCCTCAAGAGAAAGGATCTATTTCTGATATTTCTTCTTTTGATGAGTTTTATAGTATTATTTCACAAAGTTCTTATGATGATTTAAGTACTTATCTTCCCAATGTTTTTAATGGATTTAGTAAATCTTTTGTAGAAAATGTATTAGAAGAATTAGATATCGATAAAGACACAAAAGATGTTTCTGATTTAACAGAGATATATGAACATATTAAAACAATAATTCAAAACTTTGGAAATGATACTATTTCTTGCATAGAAAAAAATGATGATTTAATAATATCTTTATTGCCTCAAGAAAAAAGTATAAATGATACAATCGATGAATTTTTTCACAAGAAAGAAAACCAAGACATATTTAATAAGCAAAAAAATGAACTTTCGAAAGAAATATTAGTTGCTCTAAAGAAGACTTCTAAAAAACTTGAAAATATAAATACCAAACTTAAATCTTGCGAAGACATGGATAAATACCAATTGTATGGAGAACTTCTTACAGCTAATCTATATAAATTTAAAGGTGAACCCACTTCAGATAAAGTAGAAGTTGAAAATTATTATGAGGAAAATAAGCTTGTTACTATTCCAATAGATGTTAATTATTCTTATAGTAAAAATGCTGAAAGATTCTTTAAGAAATATAACAAACTAAAAAATACTTTAAGTGTTGTAACTACACAAAAGCAAGAAACTGAACTTGAGATTGCTTATATAGAAAGTATTGTCTCTTCTGTTTCAATGGCAGAAACTTTAGAAGATATAGAAGATATACACAATGAATTTACTGAAAACATTCAACTTAAGAAAATGAATTTGAAATCATATCAAAAAGTAAGTTCTGATAAACATTTAACTAACAACTTGAATAAAATATCTATTAATGGTTATGATGTTTATATTGGTAGAAACAATAAGCAAAATGATTATTTAACTTTACACTTTGCAGAAAAATCAGATTTATGGTTTCATGCTCAAGATTATCATGGTGCACACGTTATATTAAAAACAATGGGTAAAACTCCAGACGAAGATACAATTTTTAAATGTGCGCAAATTGCAAAATTAAATAGTAAAGCTGCATTAGAGAAAAACGTTTCTGTTGATTATACCTATGTAAAATATATTAAAAAACATCCTAGTTTAAAACTAGGAATGGTATCATATACAAATTACAATACAATAATCGTTGGATAAAAAAAGAGAATGCATTTCAAAATGCATTCTCTTTTCATATTCACTTATTTAAGTTTGCTTATTACTCTTTCCGCATTATGATACTTTGCAGATTCTCTTCCATATCTATCTGCAATATCATTTAAGCGTTCTTCATAAGAAACTTCTTGCCCTTCATTGTTTATTTTCATGTCAGCTTCATTTAAGATATCTAAATACATAGAGCTATATTCGCTGTCCGGATTTCCATGATAATAAACTTCTTTCCAATATTTGTAGCCGTTTTCTTTTAAAAATTCTGCGCCTTTAACATTTGGAGCATCATTGTCTCCAAATTGATATCCGATATTGTGGTTGATTCCAAGAACAAAAAGGTCTTCTTGTTCTTCTTCACTTAAATTTCTCTTTTTGCCAATTTCAACCATTTTTCTAGCTACGGCCCAGCTATGGTTTGCTCTTTTATTTGTCATCTTTTAATCACTCCTTTTATATTAAGTGTGTTAAAATACAAATCAAAATCAAATCAATTTTGTATATTATATAATAAAATCTTCAAAAATTAAAGTATTTATTTCAAATTATGTAAATTCATAGATATTTTTTTATCTATCTTCTCTATTTCCATCATCTTTTTTTCTAGAAACTGTCTTTGGACTTTCTTTTTTTCTTTTAGGTGTTCTTCTCTTTCTTCTAGCTTTTTCCCTTTGAGATTTTAGTTTATCTGCATCCTCATTTGATCTTGTAAATAATCTACCAGGTGCACTAGCAAGTGTACTTACTTGTAACTTAGCCATTTGAGCCAATTCTCTCATTTGTCTTTTAGCTCTAACTTTTCTAAATTTTTTTACTGAACTTTTAAACATCGAATTTATAACATCTTTATTAGTATCACTATATTTTTCAACTCTTGAAGAAATTCTATCATCTATTTCTTTAGCACTAAAACCTATATTCAAAGGTAATACTCCATACTTATATAAAGTCCTAAAGTATTGACTATATGTAGCCTTAGGGCATAAATAACCAGTTTGTTCTTCAAACTTTCTTTTATATCTATTTTGTATTCTTAAGTACTCAACTTGTTCCATAGTATCGCGAAGTTCAGGAAACTCATCAAAAACTTCTTCTTGAGCTCTAGATTCAGCTACATACTTTTCACATTGTTCTTCTCCTACTTTAAATGCTCTTTCATTTGCTAATGCATCAACTAAAAAAGGAACAATACTAGGTGAAAAAACTAAACCAGATTCATCTGAGCTTTTTCTTATTTCATCTTCAAATTCTATAATATCTAATTGCGTAACTACAGATTCCATAAGAGATCTATACTCTTGTGCTCTTACGAATTCTTCTGGTTTGCCTTTATACACACTTGTGTAATCTGCTGTAACTTTATCTGCATCTTCAGGGTCTCCCATTGGAACAAAATTCATAGCCATAAATAAACCATCTATTTCGTCCTCTAATGATTTTTGTAAGCTTTCAATATATTCAGCACTTTCTTGAAGAACCATTTCATCAATAGCTTCTTGGCTCAACCCACTATAGTCCCTTTCTATTATTTCTTCACCTAATTTTAAACACTCTCTAATTTGTTTTCTCAATGTTTGAAAATAACTTCCAAGTTGTTCAAATTTTTGGTCTTCTAGGCTTTGATTTAGTTTTGGAATTCTGCTTATTTCCTCATCAAAACTAGCATTAATCATATCGGTCATAATACTATGATTTAACAAAAATATTTTATCTAAAGTACTAAATATTTCTTGTGTTTTTGTTTTTTTATCAGCCATTTTCTACCCTCTTTTAATATTTTGATGTAAATTATACTACGGTTTTGCTTAAAATACAATAAAAAAAAGACTAGTAACTGTTTTACTAGCCTTTTTTATAATTATTTCAAGAAATTATTTATACTTCCAGATATTTGTGATTGCATTCTAGCAAATCCTTTAGAAACTAATGGACTCATCAATATTTTTCCTGTTCCTTTATAAACATTTACAAAACCTTCTCCAGATACTGCAGATCCAATTAAGCTCTTAGTTGATTTTTCTACTGAAAATTCAAGGCTTCCAGACCAACATACAGCATAACTTCCATCGATTCTAATTTGATCATTTTCTAGTTCTATTTCTATTAACTCTTGTCTTGGAACAGCACTTTCTAATATACACATTCCATTACCTGTAAGTTTCAAATTAAATAATCCTTCATTTCCTAATACGGCTGATGATAGATTAGATCTTGCAACTACTTCTTGATTAACAGTTCCATCACATCCTAAGAACATTCCATCTTCTAGAACAATTCCGCCTGACCAATCTTCTATATTTTCCATTATAATATGTTTATATGTTGGTTCTAACATTAAATATCCTGTTCCAGAATATTTAGGTTTAACAGTTGATTCTTTAGTTACAGCTCCTTTTAGAGCTTTTCCCAAGAAATCTCCTACTCCTTTAACATCAGATGACGCTTGAACATTTCCTATTGTCCATTGCATAGCACCTGCACTTATTGTAAAAGAACTATTTTCTAATTTTACAAAAGCTTGTCTTTTCTTTATATTCATTTGAGCTGCAAAATACTCTGTAGCAGCTTGTGCTGGTGAAACAGACATATCTTGTTGATGTTCTAATATTTTAACATTTCCTTGTTCTGCTATAACTTTAACATTTGGATTGTTTAATAAATTTTTAATGTTATACATTAAATATTCCTCCTTTTATCTTTTGACTTCATAATAATATTTTATATATAAATTATTAAAATGTGTAGTAAAAAATAAAAAAAGATTGCCAAGCAATCTTTTTATTTAAATTCACTTATTTTATCTAATACATTTCCATATACATAGAAACTCCCAATTATAAAACAGTTTTCCTTGTTTTTATAACATTGTTCAATAGCATCTTCAAGTTCCATCTTTTCAGTTTTTTGTCCGTTTTTAAATTGTTCAAAACATTCATAAAGTGTTTCTTTCGAATTATATCTATTATCATCATTTCCAGATGTAAAAATGAATTTAGCATCTTTATCTTGAGATAATATCTCAAGCATTTTTTCATAATCTTTAGTTTTTAAAATTGAAATAATATATGTTCTAGGTAAATCTTTATAATACATATTAATGCTTTCGATAAAATTTTGCATAGCAGGGCTATTATGTGCACCATCATATATGATTAATGGATTATCAAATAATTTTTCCATTCTTCCGTGATGAATTACAGTTTTAATACCTTCTTTTATAGCTTCATCTGAAATTTCAAATCCATTTTTTCTTATAATATTGGCCGCTTCTATACAAAGAACAGTATTATTTATTTGCTTCTTACCTTTTAATATAACTGTGATATCTTTTACTAAGATATCTTTTCCTTCATAATCAAAATATTGGTACTCTTCATCAAAATGATAATTTTTTATACTGTCTTCTTCTATTAAATAAAGCTTATTATTTTCTTTTTCACATTTATCTATGAAGACCTTATTTACCTCTGCTTCTTGTTTAAAGAAGACCGTATTTGAGTCTTTTTTAATTATACCTGCTTTTTGAAAAGCAATCTCAGGTAAAGTATTTCCCAGTAAATGCATATGATCATATCCTATAGATGTAATAATAGAGGCTATTGGCTTTGCTATGATATTAGTACAGTCATATAAGCCTCCCAATCCGGTTTCTAACACAACAAAATCCACATTTTGTCTATAAAAATATACAAAAGCCATAGTTGTTTCTAATTCAAATAAAGTTACATCCATATTGTGTTCCATATTATATTTAGCAACCAATGGTTGCATTTCTTCAATTAAATCAGAAAGCTCTTTGTCAGAAATTGGTATATTATTTATGCTTAATCTTTCATTATATCTTATAAGATGTGGTGATAAAAATTTTCCAACTTTATACCCTTGTTTTATTAATATATTAGTTAAAGTTTCAAGAACACTACCTTTTCCATTAGTACCTGCAATATGAATTATTTTTAATTTATCACAGCACCATTCAAAGTGATTCATAAAATATTCCATTGCATCTAATGAAGGGTCCTTGGTTCCTTTAAAAAATGTTCCTAAATATTTTTGTGTATCTATCATAAAAGCTCCTTGTTCAAAAAAAGCTAGAATTATAGAATTCTAGCTTTTTAAGAATCATTATTTTGTTAGTCTTAATGTTTCTCTTGCTATCATTAATTCCTCATCAGTTGGAACTATGTAAGCTGCAACTTTAGAATCCTTAGTAGATATTAATCTGTCTTCTCCTTTAACATTGTTAGCTTCTTCGTCTAAATCAACTCCCATAAAAGTAAGTCTTTCTAGAATTCTCTTTCTAACATTTATTTGGTTCTCACCAATTCCACCTGTAAATACTATAACATCTATTCCTCTCATTTGAGCAGCATATCTTGCTATATATTCAGCAACTTTTGATTCGAAAACATTAATAGCTACTGTAGCACTTTCGTTTCCATTATAGATTTCTTGTTCTATTACTCTAAAATCAGGTTCTAAACCAGAAATTCCCATTACACCAGATTCTTTGTTTAATATATCTTCCATTTCTTCTGGTGATATTTTATGTTTTTTCATAATATATAATACGACTGATGGATCTAAATCACCTGCTCTAGTTACCATTGGAATACCTCCTAATGGAGTTAATCCCATAGAAGTATCTATACATTTTCCATCTTTAATTGCACATATACTAGATCCTTGTCCTAAATGACAAGTAACAATTTTTAAATCTTTTATATCTTTTCCCATAAGTTCTGCAACTTTTCTTGAAACAAACATATGAGATGTACCATGTGCACCATATTTTCTTATTCCGTCTTCTTCATAATACTTATATGGTATAGGGTATATATAGTTTTCTTTTGGCATAGTTTGATGGAAAGCTGTATCTAATACAACTACCATAGGTTTACCAGGCATCGCTTTTTTACATGCTTCTATTCCATGTATTGCTGCTGGATTATGTAATGGTGCAAAAGGTGTTGTTGTTTTAATGTCTTCTTCAACTTGCTTAGTTACAACTTTAGATTCTTTAATCAATTCTCCACCATTTACGACTCTATGTCCTATTGCATATATTTCATCTAATGAATCAATTACTTTATACTCTGGATTAGTAAATTGTTTTAATACAAAATCAATAGCTTCAGCATGGTCTGGTGCATAATGCTCAACTACAATTTTTTGTCCATTTACTTTATGAGTATTAAATGACTCTTTTTCACCTATTCTTTCAAACTTTCCAGATGTTAAAACTTTTTCGTTATCCATATCCATCAATTGATATTTTAATGATGAACTTCCGCAATTTAAAACTAATATTTTCAAAATTCTTTCCTCCATTATTTGTTTTCTACTAATTCTTTAGTGTCTCTTGCAATCATAAGCTCTTCGTTTGTTGGTACAACATATACCTCAACTTTAGAGTCTGGAGCTGATATTTTAGCTTCAACTGCAAATGCATCTTGGTTAACTTGTTCATCTAGTTTAACACCTAAAAATTCAAGTTGTTTACAAATTTCAGCTCTTGAATCTTGACCTCTTTCTCCAACACCTGCTGTAAATGTTATAACATCTACACCATTCATTGCTACTACACATCTTGCAACATAAGCTGCAATTGCATAATGATAATGATCTAATGCAAGTTTTGCTCTTTCATTACCATCTTTTAGAGCTAATTCTATATCTCTATTGTCTGCTGATATTCCAGAAATACCTAATAAACCAGATTTTTTGTTTATTAAAGTGTCCATTTCATCAGCTGATAAACCTTCTTTTTTCATTATAAAAGTGATAACAGATGGGTCAATATCACCTGTTCTTGATCCCATAGGAATACCTGCAACTGGAGATAATCCCATAGATGTTTCAACACATTTTCCATTTTGGATAGCACAAATACTTGCACCTTGTCCAATGTGACAGTTAACTATTTTTAAATCTTCTACTGGTTTCCCCATTAGTTCTGCAACTCTTCTTGAAACAAATTTATGGCTTGTTCCATGAGCTCCATATTTTCTTACACCATATTTTTCATAATATTCATATGGTATTGGGTAAATGTATCTATGTTCTGGAAGAGTTTGATGAAAAGCTGTATCAAATACAACTGCCATAGGAGTACCTGGCATAACTTTTTTACATGCATCGATACCTAGTAATGCTGGTGGATTATGAAGTGGTGCTAAGGATGCTAATTCTTCAATATCTTTTATTACTTTATCATCTACTAATACAGAGTGTGAATATCTATCTCCACCTTGAACAATTCTATGTCCAATAGCGTCAATTTCAGATAATTCTTTAATAATTCCATATTCTTCATGTGTGATTTGTCCCATAACATGCTCTAAAGCTTCTGCATGGTCTTTAACGTGTTCTTCTAATTTAATTTTTTGTCCATTTACTTTGTGTGTTAAGAAAGACTTTTCGCTTCCTATTCTTTCGAAATTTCCTGAGCACATAGTTTCTTCTGTTTCCATATCAATTACTTGATATTTAAGTGAAGAACTACCACAGTTTAAAACTAATACTTTCATTTTATCTATTCCTTTCATAAATAGTTTACGATTTTATTTCTGTCACCACTGGCAATGATACTTGAATAAAAGCCATGTTTTTTCCTTAGTTTTCTTGTCCTTGTACAGCTGTTATAGCTACTACGCCAACAATATCATCACTTGAGCATCCTCTTGATAAATCATTTACTGGTTTTGCAATACCTTGGCATAAAGGTCCATAGGCTTCCGCTTTTGCTAATCTTTGAGTTAATTTATAACCAATATTTCCAGCATTTAAGTCTGGGAATATTAATGTATTACATGTTCCTGCAACTTCACTTCCAGGCGCTTTGCTTTTTCCTATTTCTGGAACTATA
>JAEEGL011810334.1_pt1 | contig 12533 bp, 12 predicted proteins | sample 9134231 | NCBI WGS metagenome assembly JAEEGL01 (sample SAMN16246548, study PRJNA631951) | gut metagenome | biome: gut microbiome; feature: rumen; material: fiber-attached | host: Bos | place: Iran: Karaj | collected 2018-10
CAATGGATCAAATTACGAGCAGATCGTGCAAAGTGAGTACCTCAAAGATTGTGCGGGAATGAAAATAGACTCTTTACTCATCAATGACATGGTGACAAATGCTCCAGAAGATCTGTCCTCAACCATATTGCTTGAAGATGCAGCAAGGCAAATAAAGGAGGGCCTGTCTGTATATAAAACATATCGTTGTTCTATACCTGGGTCCGGAGAGGTCTATGCCATTGAAAGGACGAGATTTAATGATTTGATTAGTTCTATCATTTCAGAAACTTTTACGGAAACGAAGAAGTTGATAGATAATGCCAATGAGAAACCCGTAGAGGTCATTTTCTGCGGAGGGGCAAGTCGTATTCCGTTCATAAAAGACAGATTCAATTATATTCTGAAAGAAATAGCACCGGATGCAACAGTTAAAGATTGCTCTTTGTTGGAAGATATGGACTATTTGGCTTGCGAAGGATGCTTTTTGACTCAAAATGATATTGAAATAATTTTCTAATAAAAAAACAAAATAGTTATGGCAAAAATTTCCATGTTTGGCGTTTCCCGTGCAGGCAAGACCTGTTATCTCTATGCAATGTCACAAATAATGGATGATGGTGCGAAGCAACGTGAAGACGGCTTCCGTATTCAAATAAAGGCAAATGATTTAGAGCAAGCAGCCAATCTTAATGAGGGGTACATGTCGTTGGTTAAAAACACATGGCCTCAAGGTACAAATGAAACAAAGATCTACGACTTTCGTGTTGCGCTTCAAACAAATGATGAATTTTTTGACCGTTTTATTCCTAATATTACATTAGTCGACTATAAGGGGGGTGTGTGGACTCTCAACGACCAAACTAATGTTAAAGAGAGGAACAATATTCTCAATGAATTCAAAGAATCATCTGCACTGATATTCCTTGTAGACGGGGTGACTCTTCTCCATGCAATGGATCCTAACGATAGAGATGTTAGCCATCGACAGATGAGTACGACAGTAACAATATTAGACTCACGCAATCAAATACGTTTTATAGAAAATATTTTTTACGAATACAAAAAAGGAAACGCTACAGTCCCTCCTGTACTGGTTGCCATCACAAAAGCCGATGTTTTTTCATCTACAATGGAATTAAACATGGGAATCCGTTACTTGAAAGAATCGCTATCGTCCATTTTCGCGAAGGGATCGCAAATCGATGCAGCAATTACTTCGTTATCTCTAGGAGAAAACTTAAGTGGCAAAGAAGGCGAACATGCATCAGGAAAGTTCTGCCTTAATACAGACCATGGAATACATTTGCCAATGGTTTTTGGAATATATGCATTACTTTCGGAAGGATTTGATGATTTTGAACCGGCCGAGCAGCACACGGCTGAAATTGCAATGCGAAGCATGCGGAAAATGATGCGTGGAAAAGTCGAAATGTTTAATAACGGTTATCCTGTATTTGAAACAGCATGAAAGCATACGTTTATATCTATTCAAGAACGTCGGAAAAAGATTATCGTCCACTAACCCAAGTATCCGATCCGAGATGCCCCAGCGAATTCTTAATGAGGGCAGAGTCCCGAGCAACAGGATTGACCAGAGCTTCGGATAAGCAGTTGGAACAGCCGCAGTGGCTTTTTATGAAAGAGGGGAATTGTGCCATATGGGGTCTTGCTTGTATGAACAGTCTTCTTGATTCTCGTTACTCAAATGACAAAACTGACACGCCTATTCGGGGGTTCACTGCATTAGTAATACCAAACTACAATGGAGAACACCTACCTTACGATGTCTCTTGTTTTTCTGAGCCATTCTGCAAGGTTATGGATGGGCTCTTCTTCAGTTTTAACTCTTCCGTGAGCAATGTTGTAGTTGAAATTCCGACTGACGGGAAAAATATTGAGCCAGGCGGTTGGAGCAATACACTCAATACGGATATTCGCTATTGTAAAATTATGCCGTGTAGTGTCAACGGAACCTCTCTTTTAAAAGAAGCATTGGGGTGTTCGGATGACATTTCTATTGCAATCAACGTCGCCAAAGTTGAATCTGTTAATGACAAGAAAGTATCTCCTCCTATGAATGCCGTCTTGCGAGATGGAGTGGATGAACTAATAGTTGAAACAGGGCTTTTTCTTCCGAAACCGGTAGATTTATCTGTTCCTAAATGGGATGATGGGGATGTTGAGATACTTCCCCCTGTAATGTATGGGACGCCGGGGATAATTGAAGGAGGGGGAAATCCAATCAAAAGGCGGATTAGAAATATTCTGCTAATTGTCTCTTTAATCTTAATAGCAGTTTTTGTTTGTTTTGCTATGTTCAAATCGAAAGGAGAAATGTCAGGCACATCGCAACCAATACCCTCTTTGCCAAAAGAAAAGGGAAACAATTCTATAGAAAATTCAAGAGATCGAAATAACATTTTATTCATTTTTCAACATGAACTACCCGAACAGAATAGAGGAATTCACGAAAGAACAGATGGTGAGTTTTATAACCCAATATCCGAAGGCATTGAAAGCAGAAACTCTGCGACACCAACTGATCCAGTGTATGACCCTCAAGGAAATAATGGAGATGCTTCAGCAGAGCAATCCCCCTATCAGCAAACAGGTGCTGAACGACCGTAAGCAATATCTTGAGCAACACCATAGTGAGCTGCCATCAGGTGAGTTGAAAAAAGATACAGAGAGAACACTTAAAGAGATTGAAAAAGCCGATGATGCTTTCTGGAATACAAATTGCGGTTCATTGTCTGGATTGAAGAAATACCAAGAGAAGTACCCACAGGGAAAACATATCTCAGAGATACCATCAAAGAAAAGCCTGTTGGAGTACCAGAAAGCACAACGTAATGAGCAGGTTGACTATGCCCTGAGTACAACAAAGGCTGTTCTGAAGTATGGCGGTTTAGTTGTCTGCGTGGGATTGTTTATTCTTGTCATATACACTGCCATCTCCTCAGATTACAAAATAACCTGGGCCACATTAGCCCCATTAGCTTATGCCACCTATCGATTGATGGAATGGTGATTTTTATCGCAATATCCAATAGGACAAAATAACAACTGGAACATGGAATACCCTGGCAGATTAGAGGAGTTTACCAAAGAACAAATGATGGACTATCTGGTTCAATATCCTAAAGGTATTAAGGCGGAAGCTTTGCAGCTCCAATTGGTCCAATGTCTATCCCTTCAGGAAATATTGGATATGTTGAAGGACAGCAATCCAATCATTCCAAAAGCAATATTAAATGCCAGGAAAAAGGAGTTTGAAAAACAATTGCATTCCGTAATGCGCCAGTCCTTGGCTAATACCAAGACTGATGTAAAAAAGCAAGAGAACACCACCAATAATAATGGTAAAGAAGAAGAGCCCAAGGTGGTTGCGGTTGATAATGGGGATAAAACAATGGAAGTAATTGGAAAAATCTTCTTGTCATTATTAGTCATTGCAGGAGCATTTGGAATTATATATCTTGTATTCTATGTATTGAAGGTCAAACAACGTTCTTTGATTGTTCCGTTTTGGGCGGTCTGCGTTGTGCCTCTTTTGAAATCCATTTGGAGTTAATTGTAATTCGATAGCGTATGAAAGGATACAAGACCATAAAAGAGTTTAACCTTCAGGAATGTGAAGATTTTCTTCGATTATACCCAGTTTCTGCATTGTGTGAAGAAGTAAAATGGAGAAAACAATATTTGGTAGACGAAAGTGTTCAAAAAGAAGCAAAAAAGCAATCAGAAAGAGTAGCTTTACAACAAGCCCAAGAAAGGGCATTTAGAAAGCGACGCATTAGAATATGGATAGGGATATCATTGTTTCTCGTTGTTACATCTGTTATTGTCATACTGAGTTTGGCTGAAAAAAATGAGATTTCTATAGAACCTGTTCAAAATAACGAAAATCTGATAGTCGATGAGGCAGATACTATCAGTACACCTATAGTTGACAATGACAATTTGAACGCAGAAGAAGGAATGGTTGTAGAGATGGGTGAAGATGCTGGGTTGAATAGTGACTATATCTCTACAGAAGAGGCAGAGGAGATTATCTCATCATACTGTTCTGCAGTATCTGAGGGTAATCTTGCCCATTTAAGAGAAATGTACGCTTACAATATTGACAGATACCACTCGAAATACAATACAACTGTCGATTATGTTATTGATGCCCATAAAAGGTATGACGAGAAGTTTGGCGTATACGGAAAGCACTTTGATGTCCAATGGAACACTCTAACTATTGACAACGCCAAAAAAGAAGAAAGTACGACAATTTCAATAGTCTTGGATTACAGGATAGACAGATACGACATCTCGAAAAAGTCCCATTTTACTTTAAGGAAATTCTTTGTATTAAACGACGATAAAAAAATAATTGAGGAGTATGATGATATAATTGAGTCGTATTAGCCATCATTACTAATAAAAACGGAGTTACTATGAAGGGATATAAAACCATAGATCAATTTAATTTACGAGAATGTGTTGCTTTCTTGAAATCATCTCCAGGCTCCAAATATGAAGAACTGGTCAAACAAAGATATGCAAAGCTATGTGAAGAGCAGCAGAAGATTGTCCAGATGAAACGGCAGAGAGAACAACAGGAGATGTATGAACTGGCAGCAAAAGCCAGCCGAAGAAAAAATAGGAATAGTGTTCTTTTAGCAGTTTTTTCGATTTTGGCTATTGTTGCAGGAATATTGATCTTCATTACTTACTCGAATTAATCAATACACACAACAATATGAAAGGTTTTAAGTCTATCGAAGAGTTATCGTTGAAAAGTTGTTACTACTTTCTTTTATCCGAGGAAAACAAAAAACATCCTCTGTATTCCGCTATAGTTGAGCGATATCAGGAGATGCTTCAAGATTTGGAAAAACAGGATTCATCGGATTACGCTGCGTGTAAAAACATTGAAAACTATAACGCCTATATAAAGAAGTTCTCCGATAACAGCATTGCGCCATATTACAAGGCAAAACACATTAACGAGGCAAAAAATGCGATTGAGGGATTGTTCTGGGATGCTCATAAAGGGAGCATTGGCGGTTGCAAAGAATATCTAAGTAGATATCCAAAGGGCAAGTACGTCAATATAGCCAACAGTAGAATTGGAAGTTCGAAGAAGACCAAGTGGTTGGTTCTAGGTATTGTTCTTATATTGCTTGTAATCACATTCTTTATCGGATATAAGCCAGTTAATAGTTTATCAGTTAGTGAAAGCAGCCTGTCGTTTGGCAAGTGGGGTGGAACTGAAAACGTTCACATTTCCACAAACGTCTCTTCCAACGCAGTGGACGTTCGTTGCTCCGGAGCTGGATTTGATACAGAAGAAGACTACGGATCCGATTTAAAAGTAACTGCTGGAGCAAATGAAGGGGATTCCCGCACAGGGACTGTTAAGGTTACCGCATATGCCACATTGTATGGAATGAGAATTGGTGAAGGAAAGAGTATCACCACAAACTTATCACAAGAATCAGGATTGGCAACGAAACTCAGCTTGTCTACATCAGTTATCAATGCAACCAAATGGGGAGGTGAGTGCCAAGTTACTGTTAGTTCAGATGGCGTGAGTGAGGAAATGATTAATTCCCATGTTAATTGGATTAGTGTTGAAAAGATAGAAAGGGGTAAATATAAATTTGTTATAAATAAGAATCCAAATGATAGTCGACAAGGTGAAATCACTATTGAATCTGGAAATATAAAGAAAAAGATAAATATTTTTCAAGCCTCGGGATTGGCTAATAAATTTGCAATAAACAAATCATCAATTAAAGTCAGCCCAAGTAGTTCTAGTTCTTATGTGAATGTTAATACAGACGGAGTTTCATGGGATGTTTCGTCCCATCCAAGTTGGGTAAATATTATAAAATATGATAACTATTTTAAGGTGGAAATAGAGGACAACTCCTCAGATAGTCCAAGAAGTGGGCGAATTGTGGTAAGATCAAATAATGGGCATAGTCAATATGTGTCTGTCAGTCAAGGCGGGAATGGATCATACATCACAATTAATGGGAACTCATCCATAAGCAGAACATATTCTTCCTCAGGAACTACAGAAATATTCAATGTTAATACCGATGCTGACAGTTGGACTGTATGGGGCACTCCTAGTTGGTGTTCTGTGGAAAATAAGACTTCAACCTCATTTAAATTGCGTGTTAACGGAAATAACTCCTCAGTCTCAAGAAGCGATTATATGGAAGTCAGAACAAACAATGGGAAAAGTGCTCGTCTTGATATTAGCCAGAATGCCAATAATTATCTGAAAGTTGATGGATATACTTCGACACGCAACTCTCACTTCTCGGAAAATGGCGGTAAGGAAACTTTTAGCGTTTCCACTAATGCAAGTTCATATGAAGTTGTTCTACTTCCATCGTGGTGTACTGTAGAAAGCAAGAACTCTTCCTCTTTTACTATTCGTTGTGAACGTAATAATAGTAGATCCGAACGTAGTGATTATTTTAAGGTGAAAGCCGCAGGGATGGAAATACGCATCAATGTAAAACAAAATGGTGCAAGTGGACCATCTGCAGTGATAAATAGTGTAACAGTTGACCACAATGTTTTTAATGGGATGGTTAAGGGTATGAAAATAAATATAAAATTCGATACAGAGGGAATGTTAAACAAAAGAGTAACAGCCACAGCATAATTTTATTATGGCGACAATGTGACACCTTTAAATAATGGATATGGTGGGCAAGTGAGTGTTTCTCATACGGATACCGCACCTTATGAAAATACAACATTTACAACTACATTGTTTTTGCCATACGCAAACTTACGTATGATGGGGTCTGGAAGTGCTGTTCTGTCATTTGACATAGTAATCAAAGATTCTTCAGGTAAAACATTAGCAAGGGACAACAATAACACTTTCACATACTCACAAGGCTGGTAAACTATAATTAGTGTAATCGGACATAAACATATGTAATACCAATAACAAAAGATATCATGAGTAGATTAAAAATCCTTTTATTCCTGACACTTGCCATAATGTCATTCTCTGTGGAATGTAGGGCAGATGCACTATGGGTGGGCGAATCCCGTACGTATAGTGTCTCATTCATGGGAGTATTTCACACTAACGTATCTTGGACTGTAAGTGGAGGATATATCTCATTAACAGGTGGAACCACTGGATCGAGGACGGCTACCGTTACACAATATTTTAGTGGATCGGCAACTGTCACTTGTTCTTATCAGTATAAGTTGACATCAAATAGTTCATTGCAGTCGACTTCACAATCGTGGACGATAACCTGCAACAATAATCCTTTGACTATCTCGGCATCACACATTGAACTAAATGTTGGTCAATCAACGACACTTGGTGTCGGCTTGACTTATTCAAATAGCTATAGTGGTTCCGCCACATATACATTCAATACATCAGATCCGTCTGTCGCAACGGTAAACTCCAATGGCCTTATTACTGCAGTGGGGGCTGGTGTTGCTAACATCTCCGTTTATTGTAATGCATCTGCGAATTCATGTTATAGTGTTGTTACTGTTACGCAACCCGCGACAAGCGTTTCCATACCACAATCTATAAATGTGGATCTTGGGGGTACACAAACAATTGTACCAACCCCATATCCATCAAATGCGGTGGCAACATATACTTGGTACTCATCGAATAATGCAGTGGCTACTGTATCAGCAAATGGTGTTGTGTCGGGCGTTGGAATAGGAACCGCAGTAATACACTGTACAACAAACAATGGAGTTGTGTCAAATAATTGCAATGTGACAGTGGATTATTGTCAACCAACCGCAATAGACATTGATGAAGATTCTTGCTTCCTCTTGGTTGGAGACACTCATACTCTACGTTGTAATTTTTTACCAACAAATGCGAACCCTTCTCTGGTGTGGAGTACAAGCAATGAACTAATTGCAAACGTTTATGGAAACGGTTTGATTTATGGTGCCCAGTTGGGTACAGCTGATATTGTGGCAACCACTTCAAACGGTATAAGTGATACCTGTATTGTTCAAGTACGTAGAAATGCTACAGGCATCAGATTAAAGAAGGATGTTTCAATATTATTAGGACAAGAGTATAAATACCATGTATCCTATATCCCTGAAGATGGATACGCTAATGACCTAACGTGGGAATCCACAAACAGCTCCGTTGTTACTGTAAATCATGGTGTAATAAAAGCTGTAGGGTATGGCCATGCTATAGTGAAAGTGCTTAATTCACATGGATTATATTCTGAGAGTAGAGTTTATGTAAAGCAAATGACTCATGTTAATGTCTGGTTGAAGACGGGTATAAAATATTCTTATCCAGTTTTATACAGTCCGCAGATTACTTATTTGGAAACTGGAGAGGTGAAAATTGTTGCAGCATATCTTATTGCAACCTTCAATACGGATGACATTAGCAGAATTACTTTAGCTGACGAGACTGAGATGTTCATTGATGAGCATGAATCAATAGAACCATTGAATGAAGTGCTACCAGAATTGAGGGTTTCTCATAATACCATATACATTTCTAACCTGAGTGCCAATTCGGTAATCAGAATCTATACAATAGATGGGAAAATGATATGGAATAATCACGTATCAACAAGTGATGTTTCTGTAAACATGAACAAATGTAATACTGGTGTATATATTGTGTCTATTAATAACAAATCTTTTAAAATCATTATCCCATGAAGAAGGTATTTTTATTAATAATGGCATTGGTGGCGATTCATGGCGCGAATGCTCAATCTGTTTTCATTTATCAAAATGATGGCAATTGTGAGATAATCGATGGCTCAAAAGTGGATTGTATCACTACAAATGAAACGAATAATGATTTGACACTTCATTTACTTTCAGGAGATTCGTCAATCATTCATCGGAATACACTTGATAGTATTGTGTTTTCTAACCGGCAAATAGCCGTAACGACTTTGGCAGCCTCAAATATAACAAAAAGTGGAGCGACATTGAATGGCACTATTGATTGGGTTGAAACAGTCCAAGTTGGTTTCTTGATTTCCACAGATGCAAATCCAGACCTTTCAAATGGTACTAGTTATTCGGCAAACTATGGCAATCATTTCTCGGTCGTGGTTTCGAACCTATCCATGAATACTACCTATTATTATAGAGCCTTTGCATATCGTGACGGTGATTATGTTTATGGCACTGTCATGTCGTTCACCACGCCAGCTTATTCTGTAGGAGATCTATATCCGAATGACAATAATCCAATTGGAGTGGTATTCTATACATATGCCAATGGGACTCATGGTAAAATTGTGTCACTGATACATTCAAGTAAGAAATGGGATACAAGTGGTATTTTCTGTACCGACACTTATGCATACAATGAAAATGATGGTTCTTACAACACGCTTCCCTCAAACTCGCCATTAAAGCAGTGGATTAACTCTAATTTTGATGCCACATGGTATTGTCCGGCAAGGGGTGAGTTATTAACCTTATGTAACAATATTTCAGTTGTCAATAGCACACTAACAAGTCATGGTTATAGCGCACATGAAGGTTTCTACTGGTCATCCACCCAGTATGATAACAATAATGCGTATATTGTCTGTGTTACAAACTATATGGGCTATTCAAATGGGTGGAGTTCTTATAATACAAAAAATGTAACTAACAGTGTTATGGCCATAAAGAAATTTTAATGTTTGGTTAGTGATTTGGTAAAATGTTCTTCGTTTTCAGACACTCTTCCTCCGAGATCCAGACGCTTTGCTTAGTTATGACTGATAAAGATAAGAAGATAATTGTCCACTTGTCACCATGCAGTCAGGGGTATGTTTGAGGTATGTGCCGAATGTATGATGGCTGAGGTCAAAAGATATACTCTGATTCATCTTCTGTGGGCGCATCGGATGCCATAAATAAATATCACGAGATAGACCAGCAGGGGAATTAATCTGTGATTGTCAATATAACAACCCGAACATCCAAAGAGGATGCGGTCGCCGTGGCCCACTTCGGTATCATCTACGGCAAGGAAACTGTTGGACACATCGGCTATCTGCCCGAAGGTCTTACCTTGCCACCAACATGACTTAACGTCGACTTCCGTCGCGACTCGGAATAGCTCGAATACATTCGGCTCTTCGCTCGCTGCTCCGTCAGTTCGAAGAGGTATTTGTCATCGATGAGGAAGTCTCCCTGTTTGGGGTAGCGTGCTTGATTTTTTACTATGAGCTGGCTGTAGAAGAACGTCTCTTGCTCGTTGCCCTTGTCAACATGCGAACAGATCACGTGCATCAAATTGGTGTTGCCCAAGAAATTCCTGTCGGGTTTCAGTAAATGTTTATAGTTCTTGGCCTTGGCGGTGAGCAGTCCGAGAATCTGTGCTTTATCGAGAGCATAGAGCATTCGTAGCCCCAGCTCATTGTTGGCGTCGAGTTGCTTCCATAGTGTAGACATATTGGGCTCGAACGGAACCAGCTCGCTGATAATCATCAGCAGGCGCTTCACCTTCTGGAGCGTCTCGAACGTCACCTTCTCAACGGCGGGCAGGTCGTTGTCGATTACCACCGCCACCGTCTCGCGAAGACGGATGGGGGAATCTTCTATCGCCTCTCGGTAGAAGGAATTCACACTGCAGATTTGTATTTGAAACTACAAGGAAATTGATGTTTTTTGTATTTGCAACTGTAAGAGTTGCGGACATTCTAATTTACAAAGCATTATGATTTTCTATTTAATATGTTTTTATTCCGCCACGAAATGCTTTTTTAGACTTTCGCGGCGGAATAAGATGAGAATTATGTAGGTGAAAGATTTTTTTTGACAGCGGTGATATTTATTTTGAAAAAGGCAATCAATATAGACAGAAACAAACACAAATTATTGCCTTATGAAAACGATAACCGATTTCTTTATGCAGGGTGGCACCGCAGCCACATTGATTATACTCTCGTTGACCATCTGTCTGGGGCTGATGCTCGGCAAGGTGAAGATTAAAGGCTTCTCGCTCGGCATTACATTGGTGCTGTTCGTAGGCATCGCATTGAGCACGATGGGTGTTGTCATTGACTATAAGCTGTTGGGGTTGATGAAAGACCTGGGATTGGTACTGTTCATCTTCACCGTGGGCTTGCAGGTGGGGCCTTCGTTCTTCGCAAGTTTCCGCAAGGGCGGCTTGCAGCTCAACCTACTGGCGGTGGCCATCGTGGCACTGGGTGTGGTGACAACGGTGATGATTTCCAAGCTCAGTGGCGAGACACTCGACGTGATGGCAGGTGTGTATAGCGGTGCCATCAGCAGTACTCCTGGCATGTCGGCAGCGCAACAGGCGGTGAGCAGTATAGGAATCGGCTCTGCTGACGTGATTGCCAACAGCTATGCAGTCACCTATCCCATAGGTGTTGTGGGACCCATCATCTGCTGCATACTGATTCGCAGCATCTGCAAGGTGCGGTTGGAGCAGGAACCAGTAAACATTATCGAGCCTGTCGAGAATGCGCCGCTCAACACGGTGGGCAACCAAGAGAACGCTGTGGGCAAGAGTCTGATGGTGGTGTTCATAGGCATGTGTCTGGGAGTGGCCGTTGGTTCCATTGCCATCCCTGTGGGACTGAGTGTGCCGATGAAACTTGGTTTGGCTGGCGGTCCCCTAATTGTTGCTATCCTTATCGGGCATTTCGGAACGAAGAAAGGCCTCATTGACCAGAATGTTACTTCGGGCACATCGATGTCGATGCTCCGTGAGTTGGGTATCTCACTTTTCCTTGCCTCGGTAGGACTCTCGGCAGGCGGCAGCTTCGTGCAGACAATCGTGGACGGTGGCTATATGTGGGTAGTGTATGGCTTGCTTATCACCATGCTTCCGGTGTTGACCGTCGGACTTTTTGCCCGCCGCCGTCTGAAGGTCAACTTTTATACCCTGATGGGGCTGGCTGGTGGAGCTTCAACCGACACGCCCGCACTGGCATACGCCAACAGTGTGGCTAACAACCCGGCCAACAGCCTGCCCGCCTCGAGTTATGCAACGGTCTATCCCCTCACGGTATTCATGCGCATCTTCACAGCACAGATGATGGTGATGGTGGCGGCTGTGTGAAGCAGGTGATAGATTATGGCGTAGTTAACATTCTATATGGATAGAAACAAACAAAAACTTGTCACCATGAAAAGCAAAAGTCTTATTGCAATGTTACTGTTTGGCATTTCAATAATGTCCGTAACTGCACAGGAGAGTTCTTCTCCATTTACTGAAATGAGAATGGGCCCCAGTTTTGCCGAAGGATCGTTATTTGGTCTTGACTCAAAGGCTTCGGTGATGAAATGTATTGGAAATAGCTGGATGGTGGGAGGCACTTTCAAGTATGCCTTTTGGAACTCAAGAGCCAAGGAAGTGGCTGATTTCCCTTTAGCCAGTTTCAGCATATCTACCACAAGAATAGGTGTGGGCCCTGTTTTGAGGTATAATCTTCCGGTGCAATGTGGTTACCAAAGTCTGTCGTTCATGGCTGTCGTTTCTGTGAACAGTATCGGCTTGTCAGCATGGGATGAGAGATATGAGGAAG
>JAEEGL013528923.1_pt1 | contig 12533 bp, 4 predicted proteins | sample 9134231 | NCBI WGS metagenome assembly JAEEGL01 (sample SAMN16246548, study PRJNA631951) | gut metagenome | biome: gut microbiome; feature: rumen; material: fiber-attached | host: Bos | place: Iran: Karaj | collected 2018-10
GAATATGCATGCATGGAAAATCATGTTCCTGTAATTAGCGTTATTGATGAAGGCTATGTTAAGCTTGTTAGAGATAAGGATGAATTTTATGTAGTAATTGTTTCAGGTGTTTTCCAATTTCATGATAATGTTGGAACTGTATTATGTCAGGAGGCTCATATTGGTCGTACTGTAGAATCAGCTAAGAAGCATTTAGACATGATTAGAAAGGAACGCCTTGAACAAAATAAAAAGGATACAGTCGATTTTACTCAGAAGGAAAAGGAATTACGAGAGCATATCAGAAATTCTGGTGCTGGTAGTCTATAAAAAACAGAAAATGCCACTTTGATGGCATTTTTTGTTTTTACTATGAGAATTAGTACTATTAAATAATTCTATTTTTGAATTTTTCAATTTAAAGAGTATGAAAATGGATTTAGTGAGTGAGTATTCATTCACTTTTATATTACAAATTTTAATAAATTTCGGCTTAACTGAGTCATTTTTAAAAATAACATAATTTTACACATTTTATAATGTTGACTGTTTTTTCTAAATTTATTATAATGTAGTAAAGGCAAAGCAGGAGTAATCCTGTGACGCAAAGCTATAGGGTCTAGATAGAAAGACAGCCAGTTGCAGATACTTTAGTGTTTTGTTACTGGCCTTGTTTTGTTTATATAGGATAAAAAGGAAGTGGTAGTCGATGAAGGTAAAAATGCGTTTAATAATTAATCTAGTGACACTTATATTGACTGCCACTGTTTTGATTTTTATTAGTATGGCGTGGTACGTGACAAATGAGAAAGCAGAGGTTTCAGGTGTCGTTGGTGCATCTGCTGTTGGTGATAATTTATATATTTCATCTACATTTAGTCCAAGTGCAAATCAAACTACAATAAATGAATTAGATTCTAATTGGAAAAAAGAAATTACTATAGATACAAATAGTTTATTATTACCAGTATCAACTAATGATGCATCAAATTATTATTACACTCCTGATGTAGCATCTGATGGTACTGCGATAGTATCTAATAATAAATATAATTTTGTTAAAGTAACTACAGCAAAATCATTTTATTATTTAGAAAAAACTATTTATTTATGTTTAGATGATGAGAAAAGCAGTAGTTGTTGTTTAAAATATGTAAATATTAAACAAGGTACTGATGTTGACTCAAATATCTTTAAAGCTGTAAGAGTATATTTTGAAGATGAAGCTAATGAAACTAGTAAAATGTTTAAATATCAAGATGAAACTGCTTATCCTGCAATTAGTGAAACTGCAGTAGCTAATACTGATCCAGCAATTGATGCAGGAACACAGGTTCCATCTATATTTAATTTTCCATTAGTTGGTAAAACAATCAATGAGGAAGATGTTACAACTTATACATTTAAAAAGATTGTTATTAGAATTTGGGTTGAAGGACAAGATAGCAATGCTTTAGCAACATATGCTGGTACTGGATTTAAGGTTAATCTAGTATTCGCAACATATAATTAGTAGGTAGGTGATTATATGAGTATTGCAAAGAAACGAATGTTTTTATTATTTGGTGCTGTGTTGTTATTAGGTATTGTTGTAGCAACGATTGTAATTACGTATTCATGGTATGTAAGTTCAAGTAATGATGCAGTTGCTGAAACAGATGAAATGAAGACGCTAGCTCAAGGCTATGGTGGTCATTTCTCATCAGAAGAAGAATATACAAATTTTACAGGTATTTATGAGCATTCAGAGACAGCAGTAACTAAAGCTTATGTAAAACCTGGAGATGTTATATATTATTCTTTCTTATTTGATGTTGACACAACAGCCGGATTAAAGTCTGCTTACAAATTAGAATTAGTTTTAAATGCTGGTAGCGACATCGGAACTTATCATGGCGTTCAATATGGAAATTATAATAGTTTGTTATCTAATTTAATTATTGAAGAAAATACATGCCATTTATATCAATTAGAAAAAACTCATGATGATCAGCAAAATGATGATCAATATACTACGTTTAATGGTAGTGATTATTATGATGTAGATACTGATTTTACAAATACTGAATCTACGTTCTATGAAAATGACGTGGCAGGCGCATCTATTGATTTACAAATGCCTGAAATTAGCACTTATCCGGATTCAGAAAAATCATATTTTATTATTATAATTCCTATTTGGTATCAAGACACAGGTGAATTACAAAATAATGAATTAGAATGTTTTGTAAGATTATCTAGTACAATCATTACTGAAATAACAGCTTAAAAAATATAAAAAGAAAGGAGCTGCTAAAATGAAAAGAAAAATTTTATCTGTAGTAATTACATTAGCATTAGTTCTTGCCGTAGCAACTCCTATTTTTGCGTGGTTCTATTTCCCTAATTCAAAGGGTCTTGAAATAAATACACCAGAAGCTGAAGATTTTTCAGTAACTATGTATAAATTAGAAAATGAGTATAACACAGATGGTACATTTAATAGATCATATTTTGTTAATTTAGCAGAATATGAGGATGAGAATGAAGAAAATCCATATTTAACATCTAATGGATTTGAAGTAAATGAAACTTTTGAATTCTTCGAGTGGGGCGATGAATATATTTGTGAAAATTCAGAACCTAAATATTATGCAATTGAATGTGAATATGATTCTGATATTTTCAACGATGGTTATGTAAAATCAGTTTTATCTACAACGCTAAGCTCTATAGGCATTCAGGTTGATGCTTACGAAGACGGGGATCCAAAAGTTGATTTAGCATTCCCTATGGTAAATGTTAGTTACAAATATGCATCCATTTCATCAATAATGTCTTCAGATACAACAGCAGTTAATGAAATAAAGTCATCGACTGGATATCAAGATGTAGTATCTAGATATTGTAAGAAGGTTGGAAATAATTATGTTGAATTAGATGAAAATACATTTGATTCTACTTTAACTAAGATATATAAAAGAAATCTAACTGAATTTACAGGAACTACACTAGAAAATAATGTAACCTATTATGAAATTAGTTATGGTCAAAATGGTGAAATAAATTATAGTTTAAATACTAATCATATATACGATTCAGAAAAAAGATACTTTGTTGGTACTTTTGATGAAGTATCAAGTTTTGAGATAGATTATGGTTCAAATTCGACTTATAAATATATTTTTGAAGATAATAAATCCAAGGTATTCTATACTGATTTATTAGCGCAACAATACATTAATTCGACTACAGAAAAACTTCAATTTGTTTTATTTATAAAGGTAGAACCAAACGAAAGCTTAGTTACAGATGTTATGGATAGAATTAATGGGAAAATAAGTGATGAATTAAATGAGTTAGTAATAGATAATAAACTTCAATTTGATGTTAAACTAAGAACTGTTCCTAAGAAAGCAGAATAAAATATAATAATGAAAAAAGGAGGTGTTTCATATGAGTAAAAAAGCAAAGATAATTATTTCTAGCGTAATAATAACTATTTTAAGCTTAGGTATTTTTATTGGTGTATTTGCTTATTATGAGTTTTATGGTCAATATAGTGCTATTTTAAATATTGATGGTACTATTAAGCTTGACGCGTTTGATGTTTTATATCCTGAAATGCGTGGCCATAAGGTAAATGATGAAAGTACATATGGAACAACACCTGAAAATCCTTATGTTATTGATAATGTAACTAGATTAAATAATTTAATTAGATTAAATAATTCAGGTAAATTAGCTCGTTCAAAGGCTAAAGCAGGAGTAGATAAATATTATTTCTGTTTAGAATTTGATGAGCAAGAACTAGAACAAGTATTAAATTTACAAAATGAAGGTGTTTTTTCATCAATAGGTAATAACGAATATCCTTTCTCTGATGAATTATCAGGAATTGTATATTCAAATGGTGGAAATTATTATAGTGGTTGTCTAGAAAAGATTACACTTACAACAGCTACTGAATATAATGGTACAAATTATCCTGCTGGTACTTATTATAAGTTACCAGTTTATGGTTCTGATCACACAATTACATCATATAATTATGTGGCTGAAGCTACATTTGATTCAGACTATACTAAGGTTCATCAAATTATTGCTAATGAAACAATTGAAGTTGATGATACACAAATGGACATTGGTTTCATTTCTCGTATTGCAGAAACAGGTAATGTTCATGATCTAATTTTATATAACATTAGTATTAATTGTGAAGAAGAAACACCACAATCATTTTTCGATGTACTTAAGGATATTGTATTTGGCACTTCACATTCTCATGCAAATGAGAGTGCAACTAAGGCTTCAGATGAACGTCATATAGGTATTTTTGCAGGACATATCGATGGTTCTGCATCAAATATATCTGTAGCTGGTACATCACTGGTTAATATTAATTCTAAGAAGGTTAATTATTATTCTAATTACACAACTGTAGGCTTTATCAGTGATAACGCATATATTGGTGGTAATAAGATTAGTTCTTTGATCTCAGATTCATTCTTAAATGGTGGCTCTGTATCTGGATGCTTATTCGCTGATAATATTTATAAAGCAGTTGTTGATCAATCAGTATCTGTTGATTCAACTAATTCAACAACTGGTGCTAACTATTATAAATTAGTAGAAGTAGCTGCTGATTCATCAGTTGGTTGGCCAGGATTAGAAGAAAGTGATTCATTCACATATGGTGCATTTACATTTATGTTATCATCTAGAGTAGATGATGCATTGAGTACTATTTGGTCTAGTGCCGATAAAACTAAAAAATTATTAGGTTTAACTGATTCACAATATACAGCATATGTTATTAATCAGTCTGTTTTATATTGCTCAAATGAATATAGATTCTCTGGAGATCAAACTGAGGGTGGATCTATTATTCGTTCAAGTGCATCTGTTGCTCAAGGCTTATATGCAGGTGTTAGAACATTAGATAATGGTGGTTCAGTAATTGATGCAGGTAAATATTTAATTGTTGCTAAGATGCAAGATACATCAAGAACTGGTGGCTATGCTTATTATGCTTTAAAATTAACTATTGATGCTGATGGTCAAAACTTATTTGATACTTCAGACGCAATTGATATAACAAATTATATTTTAGATACATCTGGTAATGAAAAGGTATATCAATCATGTGTATGGGAAGTAGAAACAGCGTCATCATCAGCTATCTTTAAGAATAATAGATGGGATGAAAACTATTTAAAAGCAAACATTAGTAGTGGTCTTCTTAATCTTGAAGATCAAAGTGTAGATGCTACAGCTTTCCAGGTTAATATGACAGAAGATAAATTCTATTATACTTCTACAACAGATGGAGAAAATACAATTTATTATTTGAATTTTAATATTGGTAATAATTATTTCTATCTATCAACTGAAAGTGAAACAAATATTCAGTTATATCGTATATCTAATGGTTATAACTTACAGCAAATATCATCAGCTAGTGATATAGTTGAAACTGGCGATTATGTTATTGTTGCTAGAAGTGGCGATAATTCATATTTATTAGGTATTGATTATACATTCAATAGCGAAACACAAGTATATCAAACATCAAATGAATATGCAGAAACATTAAAGACATATACTACAGTTTCATTCCCTACAAGCTTATCATTATCTGAATATAATGAAATAATTAATTCTATTTGGTATGTTGATGAGGTTGCATCTGGAATATCATTTATTGATAAGGTATCTATGACATACCATATTTCAAATGATGGTACCGATTTAACATTAGCAACAGCAATATATTGGACTTATAGTGGAACTACAAGTGGTTCTTTATCAAATGATAGCAAATATATTTCTTTTGATGGTTCTAAATTTACATTAAGTAATTCATCATACACTTTATATTTATATAGATTAGTGCCTCAAGATGAAACTCCACTTTATATTTCATATGAAGGTGCAAAGCACCTAGAAGCAAATTCAACTGAATTAAAAGCAGGAGATTACGTAATTGTAGCAAATGTAAATGGAAATAGATATCCACTTGGATTAACTAATGCAACTACAATTGATAATAATAGTGGAAATACTATAACTCCAGCTAGCTATTCTCCAACTGATAGTTATATATGGACAATTTCTTTGGATACATATAATCCAAGATTTATTAATAAACAACACGGTTCATATAATCTTTATACTAATGGTACAGCATTATCTAGTTCACAAACATCATTTACATGGTATTATGATGCAATTGAATCAAGATTATATACTGAAGTAGAAGGCACACCTAAATATTTAAGCTATGATACTACAAATGGATTTATAATAAGTGATACAGTTCCTACTGTAAAAATTGAATTATATAAAAACGAAGTTCAGCATGATTTGACAGACATAACACTTTTAACATCTACAGCAAATAATGTTAAGAATTCATTTCAAACTACAACTACATCAAATCGTTGGTATTTTATCTCCTATTATGATATTACCGATACTAATTATTCCCCCGTTTTAGTAGAATGGAATGATAAGGATCCGTTGGATCATAGAACAAATAGAAATGATGTTATAAATTACGATAGGCAATGGAATGGATCATCAGATAATTATGTTATGAACGAAAACCCATACATTCCTAATGTTGTCACAAATTATGAATTAGTAACGACACAACCAGCAAATTGGAATACACAATCAGTATATTCAACATATTATAAAATTACTGCCAATGCAGGAACAAGAAATAATCATAATTGGGCAGCAAACACATGGTATAGTCATGTTGGCAATCAGTATATTTTAGAAAAAACACAACCAGCAAATTGGAATACACAATCAGTATATTCAACATATTATAGGATCACTGCTACAGCTGGAGCTGCTGATTGGTGGGGTAATGCTCCTACTTGGGCAGCAAACACATGGTATAGTTATTCGCTAGAAAGTGGATCTATATCTACTACTGATGGGAATTTATTGAAAGCATTATGGGGATTTGAAACTGATACATTTTCTGTTAATTCCCAAACAGGCAATCAAACTTATGATTGGTTATATAATAAATATTTTCAAGATAATTATGAAGAATTAGGATATACAACAGCTACTGCTAGATATACCCAGTCTTATAATAATTATACGCATAATCATTTAGGCGGATATGAATTAGGTAAGTTATATTTGTCAGCAGATGATAGTATGGATAAACGTTCTAAGGGTGTTACTACGTCAAAATCCGTTCGAATTGTTCCAAATTATAATTCTGGTTTTTTACCTACTACTGCTAATTCAAGAGTATATATACAATTTGCTGCATCAACTAATAATGTTAAATATACATTAGCCAAAAAAGAAAGTAATGGGGTTCTTACTTTTCAAACAGAAAATAATTTAACTCCATCAAATGATCAACAACCATACATTTATAGTTGTGATTATAATACATCATATAAATTAACACTTATTAGTTCCGATGGTGATAAATTAGATAACACAATCAACTATGTCATTGCTGCTAAATCAGGTAACAAATATTATGGTTTAACTTATGATTCAACAAATGCTAGTGATGGATATACAGGAACAGATGTTACTACATATGTAAATCCTATTATGAATGCGACAGGAGAAGTAATAAAAGAAACTGTAAATGTACCAAAGAATTGTGACTGGACATGTACTGCGTCTAATTCCGAAAATATGTTCTATCAAACAGCAACATCAACTAATAATACAAAGTATTATATTGATAGTTCTGGTACAACGTTAACACAATCAGAAATAAATACAGGTGCATCGACCGCAAGTGTTTTAAAAATGTATTATGATACTATTAATAAAGTAATGAAATGTATTAAAAATAGTACAACATATTACTTGACGTATGATTCTTCAACTAATAAATTTGGATTATCTACAAATTCAGCTAGTGCGGCACAAATTCATTTGTTTAGATATGATGCTTCATATACAGTAAGTATTGTTACTAATTATAATGATTATGATAAATGTTTGATGGATGGTGATTTTATAATCGCATCACATTCAGTTGATGGATGGACAGCATTAGGTTCAAATGGATCATCTGCTATAAAAACAGATGTTACAAATAAGTTAACTGATACCATATCAGAAGAAGATTATAAGAGTTTACTAGATTATATATATCATCAATATCAATATACTAGTGAAGGAACATTTAATTCGAATGTTTCTAGTGACTATTTTATATTTAATAATTTTAATTTAAGTGAAACAGGCTCAATTGCTTATAAAGGTAATACATCAACGACTACTTATCTATTGGTTGGTGATGCTGCTCCATATAAGTGGAAAGTATCAAGATTTGATGATGGTACATGGAAATTAGTTAACAATCAAGCAATAGGTAATGGTGATAGTGAAGGACAAGCAGCAATGAATTTTACTCAATCAAATGCTACATCTTCGTTAACTATTAATCAATCATATAAGGCTGTCGTCAATTATTTATCTATGGCATCGTCTGGAAGTTCACAGGTAGCAATATTTAACTATAGTGGTGGTGCATTAGGCGAACAAGTAAAAAATACTTCAGCAACTGGTACAATTGATTTTACATTAGATAATCAGTATGTAATTTTAATGATGAATTCGTCTAAAGTTTGGTATTTGATCGGTATAGAGAATCATACAATTAAAACACAAATCATAGGAAAATCATTATCTACAGATGTAATTAAGTCTCATGTTGATAATAATAATACATATGTATTAAAGGCATTAGATAGAGGTACTAATAATTATGGTTATTCATTGCAGTTTGTTTCTGATACATCATATTATTTAGCAGGTTCTAATCAAGTTACTGCTTCAACTACAAAGACATATTTAGAATATTACTACAATAATGTATATACAGATCAATCAAAATTGCAAGTAGTACAAAGAGCAACTGCCTCTGGTAATTTAAATGTTGATGGTAATAAGATAACTGCAACAAATGATGCAATTACATATTTATATGACACTTCAACTAGTGAAATCGCAACTACATTAACTAATGAACATACGTATGCGATATTAATATTTAAAGATTTTAAGTATTATATTGTTTCAGTAAATAATGCTAATAATGTAGTGCCTGCTACATATGGTAGTGGTCTACCATCTACATTTGCTGCCAATGAATTATGGTATTACGATGAATCAAGATTTTCTTCAAATTCTGATCATACAAAATATTTGGGTATGGCTGAAGATGGTGGTTTAGCATTATTAGATACTGTTTCAACTGGTTTATGGACATATAGCGGTAATACTATGACATCACCTGCTAATTTCAGTAACACATATTATACTGGTTCAAGTGTTGGAATAAATAATAATTATGGTATTTGTTTATTCTATGTTAGAAAATCAGATGCTTTATCAGCAACTGCCGACGTAGAATCGTCATTAAATTATAAAGCAGAAGTTATTTCATCATTATCTGTAATGGATTCGGAAAATTATATTATAGTTGCTGAATATAATGGTAGATATTATGCTTTAACTATGAAGACTAAAGATGCACCTATTACAATTGATATTACAGATGAATTTGAAGATGCTTTAAGTTCTGGTAGTACAATTACTTTATATGATGCATCTGTTTGGGAACAATTAGGTAAGGATTATAGTTTAATATTCTCAAATAATGGTTTCTCTGAGAAATATGAAGAGAATAATCTAGAATATGTATTTAATTCAGCTGGTATATCATTCTATGATTACACAGTTAATGGTTCTGTTATAACATTAGGTTCTCAGAATGAAGATCCTCAAGTAGGTAATAATTATGTTATGGTTTATTCATCTGATGGTCATAACTATACATACATGATGGGTAATAATGGCGTATGTAAAGAAAAAGATTATGAATCATCTCTACCTACAACTATTCAAAAAGATGAAATATGGACTTACTATTCTTATAGTGATAATAAATACACTATGACGCCTCATGATGCTATTATTTATCTTAAGGATTATTATTTACTAAGTGGTGATCCAACTGAAAGAACAGTTAATGGTGAGCCAACGACAATAGTATATGATGAAATGCCTGAAGAAAATGAAAACTATATTTGGACATTATATACATATGGTAATAACCAATATGTAATTGGTAATTATGATTCTAATTATGGTCAAATATATTATCTATATTTTGATTATTCTAGTTTTAGATTCCAGTTTACGACTGATATAGAAACAGCTAAGGAAAATAATAAGAAGGTACAAGTTTATAGACTTGGTGAGAAGCTAGAAAATACTAATAATTATCAAACATTTGAAATTTCAATGAATGATGATGGATTTACTATTGATTCTTTGCCTTTAACTGAAATAACTGAAGCTACTGATATAGTTGCTTATGGCGGTACACCAGCATCAGGTACTATTGAAGGTGTAGTAAATGGTGAATATGTTGTTATGGCAAAAGTTGGTGATAATTATTATGCATTAACTTGTGATGAGAGTGGAAACATCATGTTAGCTGATTTATCATTAATGTTCTCAGGTAACTTCTTAATTGATACTAATGGCAATTACTGTTTAACTATCAATTCTCAATATATTTGGAAGCAAACTGCAACTCCAAGTTATAGTGGTAAAGTTGTAAGTGGACTAAAATTCCAAAATTATGTTTATGATAGTGTTACTTCATTAAAGAAGAGCAGTTCAACAATTAGTTTAACTGGATTAACTTATGATTTGGATAATCATAGATTATATAATGGTAGTACTTATATTACATTCTCTAGAAGTACTGGATATACAATATCTAATACATATAATGATATAGCTATTTATTTCTATTCATTAGGTGTAGATGGTATTGCAATTGATAAGAATTCTGATATTATTCAATATACTTATTATTCTTTTGCATTAAACACAAGTGCTGTAGATTATTCATACTTCATTTTCAATAGAATGTTAATTCCTGATCTACCTAATGTTGAATTAGATGAAGCTAATATCATCGTTCAATCTAGAGGTTGGAAGAAGAGCAGTACATCTATAATTGAAGAAGTTAATAATTCAATCTATTTCAAGGAAGGAATTAATATTAACGAAAATACTAATTATGAAGTAAGTTCTAATTTAGATACTTTTAGTAATCAATTTGAAGAAGTAGAGTATAGCTATACTTTGAATGATGAAAGTAAGACTGAAAAAGAAATATCTTATTATGCTCCTAAGGGTGCTGCTTCAATGGTTATTACAGAGGCAAGTCCTGAAAATCCAGTATTTGTTAATGTTATTGTTTCCACTGAATTAGATTCAAGTTTTGATGAAACAAAGTTAAGATATTTAGCTTTATGGAAAATTGCTGATTTAACTGCTGATACAGCTACATTAGCTACATTATCAGATTATAGTGATGATGCAACTAATTCAGTTAAGGATTATGCATATAGTCTAGTTAAGAAGTTCTATAAACCAAATGCAGCTATACCACTTCCTAACTGTTATTCAACAGCTACTACTCAATCTTCATATGTAAAGGTATCTACACCTAATTCAACTGATACAGAAGTATATTATCTAAAGTATATTAATTATGAGCATTTACTAGCTCATACATATACTATTACTTCACCTGGTGTTTACTATCTAGGTGCAACTTATGGTACTGTAACAATCTGTTATATGTCTATAGATAATATGATGGCTGCTGAAGAGGGCGAAGATAATACTAATATTATCTCAGAAGATTTCTCAATCGACTTCGTTTGGGGTGATTTAGGTAATACTGGTGATTTCGGTTCAGATGACAGTGTAGGAGATATCACATATGTAGGTAGAAAAGAAACTAATGATGAGGCTCATACTTGGGTACATAGTAATATCTATCCAAAGTTTGTTAATGGAGACTCTTCAAACCCTACAGATTATTTATATCTAGATGTATCTCGAGAATATGTAGAAACTGTTGGTATAAGTACAGTTACTGTAAATGTAAGAACTGATTCTAGAATTTATGATGATGGTTTAGGTATTATGTACTTGAACTCTAATTCAAGTGCTCAACGAGCTAAACGTAAATTAGAATTCAATATCACTATTGATTCTATAGACGAAGGAACTACATCAATGATTATTTCTAAGAATGTAGTTTCATTCGGTGATTCTACTAAGGTGCCTGCAAATTCAATTACAACTGGATATTATAAGGGTACTCAAGCAGAATGGGCTAATGTAGCTAATAATGCTGCTGTACAAACAGTTAAGTATTATTCAGCTAAGAAGCCTGAAGAAAATGTTGGTAATTATTGGTACTACAATAACGATATGGAACCCACAATTTGGACTGACAATTAAATTTTAAATAGGAATGGCTTATGTCATTCCTATTTTCGTTAATTATGAAGTTATTTGTGGAATTTAGATTTTTTCTATAATATAATTATTTAGGGTGTATGTATATGAGTACGTTTAATGTTTCATCTTTAATATATACATGTATATTTTTAATATGCTTTGTTATTACATATTTTGTAATGCTATATACTAATATTGAAAAGTTCTTTAAGCAAGGTGCTATTTGGCCAATAAGAATA
>JAEEGL013617275.1_pt1 | contig 12533 bp, 8 predicted proteins | sample 9134231 | NCBI WGS metagenome assembly JAEEGL01 (sample SAMN16246548, study PRJNA631951) | gut metagenome | biome: gut microbiome; feature: rumen; material: fiber-attached | host: Bos | place: Iran: Karaj | collected 2018-10
GAAGGATAACCCTGATATGGTTGGATGACTATATTGGTGTATCAAGGCATCAACTTCACATTATTGATGTAGCCTGTCCCTATCTATTTCAGAAGTTCTTGCCAGGCTTCTTTCAAGAAGCCGCGTAACCCCTTAGAAGGGATTTAGTATTATTTTTTCTCCGCCCAGAGCTTTGCGATGTTGACGATGATCTCCGAGACCTTTTCCATGCCCTCGACGGTGCAGTGCTCGTAGGGGCCGTGGAAGGCGAATCCGCCGGTGCCGAGGTTCGGGCAGGGCAGTCCCATGAAGGAGAGCCGCGCGCCGTCGGTCCCTCCGCGGATCGGGTCGTGCAGGGGTTCGATCCCCGTCATCCGGGTCGCCTCGTCTGCGATCTCGACCACCTCGAAGACGGGACGGATCTTCTCCTCCATGTTCCGGTAGGAGTCGCGGACAGTCAGTTCCGCCGTCCCGGGGCCGTATTTCTCGTTGACCGTCTTTTCGATGTGACGGAGGGTGTTCTTCCGGGCGTCGAAAAGTTCAGCCGAGTGATCCCGGACGATATAGTGCAGCTCCGCCTTTTCGCAGTCGCCCTTCATATCGGTGAGGTGGAAGAAGCCTTCGTAGCCCTCCGTCAGCCGCGGGATGTCGGCGGAGGGGAGCATGGCGTTGATCTCCATCGCCACGAGGGAGGCGTTGATCATTCTGCCCTTCGCCTCGCCGGGATGGATGTTGTACCCGTTCACGCGGAAGACTGCGGAACAGGCGTTGAAGTTCTCGTAGACCACTTCCCCTTCCCGGGATCCGTCGACGGTGTAGGCATAGTCCGCCGCGAAGGTCCCGAGATCGAAATGATCGGCGGAAGTCCCCACCTCCTCGTCAGGGGTGAACGCGACGGAAATCGGTCCGTGGGGGACGCCGCTTTCGACGATTTTCCCGATCGCGTGGAGGATCTCGCTGACCCCCGCCTTGTCGTCAGCACCGAGCAGGGTCATGCCGTCGGTGGTGACGAGAGTCCTGCCGACGAGGGAGCTCAGGTGGGGGAAATTCGCGTTCGTGATGACCCGGCCGCTCTTCCCGAGCGCGATATCCCCGTCGTCGTAGTTCTCCCGGATCTGCGCGTTCACGGGGGAATCGGCGAAATCGGGGGAGGTGTCGAGGTGGGCGATGAAGCCGATCCGCTTCCGATCCTCGTATCCGGGCGTCGCCGGGAGGTGGCCGTAGACATAGCACTGTCCGTCCACGTGCGCGTCGGCGATCCCGACGGCCTTCATATCTTCGGCGAGTTTGTAGGCAAGGACGAATTCCTTTTCCGCGGTCGGGACGGAGTGGGACCCCTCGTCGGAGGAGGTGGGGACGTTCACATAGCTGAGAAACCGTTCGAGCAAAGTCATAGAATGAATCCTCCTTCCGTCAGTCCCGGACGACCGTCACGCCGTCGGGAGCCTTGCAGTCCGCGCCGTTCTTCGTGATCTCGACTTCGATATCGCCGTAGGGGGTCGGATAGGTCCCGCTGGCCCAGTCGAGGCCGGAGAGGTGGGGATCGAAGCGCATGACCGAGCAGCCGGGTTTCAGGGGAGACAGTCCCAGCACGGTCTTCGAGAGATATGGAGCGGGACCGGACGCCCATCCGTGGCAGAGGCTGTGGCGGAGCTTGACGTAGCAGTGTGCGCCGAAATCGCCGTGGATATCGATCCCGCCCTCGGGGACAAGTTTGTCGATGCCGGTAGCTCCCTCCGCCCAGTCGACGTCGAAGTCCTCCCAGAAGGTCGTCGCGCCGAGCTCGAGCATTTTGCCCCAATAGCCCCGCATGACGTCGAGAGCCTCCGCGTACTTCCCCGCCGCGCCGATGGCGGAGAGGGTGTAGTAACCGAGGAAGGTGGAGAGTCCCTTCGCGCCGCCGGGTCCGATGCAGGTCTCGTAAGCCGTCTTCGGATCGACGATGCCGGAGAGGGCGAGGAGTGCCGCGGGCTGTTTCCATCCGGCATAGTCCGGGACGTGGGCGAGGAGGCGGTCTGCGGCGCGGAAGCAGGTTTCGGCGGCGTCGCTCTCCCCGAGGACCTTCATCATCTCGCCCCCACCCAGAAGAGCCATGCGGAGAAGTCCCTGGAGTCCCGCGTGCTTGGCGTCCGGGTAGCTGGCGGTGGGCCAGTCGAAGAAGCGTCCCTCCGGCAGGATCTCGGAACCGTTTTTGTCCACGTATTGCGCGTAGCGCAGGAGAAGGGCGCGGATATAGTCCTTCTGTTCGGCGAGATAGGCGAAATTCCCCGTGCCGCGGTACCACTCCCAGTGGCAGAGCATCCACCAGAGGTTATAGGAGGAAAGCCCGTTCATCGCGGCGTCCTCGGGGGTGACGTCCCGCACGAGGTCGAGGGATTTCGGCACCACGGGATTTTCGCCGAACACGGCAAGGATGGTGGCCACTTCGGTGTTCATATCCCCGGCCCAGACGAGGCGGTCCCGCTTGATCCCGTCCCAGAGATACCGCTGCATATTGAGGTGGACGGTGTAGGCCGCGGTGTCCCAGATCTTATCGAGCAGGGGATCGCTGCACCGGAAGGATCCGCGGTATTCGATGTCGCGGAAGACGAGGGTCGCCGTCACGCAGCGGATCTCCATGAACACGCCGGGGGTTGTCAGCTCCACCCACGCGAAGCGGAAGCCGCTCTCGTTCGTCTCGTTGGAGGACCAGGGGCCGGAGCCGGTCTTCATGTCCCGGTTGGCGTGGTCGTTGGTGGCGTTCTTCTCCCCGACGGGCGTCAGGGCTTCGGAAACGCTCTCGCCGAGCCGGACGGTGTACTCCGCATAAGCCGCGTTCATGCTCCAGACAGAGACGGTGAGGGTGCCGTGGAGTTCCCGTCCGAAATCGACCAGCACGCCGGCGCGTTCGTCGGAATCCCTGTTGTCCAGCACGCACTGGTCGTGGTATCCGTAGATCGCCACCTGCGCGGGCTTGTATGCCGTCAGATGCTCCGATCCTCTGACGTTTCCCTTTGTCAGGACCACCCGCTCCGGGAAGAGGACCCGCCGCTGCCGCTCGTCGTCGATGCCGCAAAGTCCGAATTTTTCGTTCAGTTTCATATTCGCTGCCGCCTTTCGGATTCAGATTGTCGTCTCCAGTATAAAACAAATGCCCGGCTTTGTCAAGAACCTGCCCCGAATCCGCAAAACTTCACAAATTCGCCTTGCATTCCCCGGGTCTTTCGCATATAATAGGATGAAACGGAAAAAACGAACGAAAAGAGGATGAATCGGATGATCCGCGATCTTGTCATCGAAAACAGAAGCTATCGCAGTTTTGACGAGTCGAAGCCCGTCGGCCGCGAAGCCCTGACAGAGCTTGTCGACACCGCGCGCCTCTGCGGTTCCGCCGTCAACCGCCAGCCGCTGAAATACCGCCTCGTATCGGAAAAGGACGAGGTGGAGGAAGTCCTCTCCCACACGCGCTGGGCTGGGCTTTTGAAAGACGTCGTCCTGCCTCCCGAGGGGCACCATCCGACCGCGTTCATCGCCGTCTGCTGCGACACTTCGGTCACGCCCGATCCGGCCCACGCCCAGTTTGACGCCGGAATGGCCGCCCAGACGATCATGCTCATGGCGGCGGAAGAGGGATTCGGCGGGTGTATGCTCATGGCCTTCGACAAGGAAGCGGTTTCCGTCGCGCTGAGACTGCCGAAAAAGCTCTCCCCCGTGGTCCTGCTGGCGCTGGGAGTCCCGGACGAGACGGTCTTCCTCTGCGATCTCCCCGCGGACGGTTCCACGGCCTATTTCCGCGACAAGGCGGGCGTCCATTTCGTCCCGAAGCGTTCCCTCGCGGACGTGCTCGTCGAATGAACCTCCCCTTCGCCCTCTCCCTCGCCGTCCTCGCCGCCCTCTCTGTCCTGACTTTCCGGGGACTGCGGAAGAAAGCGGACCGCGCCCGGCAAGAGAAGATCAATAAGATCCTCGCGTTCACGGGGGCGGCGCTTTTTGTGGTCTCGGCGGTCTGGGGATTCTCTGTTTGCCTGCTCGCCCCGCGGACGGAAGAATCGGTCCGGTGGGCCGGGGACATGACCTTCGGGTACCTGCTCCTCGTCGGACCGCTGTTTCTCGTCGTGATCGTTCCGCTTCTGCTCCGCGCGCTTCTCGACCGGGGAGGAAAACGGGACGTGGGAAAACGCCGGGCGGTGCGGATCCTGCTTTCCCTCGCGGGCTCGGCGGCGTGTCTTCTGCTCTCCGCCCTCTGGTCTTCCGTGACGGCGGAGGGCGTGCCGGATCTCTCCCCGGTCTATCTCTCAGCAGGCGTCTCCCTCGCCCTGATCCTGCGGCTGACGCTGATCCCCGAATACCGGAGCTGAATCCGCAATCCCGTTCTTCTCTTTTATACCAAAGATCCTTCCGAAAGAAAGGCATTTTCATGAAAAGCAATCGTCGCGTTCTATCCCTGCTCTTCGCTCTGATCCTCCTCCTGCCCCTCTTCTCCGCCCTTCCGGTTTCGGCCGCGGAGAATCCCGTCATCACAAAGACCGTCAACATCGCGGCGGCCAACAAAAACGAAAGCGGTCCCGGCTACTACTGGGCCAACCGCTACGACAAGCTCACCCTCTCCGGTATGCGCGTGGAGACCGACGAACCCTACGGTCTGCGCCTGCCGAAGGACTGCACCGTGATCCTCGAAGGGGACAATTACGTCAAAGCCTCGAAATACGGGCTCTCCTGCGCGGGGACCGTCAAATTCATCGGCTCCGGCTCCCTTACCATCGAGGCCGGTGAGATCGGCATCTACCTCATCAACCAGATCCGCACGGACAAGATCCGCCTGATCGAGGGGAACTACACCGTCCGGGCAGGGAAATACGGCGTTTACAGCGAAGCGGCGGATTTCTCCTTCGTCGGAAAGTCCATGAAGATCGAGGCCGGCGAAAACGCGATCCTCGGCCGCTGCGTCAATCTGCTGGGCGGCACCTTCACGGCCAATGCGCCGGTGGAAGCGACCCAGGCCCTGCTTGTGAACGGCGTGACCCTGGACATCGACGCCTCCTCCCCCGCCCTCGTCTCGAAGAACCTCGAAGTGAAAAACCTCTCCGCGGATTACGACGGCGGAAATTCCGTCCACGCGAAGGGGCTCGCGAAGTTCCACGCGACGAGCGTTCTGCTCGGACAGTCCTTCCCCGGGTGGGTGGACTATGTTCTGCTGGCGGCGGCACTTCTTGTCGTCGGAGCTCTGGTCTTTATCCCGGCTCTGAGGAAGAAGAAAAAGACGAAGGAACTCTACGAACGGCTCGAGAAGGAAGGCTACCGCAAGGCTTGACCTGCCGGACTGCGAGGATTTTTTCTCCGCGTTCCGGGGACATTTCCGTTCTGCTTCCCTGTTTTGAGAGCGGGAAAAGTCCCGTCCGTCTCCAATCATCCCACAGAATAAGGCAGGTGACAAGCGCATGTTTCGACGTATGCTGAACTTCGCGCGTCCGTGGTGGGGGAATCTCGCCGTCACGGTCCTCTCCCTGATCGCGGCCTCGCTGCTCAATCTGGTGACGCCCGAAGCCGTGAGACGTCTGACCGCGGCTCTCGGTTCCCCGAACACCCTGTCGGTGCGGATCCTTCTGACCTACGCCGCCATCCTTCTCGGGGCGTACCTCGTGCGGGTGCTGTTCCGGTTCCTCGCCATGTGGCAGGCGCACATCGCGGCGTGGAATTTCGTCGCCAATCTGACGCGGGTCTGCTACGACAAGCTCCAGTCCCTTTCCCTGCGCTTCTACGCCGACAAGCAGACCGGGCAGATCATGTCCCGCATGATCAACGACACGCGCCAGCTGGAGGTCCTGATCGCCCATTCGATCCCGGATCTCGCGTCCAACGTGCTCGTCATCATCGGGGTGACGGTGATGATCTTCACCATCAACTGGAAGCTCGCCCTGTTCACCATGATCCCCGTCCCGATCATCGTCTGGCTCTCGCGGCTGTTCGTGACGAAGGTCGCCCCCCTCTTCAAGATCAACCAGCAGGTCCTGGCGGAACTGAACGGGTACACCCAGGACAATCTCTCGGGGATGAAGGAGATCCAGGCCTTCGGACGCGAGGAATCGGAATCCCTGAAATTCCGGGACTACTGCAAAAAATACGCCTACGTGAACATCCGGGCGAACTTCTACGCCGCGATGTACCATCCCTCCGTCGAATTCATGACCTCCGTCGGCACGGTGATCGTGATGGCGGTGGGCGGGGTCTATGCCATGCGGGGCGCTATGACGACGGCGGACATCGTCGGGTTCTTCATGTATCTGAGCCTCTTTTACAGTCCTCTTTCCACCGTGGCGCGGCTGGCGGAGGACATTCACGTCGCTGCGGCCTGCGCTGAACGGGTCTGCGAGCTGCTCGACACGGAGAGCGAGATCAAAGAGGATCCCGACGCCGTGGAGATCCCCGCGGGCTCCGGCGAAGTGGCCTTCGAGAACGTCAGCTTCGGCTATACCGACGGAAAGAAGGTCCTCGACGACGTGTCGTTCCGGGCGGCTCCCGGCGAAATGGTGGCGCTGGTCGGCGCGACGGGCGTCGGGAAAACCACCATCGTTTCCCTGCTGGAACGGTTCTATCAGCCCGGATCCGGACGCGTCACCCTGAACGGGCAGGACATCCGGCACGCGACGATCAAATCCCTGCGGGCGAATCTCTCGCTGGTGCCCCAGGACGTGTTCCTGTTCAACGGGACGGTCTACGACAACATCGCATACGGGGTGGACTCCCCGAAGCCCGAGGAGGTCTATGAAGCGGCCCGGATCGCCTGCGCCGACGAGTTCATCCGCCAGATGCCCGAGGGGTATGAGACGATGATCGGCGAACGGGGCGTGCGGCTCTCCGGCGGGCAGAAACAGCGGCTTGCCATCGCGCGGGCCGTCTTGCGAAACACGCCTGTCCTGATCCTCGACGAAGCGACCTCCGCCGTGGACAACGAGACCGAGGCCAGGATCCAGGAGGCCATCGAAAATCTGCACCGGGGACGCCCCGGGGAGCGGAAACAGACCCTGATCGTCGTCGCCCACCGCCTCACGACCATCATGAAGGCCGATCGGATCCTTGTTTTCAAAGACGGGAGGATCGTCGAGACCGGAACCCACGCGGAACTGCTTGAACGCCGGGGGCTGTATTACGAAATGACGAGCGTGAATCAAGCCCGGATCGGCGGGTGAAGGCGGAATACATTTTGGGGAAGTCTTCTTCGGGGGACTCCCCGTTTTTCATGCCGCTGAGGAAACCGGTTCGAGCTTCCTTATCCGGACGCGATGGGATTTTCTGTCCGCGTGAGTTCCGCGAAAAAACCGGGCGCGCTTTGACGTCCGGTCTTTTGCAGTATGTTCTCAGCCGTCCACGCGGACAAGCAGATCGCAGGTATTCATATCGAGAACGGTGAGCATGGTGCTCGAGACGATGTAGATATTGTCCCCGACGTAGAGGCCGCGGGAATTCCAGTCCCAGTACCAGTCGCTCTCGAATTTGACTTCGTCCATGAGCGAGAATCCGCTCCCCTCCTCATAGCGGAAGAGAACGTAGCCGTTGTCCGTCGGGAATCCGATCAGCCCCTTGTTCGGAGCCGCAAGGATCGCCTTGTGGTTGTACAGGGCTTCGGAATAATACTTGTCGTCGAGGATGTACTTGTCGCGCTCCGACACGTCGTAGGGGTTGGAGGTGTCGAACATCGAGAGCTTCATGCCCCCCGTGCGTCCGGTCTCCTCGTCCGCGTCCTGGCCGATGCCGAGGAGCAGTCCCGCGCTCCAGGGATGCAGATAGCGGGAGAATCCCGGGATCTTGAGCGCGCTCATGACGGTGGGATTCGCGGGATCCGAGAGGTCCACGGCAAAGAGCGGGTCGACCTGGCGGAAAGTGACGAAATAACCGACGGTACCGTCAAAGCGGACGGAGTAGACCTGTTCCCCCTCCGCGAGGCTCGTCACGGCTCCCGTGAGATTCATCGTGGAATCGAAGACGTAGAGGCCGTTGGTCTGGCCGGATTCGAGGTACTTGTAGTTGGTGAAGCCGTGCTCCGCGTCTTCCCAGATCTGATAGGAGCTGTTCCAGCAGGTCGTGACGACGCGGAAGGTATCGCCGTATTCGTCCATCGAGAACTGGTTCAGAAGATTGCCGTCCACCGACCCGGTCTCCTCGATCGCGATGGCGCCGGTGACGGAGAGCTTCAAGAGTTCCGTCCGATTGCCGCTCATGTATTCCGTGACATGGTAGACGCTCTCGTCCCACTCGTTCCGGGCTTCCTCGAAGTAGCGGGAGTCGGCGAGATAGAGGTAGTTCCGGCTCATGTAGACGGTGCTCCCCGCTCCGAGGACGCTGAGGGAGTCTTCGAGATCCCGGGCGTCGGGCGAATAACGGGCCACGACGGTGTAGGAACTGTCCGTCGTCGATTCGGGCCAGCAGATCCGGTCCACGGCCACCTCGAACGTCTCCCCGCCGCGGTAGAGCATGGGGACGTATTCGGAGGGGTTCTCCTCGTCGTACTCGTTCCACGTGTAGATGTAGCGGTTGGTGACGAGGTAGAGCTTCCCGTCCATGAGGCGGCTCGTCATATAGTAGCCGTCCTGCCCGGCGGATCCGGCAAATACGGGATTTGCGCGGTCGGAGACGTCGTAGAAGTCCACCGAGACATAGCTCCGGTTTTCGTCGAACCAGTCGCCCTTCACATAACCGGAGGCGTATTCGTTGCAGTTGGCGATCACCATGACCGTATCGCCGAGAACGAACATCTCTTCCGCGGATTTGTAGCTCCCGGACCAGCTCTTTTCGGGCTCGTCGAACACGATCTCGTCGATCCAGTAGTCCCGGTTCGACTCGCTGCCCGCCTGGGTGACGGAGACGAGAGCGGAATCCCCGCCCGCCGCGGAATAGATCTTGAGCTTGCCGTCGTAGAGCGCGTAAATCCAGTTCCCGTCCGTCTTGACGATGTCGGCTTCGTCCACGCCCTGCACCTGGGTGTTGGTCTCGGAATAGTCCGCGCCGCCTTCGTATCCGCCCGCGTATGCCTCGTCCTCCGCCGCGTAACTGGCTTCCGGCGCGGGCATCGGAGCTTCCATCGGGGCTTCCGCCATGACTTCTTCCACCGCCATGTCGGCAAAGTCCGCGTTTGCCGTCTTCATCCCGCCGTATCTGCGGGTGTTGTTGCCCCGGGCGGTGATCTTCTTATAGACCTCGCCGTAGGAGGCCGGGGTCACGATCCCGACGCGCTTCGAGGGGATCTCTGTCTCTCCGGCGTCGGACTTGTTTTCGTCCCCTTCCCCGGCGGGTTCTGCGGGATCTGCGGCTCCTTCGGTCTCTGCGGGTTCGGTCCGTCCTTGATCGCCGTTCTCTGCGGCTTCCGTTTCCGCGGGTTCCTGCTTACCGATCCCGGGATCCGCAACTTCCGCCGGTACGATGCGGGAGCAGGACGCGAGGGTCAGGGCGGCGAGGAGCAGGACCGCGATTCTCTTGAGTTTTTTCATTCCGTTCATCCTCCGTTTTCTGTCTTCTGTTCATTAGACGTCCGAAAGACGAAAAAGTTCCGCGGAATCTGAAAATAAATCCCGCGGAACAAACATTTTTCGATAGCGCCGTCAGGTCTCGAACCCGGCGAACTGGTTCTGATAGAGGTTGTAGTAGACGCCCTGCTTCGCGAGCAGTTCCTCGTGATTGCCGGACTCCATGACCGCGCCGTCCTGCATGACGATGATGATGTCGGCGTCGCGGATTGTGGAGAGCCGGTGGGCGATGATGAGGCTGGTGCGGTTCTTCATCAGGGCGACCATCGCCTGCTGGATGTGCATTTCGGTTCTGGTGTCGACGGAGGAGGTCGCCTCGTCGAGGATCAGGATCTTCGGATCGGCGAGCACCGCCCGGGCGATGGAGAGAAGCTGACGCTGCCCCTGAGAGAGGTTCGAGCCCCCCTCCGCGAGCACGGTGTCGTACCGCTCGGGCAGACGGTTGACGAATTCGTCGGACTCGGACATATCCGCCGCCCGCTCGATCTCCTCGTCCGTCGCGCCGAGACGCCCGTAACGGATGTTGTTTCCTATGGTGTCATGGAAAAGCACGGTGTCCTGCAGGACGATGGCGATGGCCTGCCGGAGGGTCTTCTTCGGGATATCCCGGATGTTCACCCCGTCGATCCTGATCTCGCCGGAGTCCGCGTCGTAGAACCGGGTGAGCAGATTCACGACCGTGGTCTTGCCGGAACCCGTCGCGCCGACGAGAGCGATCTTCTGGCCCGGACGGACGGTCAGGCTGAAATCGTGCAGGACCTGCTTGCCGGGGACGTAGGAGAAATTGATGTGGCTGAATTCCACTTCCCCGCGGATCTCTTCGACCGTGATTTCGGACTTGCCCTCGTTCACCTCGTCCGGGGTCTCGAGGATGGCGAAGACACGCTCCGCGCAGGCCACGGCGGTCAAAAGGGTCGCATACTGGTTGGCGATCTGGTTGATCGGGAAGGTGAGCTGGCGGGAATACTGGAGCACCGCCTGAATGTCGCCGGGGAGCAGGATCCCGCGCATCGTGAGATAGGCGGAGAAGGCGGCGACGAGGAGGTAGTTGACGTTGTTGATGATGTTGTTTACCGGGCCCATGACGCCGCCCCAGAGGTTGGCCTGGATGGAGCACTTGCGGAATTCCTCGCTGATTGCGGAGAACTCGCGGCAGGCGTCCTCTTCCTTGCCGTAGGCCATGACGGTTTTATAGCCCGTGACCATTTCCTCGACCTGCGTGTTCATCTGCCCGAGCAGGACCTGCCTCTTGACGAAGTACTTCCGCATGAAGGCGGAGAGCTTGAGGGAGGCGTAGATCGTCACGGGGATGGTGACAAGGGTGACGAGCACCACGCTCCAGTGGTAGGAGAGGAGCATGATGAGGGCCAGAGCCAGCGTCAGCACCGCGGAAATCAGGGAGGTGAGGGAGGAGGAAATGGAATTCGAGATATTGTCCACGTCGTTCGTCATGCGGGACATGATATCGCCGGAGGGATGGTTGTCCGTGTAGGAGATCGGGAGATAGGAGATCTTGCGGAAGAGGTCCTGGCGCAGCGCGTAGACCGTGGTCTGGGAGATCTTCGTGGAGGCGAAGCCCTGGAAGAGCTGCATCAGGGTGCTGGCGAGATAGACGACGCCCATGAGCACGAGGGTCCGCACAAGAGCGTCAAAATCCACGTCGAGGTGCCCGTCCGTCAGCGTCATGGCGTTGATGGCCTTGCCCTGGAGTCTCGGCCCGAGGGAGTTCAGGACGGAGGTGAGGACCGTCGTGAGCATGATGAGGAGCACGAGATACCGGCTCCGCCCGATGTAGCGGATCAGCTTCAAAACGGTCTGACCGAAGTTCTTCGGCTTCTCGCGGATCATGCGTCCGGCTCCGGGGCCGCGGACTTCGGAATTGTTCTTCTTCATCATCTGCCGCAGTTCGTCGGCGGACGGTTCGTTCTCCTCCGGCTCCGAGCCTTTTTTCTTCTTCGGAGCGGGATCCTTCTGAAGAGGGGCGTTCTCGTTTTTCAGATCTTTCTTTTTGTTCTTGTCCTTCATGCCTCTGCCCCTCCTTCGCTTGATTTCATCTGGGAACTGTAAATATCGCGGTAGGCCGCGCTGGATTTCATGAGCGCGTCGTGGCTGTCGAATGCGGTGATGCGGCCGTCTTCGATCACGGCGATGCGGTCCGCGTGCATGACGGAGGCGATGCGCTGGGCGATCATGATGACGGTGGTGTCGGCGAACTCGGTGTTGAGCGCCTGTCTGAGCTTCGCTTCGGTGCCGAGGTCAAGGGCGGAGGTGGAGTCGTCGAAGATGATGATCTCGGGATGCCGGAGGACAGCGCGGGAAATGGCGATGCGCTGTTTCTGGCCGCCGGAGAGGGACGCGCCCCGTTCCGCCACCGCGGATGCGTAGCCGTCGGACATCTTCGAGACGAATTCGTCTGCCTGGGCGATCTTGGCGGCGGCGGTGATCTCCTCCTCGGAGGCGTCCTTTTTGCCCCAGCGGATGTTCTCGTCAACGGTGCCGGAGAACAGTTCGCTCTTCTGGAGCACGAATCCGATGCGGCTTCTCAGGGCACCGAGATCCCATTCCTTCACGTTGACGCCGTCGACATAGACCTCCCCGCCCGTGGCGTCGTAGAAGCGGGGGATCAGATTGACGAGGGAGGATTTGCCGGAACCGGTCGCTCCGATCACAGCCACGGTCTCGCCCCGCTTCACTTCAAAGGAAATGCCGTCGAGGACGTTGTCGCCCGCCGCGCCGGGATAGCGGAAGGAGACGTTTTCGAAGCGCACCGTGCCGACTTCGGGGAGCCCCGGCCTGTTTCCGTCCGCTTCGCCGGAGTACGCGCCGGAGACGATGGTCGGATCGGCCTCGAGAACTTCGCGGATACGGGTGGCGCAGGCCTTGGAGCGGGCGATCTGCTGGAACATGAAGGACATCATCATGACCGAGGAGAGCACCTGCGTGATGTACTGGTCGGCCGCCATGACGTCGCCGACGTTGACCGCTCTCGCCTGGACCTGCAGTCCGCCGATGTAGATGATGGCGATGACCGCGGCGTTCATCACGAGGGACATGGCC
>JAEEGL013672711.1_pt1 | contig 12533 bp, 10 predicted proteins | sample 9134231 | NCBI WGS metagenome assembly JAEEGL01 (sample SAMN16246548, study PRJNA631951) | gut metagenome | biome: gut microbiome; feature: rumen; material: fiber-attached | host: Bos | place: Iran: Karaj | collected 2018-10
CTCTCTCTTCTGACGTCATAATCTCCGTATACGTGGCCTGTGGACAGGCTGGACAGCTCATAGCAAAGGGGTATGTCATTTTTAGTCGTGAAATACAGTTCCATCTTCGTTTTGTATTGCCTGTCATCCGGCTCTATGCCCAAGTTTTTGGCATAATTCGTCATGTCATCGCTGGATTCTCTGAAGATTATCGTGTCGACATACACTTCGTCTGGTTGGAGGCGCAATCTCCAGAGAGTGAAGAAAAGCGATATTGCGTTTGAATCGATGTTTTTCAGCAGCTCGTTGGTTTTTTCCGGCGTCATTATCTTTCCGTCAGGGGTCTTGTGGGTTTCGCACCAATGGTGGCAGAATTGCAGCTCGTTGTTGTTTGCCGCCACATAATAGGCTAAAGTGGATATTTTCTTCCAGTCATCGGGAAAGCAGAGGGACAAGACTTCGGAAAGTTGGAGCTCCTTGGATACCTCTTCGAAGAGTTTTGTGACGTATCTGGATTTGATCCAAGGGGTCTGTTTGGGTTTGGAAGATCTATTCGGAACGATTTTTCCCGTGTCAGGATCGAGGTGGCCTATGCATTTCCTTTTGCAGATGCATTTTTTCTTTTCGGGGTCCCAGACCGACTCGTTGAGATAAGCATATATAGTATTGGATTTGGAATTGCGGAGATAGACGATGGAGGACATGCTACTTGTATAACGATTAAATTATACATATAATAAACCTGTTATACATATGATATGTTGATTAATCATTTTATTAAGTCTCGTAAGATTCGATAGCCAGACATCTTAAAAAAGCGAATAATAATGTTTTTGGATGATTATGTCATATTTTTTCCGCCATCAAAAAATTTATAAGCATTATAATTATGGGCGCAAGAAAAAATTTTGCTATCGGTTATAACCTACCAAGTAGATGTTTATCCAACCGCTTTAATGAGGAGGAAAACAGAAATGATAAGCATCGAAGGCGCGGACTTCACAAAAGTCCTAAGGCGTTACGACATCGATCAGCAGGTGGAGCTCACCCCTGAGGAAATGGCAAAGAAAATGCTCCCCAAGGATGAGGTTTTCAAGAAAGTGGCCGAAGAAGTCCTCTACATGAGGCTCAAGACCGTCGGACCGGTCGTCATGGAGGCTCTCAAATCGAGGGACCCGCTCGACGTCATCAACAACGGTCTCGTCGCAGGAATGGAATGCGTCGCGAAACTGTACGCGGAGCACGTCTACTATCTCCCCGAAATCATGATGGCCGCCAAGACCATGGAAATCGGGATCGCCATCGCTGAGAAGCAGGTCCCCGGAGGAAGGGAGTCCAAGGGTACCGTAGTCATGCACGCCGTCGAAGGTGACCCCCACGATATCGGAAAGAACATCGCCGCTGTCATGGTCAGATCTTCCGGATACAATGTCATCGATCTGGGACGTGATGTGCCCGTCGCGGACTTCATCGACAAAGTCGTGGAATCCAAGCCTATCTTCGCCAGCGGAACCGCACTGATGACCACAACCATGGCCGTGTTCCCCGTGGAAGCGAAGCTCCTTCAGGAGAAGGGAATCAACATCCCCCTGATGGGATGCGGAGGAGCCGTCAACAGGGAGTACGCCAACTCCTACGACCTCGGAATCTATTCCGAGAAGGCGCCTCAGACGCCCTTGATCGCGGAGAAGATCCGCCAGGGATACGACTGGAAGAGAGTCAGAGAAGAGTGGGACGAGATTGTAAAGGGGTGATTTGAGATGGCAGTTACTAGATACACAAGAATGGCATACGATAGCGCGGACGACATGGTCTTCGGAACCGCGAAAAAGCCCGTTTCGTACGGCTTCGGAATAAAGATCGGTGCGGGATACGTCATCCCCGAGGTCAACTATGCGCCCAGGCCCGGGACCGAGAAAGACCCTGCCAAGCTCAGAAGAGAGTATGTCGATTACATCAGCAAAGACATCCTCGAGAGGGCAGTCACCGCCGGATTCCCCAACGTCCAGCTTGAGACCGAGTGGGTTTCCCAGATGAACCAGGCAAAGCTTTCCGCTCCCGTCGTCGCCGGCCAGAAGGAGATCTGCGAGAAATACCACGAGGAGTACGGGCTCAACTGCGCCGTCAGGCAGACCATCCCCGACCAGCGTGAAGCCGACGCCGGTCTCCGCCCCGGAATGGATTCCGTCCACGCCTATCCCGAGAAGCTCTTCGAGTGCGCGGACATCGCATGCGAGAACGGCTGCGACAACCTTTCCATAGAATCCGTCGGAGGAAAAGAGTTCGCCGACTACGCCGTCACCAACGGAGACATAGTCGCGTTCCTGTTCGGAGTAGGATACCTCGGTTCCATCGATATGACCTGGCTCTGGCAGGAGCTCTCCAACATCGCCAAGAGGAACAGATGCATCGCCGGAGGAGACACCAACTGCTCCGGAGCGAACGTCTCGATGTTCATGGCAGGAGGAATGCTCGACCAGGATGTTCAGAGGACCTTCTCCGCCGTCACCCGTGCCATCTCCTCCGCCAGGACCTTGGCCGCATGGGAGTCCGGAGCCATCGGACCCGACAAGGACTGCGGATACGAGGGACCCATCGTCAAATCCATCGCCGGAAAGCCCACCGCCCAGGAAGGAAAGAACTGCCAGTGCGCCCACTGCGACCTTCAGGGTAACCTGATGGCTCAGTGCTGCGACCTTTGGTCCAACGAGTCCGTCGAGTACCACCCCGAGTTCGGAGGGACTTCCGTCCAGTGCTGGTTCGGATCCCTGGGATACGAGGCCGCTCTGATGAACACCGCCATCCAGACCCACCAGGAGAAGACTCTCAGGGACCTGTACATGTATGCTGACAGATACAGAGGCCCCGAAGGCTATGTCCTTGCCTATGACCACGCCTACGAGATCGGAAAGGTCATCGCCGAGAACGGAAATGACCTTTATCTCAGGTCGAAGGCAGCGGGAATGAAGGCCGTGGAGATCCTCCTCAAGGGATACGAGTCCAAGGAGCTCGGCCTTACCGCGAAGCAGCTGGACACCCTCCAGGACATCAACAAGAAGCTGTCCGCCCTCCCTGACGACACCGACAAGTTCGTCGATTACTGCGTCAAGGAGTACAAGGACGTCGTCCCCAACTTCAGCATGAAGAACTACGGCCTCTGATGAGGTCATCGTCCCTCCTAGGTATGGGAGGGACGAGCTTTTCAAACCGTTTATTCTGTTGTCATTCTCATTTCTGGCCGACTATCTTTATGATATGATAGCCGAACTCGGTTTTCACAGGCCCGACGATGTCGCCGGTTTTTCCTTCGAAGCACGCCTTCTCGAACTCCGCCACCATGTCTCCGCGGCTGAACCATCCCAGGTTCCCGCCTTTGGATTTCGAAGGGCATTTGGAGAATCTTTTGGCCAGATCCTCGAAATTCTCGCCTTTTTCCAGACGGGCCATGATGCTTTCCGCGTCTTTTGCGTTTTTCACGAGTATGTGCGAGGCATTCACGCTTTTTACTGCCATAGCCACCGTATCGCGCAGGTTGATGATAATTATGGTGTGGCAAAAGTTATCTATGCACATACGAATCGTGGGGGAGGCGTTTCATTATGGGAAAGGTCACAGTAATAGACGGAAATCCGTGGAAAATCAATCTGATTGTATCGGCGGTAATCTTCGCCATAGGGCTTGCCGTGGCCATAGGTGGGAAAGGGTCTTTGGATCTCGTTCTCATGGTTGTTGGCGTCCTGATCATCATCGGAGCAACGCTATCTTTGGTTGGAACTTTTAATAGCGCATCATCAGGCATTGGAATTTTGATATCTGTGGTAGGCATAATTCTGGGCATAGCTTTGCTGGCCGCTCCGAATTTCTTCCGCGACATTACGATGGCTGTTCTGGCCATTGCCATATCAGCCATGGGTGTCCTGTATATCCTGGGGTCCACGTCGTTCCCGAGCACAGCCGTAAAGATCGCCGGCATCGCTATAGGGGCACTGATGGTAATAGTGGGCATCATCATGCTTTTCAATCTATCATCCGCGGCAGACGTCATCATGATTGTGGCAGGCATACTGCTCATGGCGTTCGGTGTCGTCGGGATGTATTCCGCAATCTCTTCCAGATGAGCTGGTGGCGGGGTTTCCCGCCATTCATTCACCAAGTACTTTTTCGCAGCCATCTGGGCTCTATTGCCCTTCTCTCTCGGAACGTTCTTCGCAAAGGCCGATGTTCCCAACCTAACGTTTCATCCGCATCTGAAGGCAGGTATCGCCGCTCTCATCATACACGGCCGAACAGGGTTGCCGTTCCTCGGTTATGCAATGATTTTTGGACTCGTCTGGCGTTCGTCAATCAGAATTATATATCGTTGCACGATGTGGTTTTATCAGTTATGAGTGATGTGCCAGCGTTGAGATCGCCCATTTCTGGGGTCAAAGCGAAACTCCAGGAATTGTACAGCTACAGAAATGTGATGAGGTCACTCATAGAGAAGTCGCTGTTCGGGAGATACAAGAATTCCTTTCTGGGATTCGCTTGGCATTTCGCTACGCCCGTGATTTACGTTGTGCTCTGCTATTTCATAAGCGCTGAGGTCAGGGATAGGCCCGAGAATTATTGGGTCCTTATCGCAAGCGGTATCATGGCATACCATATGCTCATCTCCGGCATAGCAGGAGGAACCAGCGCATTCACAGGCAATAAGGGGATAATAAAGAAGATGTACGTCCCCAAGGAGATCTTGGTATTCACCAAGACGACCGTAAGCCTGATTATAATGATCATAGGGTACGTGTTCATCATCGCGGGAATTCTGATCAGCGGATACGGAGTCAATTTCCTGGGGTTGCTGATGCTTCTCCCACTTGTCGTGGCGATGTATTTCTTCTGCGCAGGATGTACGTTGGCCCTGTCTTCCATCACGGTTTACGTTCCGGATGTACAGTACCTTCTGGGTTCCATGGGTTTGGTGTTCTTCGTTTTCACCCCTATACGCAAGCTCGCATCAAGCGCGACTGGGATCGTAAGCACGGTATATTGGTTCAATCCTCTGACGTATTTCTTGGAATGCTTCCATTCCGTAATTTATCTCAAGGAGATCCCTGATCTGGGCATGTATGCCATGTGCTTCCTTTTCGCGATCATCGCGATGCTCATAGGGATTATAGTGTTCAACTATCTTAAGCGTGGATTTGTGGAGAGGTTGTGATGAAACAAGGGAATGCCATAGAACTGAAGAACGTAAGCAAATCATTCAGGCTGGAGGTCCGCGACGATTCCTCGAAAGGATTGATCAGGAAGAACAAAACCTCTACCGTCAAGCACACCGTCTTCAGCGGCATCAATCTCGAGGTGAAGAAGGGGGAGATCCTTGGCGTCCTTGGAAGGAACGGAAGCGGAAAGAGTACCCTTCTGAGCATCATAGCCAAGATTCTGGAGCCGGACACCGGAACGGTGGAGGTCGACGGAAAGGTCGCGAGCATCCTCGCTTTGGGCATGGGATTCCAAGGGGACATGTCCGGAAGGGAGAACATCTACCTCAAGGGGGAGCTTTATGGCTTCAGCAGGAAGCAGATGGCCGAGAAGATAGATGGGATCATAGAATTCTCGGGCCTGAAGGAATACATCGACAACCCTCTCAAGACTTATTCCTCCGGTATGTCGGGAAGGCTCGCCTTCTCGATCATGCTCCACGTGGATGCGGACATAATGTTGGTGGATGAGGTGCTGAGCACCGGAGACGCCACATTCTCGGCGAAAGCCAAGACCGCTTTCATGAACATAATCAAGAGCGGGAAGACCGTCGTGTTCGTGTCCCACGGAATTTCCGCTGTAGAGGACTTCTGCACCCGCGCGGTATGGATCGAGAAAGGAAAGATCGTGGCCGACGGCAAGACGAAGACCGTCTGCGCCAAGTACATGAGGGCCATGACGGAATCCTTCGAGATAATCTACGACCAAGCGGTCGGAGGCGTTTCTGCAGCCCAATATACGCTTGCGCTGATGTATCGCGATGGGAAGAAAGTCGAAAAGAATGACGAGCTCTATCGCGAATGGATCAAGAAGGCTGCGGAGCAAGGCCATAGCGAAGCCCAGGTCTTGTACGCCGATATGCTGCTGGAATCGGAATCGGAAGAGGATCGCGGAGAAGCTTTCGTCTATTATCAGGCGGCGGCCTCCAAAGGCAACTCCAACGCCCGCATGAAGCTCTCGGCCCTTTCCGGAGGGGAAGAATCCGATTCCGAGAGGGTTGAGGTCATCGAAATCTGCCGCCAGCTGGCGGAGTCCGGAATTCCGGCGGATGTTCTGAGATACGGGAACGTGCTGCTGAGGACGGCATGGAATGAGGACGACCGTATCCTGGCGTATTCGCAATTCGTCAAGGCTGCGGAGGACGGCAGCCCAGATGCTCTCTACCAGATGGCCATAATGTCCAGGGACGGCGTCGGAACCGTCCATGACAACGAAAAATACATCGAATACCTTGAGATGGCGGCGGATGCCGGGCATTCCAAGGCAATCGCCGAGATCGCCGCCATATACCGCGAGGGAAAGCTCGTGGATCAGAATCTGGCGAAAGCGTTCGATTATTACCTGAAGGCCGCCAGAGGCGGGAGCGCACAGAGCCAGTACAGGGTGGCCTGCATGTACAGGGACGGGGAAGGCACCGAAAGCAACAAGGAGAAATCCGACAGGTGGTTCAAAATCTATTCCCATGCGGCGATAGCGCCTTACCAGTACATCTTAGCCGACACGATCTCGTCGCGCTTAGAGATAGATGCCAATCCCGACGATCTGATCAAGAAATCCGCTCTGAACTACAACACAAAAGGTATCGTTCAGCTCGCTTCGATTTACAAGAACGGCAGCTCTCAGTTCTCCAACGTCGCCCAGGCCAAGGAATGCTACCTCATGGCCGCCGAAGTTTCGGCCTCCAGCCGTCTGGCGCTCGCCGACATGTATTATGAGGGGCTGCTCTTCGAGCAGGATTATAAAAAAGCTGCGGAGATATATTGCAAGCTGTCCTATGCGCTCGACATGACGAGGTGCTACCGCTTGCATCTGATGTACAGGGATGGCATCGGCGTGGATAAAAACGCTGAGAAAGCAGATATATATCTTCGTCGCGCAGCCATCAAAGGCCACCGCCAAGCCAGGAAAACTCTCGGGATGGACTCGTAAATCCGTCCCGTTTTTAAAACGCGGTTTCGAAGCGTTCGAGGCCGCAATTCCTTTTATTTCTGTTGGATGCAATGTCTTATTATTTATGAATTGATATGGTTAAGCCATGGATGCATTCGACTATGTGGTTGTCCAGGCTGGAGGCAAGGGAACTCGCCTCAAAAAATATACCAGAAACAAGCCCAAAGCTCTGGTGCCCATAGACAATAAGCCACTCATACTCCACCTATTTGACAAATACAAAGGCAAGAAATTCATCGTCATCGGGGATTACAAAGAGGATGTCCTCAGAAAATATCTGAACATCTATCCCAAAGAGAAAAGGGTCAAGTTCATCTTCGTCAGCGCCGACGGTGAAACCGGCACCTGCGCCGGAATCAGGAAGGCATTGGCATACATTCCCGAGGGAGCCAGATTCGCGCTCACCTGGTGCGATCTGCTTCTCGCCAAGGAGACTTCAGTCCCCGATTCCGACGGGAATCTCATCGGCACAACGGACAGTTTCAGCTGCAGATGGTCATTCAGGGACGGGGCTCCGGTCGAGGAGAGGAGCGATCGCGGAGGCATCGCCGGGTTCTTCGTTTTCAAAGACAAAAGCGTCCTGTCCGATGTCCCCACTTCCGGCGAGTTCGTTCGCTGGCTCTCGAAGTCGGAGATCGCGCTGAAATCCTTCGACCTGAAGGGAGCAAAAGAGTTCGGGCTGTACGAGGACATACCGTCGATCGAAGGCGGCAAATGCAGACCATTCAATTCGATCGAAATCGATGGCGAGGGCCACATAGTCAAGAAGGGCATAGACGCCCAAGGTCAGAAACTCGCCAAAGATGAGTGCGCATGGTACGAGGCGGTCAAGGGTTTCGAAGGCATCCCGATACCCAAAATCTATGAGTCCGGCCCTCCGATCGTGATGGAGAAGGTTGACGGGAAGAACGTGTTCGCATACGATCTCACCCGCGACCAGAAGCTCGAAATCCTGAAGAAGATCGTCGACAGCCTCAAGCATCTGCACAGCTGCGGAAGCGCTCCGGCCGACCCGTTCAGCACGAGGAAAAACTATTACGACAAGACCATAAGCCGCATAAGCGAGGTCAGGGACCTGATCCCCCACGCCTACGACAGATACATAACGATCAACGGGAAGAGGTGCAGGAACGTCTTCTACTGCATGGAAGAGCTTGAGAAGAGGCTCTATGAGATTTCCAACAAGCCCTTCGCCATCATCCATGGGGATTGCACCTTCTCCAACATGATCCTCCGCAAAGGCACCGATCCGGTGTTCATCGACCCCCGCGGATACTTCGGGGACACCAAGATCTACGGGGATCCCGCATACGATTGGGCAAAACTCTACTACTCGATCGCAGGCAACTACGACAAGTTCAACCTCCGCAAATTCGATCTCACCATCGGCGACGATATAAAGCTGAGGATCGAGTCCAACGGATGGGAGGACATGGAGGGGGAGTACCTCAATCTCATCTCCGATGAGATCAACGAGAGGGATCTCAGGCTTCTCCATGCGGTGATCTGGCTCTCCCTGACGACGTACGCTTGGGAGGATTACGACTCCATATGCGCCGCGTTCTACAACGGCCTGTGGTATCTCGAGGACGCGATGGGAGACTATTTCGACGGCATCATGGAGACAGTCAACAAATCCGTGGACTCCATAGACAGGGACGTTTTCTACAGGCTCGTCAACGACGTCTGCTGCACGCTTTCCAACGGCAGGAAGGTCGTCATCACTGGTCTCGGGAAGAACGCTCCTATCTGCGAGAAATTCGTCGGCACGATGCTGTCTCTGGGACTGAATTCGACATTCCTGCATACCAACACCGCGGTCCACGGCGATCTCGGTACGATAAGGAAAGGGGACCTGATCATGATCCTCTCCAAGAGCGGGGAAACCTCGGAGTCCAAGCGCCTTCTCGATTACGTCAGGGACAACCTCGGCCGCGACAACTCGATCTGGACCATGACATTCGAAAAGGACAGCTATCTGGCCAAGAACTCTCCCAACACCCTCACGATTCCGCTGGATCACGAGGGCGACGATTGGAACAAGGTCCCTAACAATTCGACTACGGTGTATCTGATAGTCTTGCAGGCCCTGGCAATGAACGTCGCCAAGAGGAAGGGCGTGACCTACGACGACTTCATACTCAACCATCCCGGCGGAGCGATCGGGGATGCCGCAAAAAAGCAATAAACTGACTCTTTCCCCCTTGGGGAAGACGTGGCTCCTGGATATCGACGGTACCATCGTCAAGCACAACGGGTACAAGATAGACGGCCACGACACATTCCTTGAGGGGGCCCGCGAATTCCTCGCAGGGATACCGGAAAGCGACAGGATCATTTTCCTGACATCCCGCGAGGATTGGTGTATGCCTCAGACCGAGGAGTTTCTGAGAGCGGCAGGCGTAAGGTATGATCGCATCATCAACAACCTCCCATATGGGGAGAGAATAGTCGTGAACGACCGCAAACCTTCTGGCCTGGAAGTTTCGGTGGCGGTCAATCTCAACCGCGACCAACCGTTCGATCTGGAATATGAGATAGACGGCAATCTGTGATATCACTCGTTGCCGCTTTCTTCTTCTTTGGGGTGCCTGTCTTCCCATTCGCGCAGGAGCATCAGGATTTTGTCCTTGAGCTTCAGGAATTCGATGCCTTCGTATTCGAACTCTATGGCATCGCTGCACAGGCCCATGTCATTGAGGCTGAAGTAGCTGATGTTGGTCCCCTCTCCCCAGTACTGATGGGGCTGGTACACGATGATCTTGCATATGTCGAATGAGCAGATGACTTCGCACAGACCGCTGCGCGATGACACGAGGAATCCGGCATACTCGAAGAAATCCTTCATTTCGGAGTATTCAGGGAAGAGCTTCGTGGTGCCGTATATGACGTCATCGTCTTTGTCGCAGTTGGTGCATACGGTGTACCCCATCCGCTTCATGTCGTGGACAAGCTCGATCCAGAACCATGTCGGAAGCATGTTGAGGGTGTTCACGTAAGGGGCTATGACGATGGTCTTCCCCGGAATGAGGCCGTTGTCTTCGAAGAACTTTTTCACCTTTTCCGATGCGTCATCGAATTTGGGCGGTTCGCTCCTCATGTATTCGTTGCCGAATACTCCCGCTCTGTACAGATCATGGAAATTGATCCCGTTGTAGTTTCTCAGGTGATCTGATATGCCCGTGACCGAATTGGGAGGGTCAGGATGGAGCACAAAGAGGTTCAGCGCGGAATATCCAGCCACGTCGCCGAGGATGATCATCTGGTCCATCTCGGTCTGGGATAGGTTCTTGACGTCTTCGAATCCGAAGAGCTTGGCAACTTTGACGGAAGACCCTCCTACGACGCACACAGTGCTTTCTTTGACGCGATCCGGGCCTATAGAAGCCGCTAAGAGCCTTGTGGCAAGGTACACGTCTCCCGTCCCTCTGTAGGGGCACAGATACGTGATGCCGTCTTCCCTGCTGTTGGTCACGCGGGAATACAGTTTCCACCATTCGCCGAGCTTTATCTTGAAGTACACGTGCTGGACGAAGTTGGTGGAATCCTTGTTCATGATCTTTTTCAGGAACGCGATGAATTTCCACTTGAAAGGGGTAGGCGCCGGTTCAGCCATCACATACCCTCCTTCATTATGTCGAGGACTTCGTCGTCCATCCCTTTGAAATCGAACCCGCGCCTGATTATCCTGAACGGAATCAGAAAATAGACGCCGATTGCGATTATCTGCTCGACGGTCATGCCTCTTACGCCTTTGAAACGGATTGCTGTGCGTCCATCCGGTTTGTCCAAAGAGACGACGGTCATTTCCATCTCATTCCTCCTCAGGCTGTAGAGCGCCAGCAACCCGTCCATTTCCTCTTCGCTGACCGTGATTATGTCTTTGATCTTCGGGGTGAAATAATTGGCTGACTTGGCGACGCCGTTGTTGGATGTCACGATGACTGCGGTCTTCTTCAGATTTCTTACCAGGAATTCGTCCAGATAGAGGAGGCCATAGAAATTGACCTTCGTATCGGTATCGGGGAAAAGGACTATCTTCGAGGAACCATCGGCAAGCGGGGCTATTTTGTCCTCATACACCCGTTTTCCGATCTTGCATCTCTGGTTTGCACGCCAGATTTGCCCTTTGAAGTAGTTCTTGTCTTTGATGGAAATCCGCTCCCTATCATTCACCGATCTTGGCGAATTTGATCATCGGGTATGACTGGATGCTGGCGTTTTGGGGTTTCCATCCTATTGTGTAGATTGTGATCTCCTGATCCTCGGGTATGCCGTCGAATATTCCGATGCCGAAATAGGGGCTGCTGTCAGACATGAAGTAGATGCTCTTCAGCGACGTGCAGAAAGTGAACTCGTAGTCTCCGATAGTCCTCAGGTTGGCCGGGAACGTTATGTTGTGGAGCTTCTTACAGTTGTGGAATGCCTGATACCCCACGTCGGTGATGGTGGACGGTATCTGGATGTCCTCCGCATAGGGGCAGTCATAGAACGCTCCCGCCCCGATGTTCAGCATCCCGGGCTCTATGACGATGTGGTGGATTCCGGACGCGTATTTGTGCCATGGCGCGATGCATTTGTTGTCGACCACCATGATGTCCATCTGCATGTTGGATCCGGCGATCCCTCTGATGGTCAGCACGCCGTTTTCTATCCTCCACTCCAGCGATTCCATGTATCCGAACACATCGAAGGATATCTTGGCGTTGTCTCCGATCGTCTCGTCGTTGAAATACTCGTAATTGATCCAGTCCTGCCCTTTGATCGTTATGATCTTCGCGCCGGGGACGGTATCGAAGAGATGCTTCCCAAGCATCGGGGGCTTCTCCGGGAGCATATACAGTATCTCCAGAGAGGTGCAGAAGGTGAACGCGTAATCGAAGATGATTCTGACCTGCTGCGGGACGGTCAGGGATTTGAGGCTCCTGCAGTTGTGGAAGGCCTGCATTCCGATGACCTCGATGGTCGGAGGGATTTTGACGTCGGTAAGATAGACGCAGTCGAAGAACATTCCGCAGTTGATCTCTTTGAATCCGTCGTTGAGGGTGGCCCTGTGGATTCCGGTCCTGTATTTGTGCCAAGGAGCTGAGCAGACGTTGTCTTTGACGTAAGGCTTGTATTCGTCCGAGTAGTCCTTGGACATGGTGAGCCTGAGGTTTCCGCCGCTTATTGCCCATCTGATGTTGCCGTCTTTCCCATCAGTCTCGAAGGTGATCGTGGCGGTGGCGCCGATGTTGCCCTCATCAAAAACAGTGGAGTCGACGCCGAGGCCATCGATGGTGATTATGTTCTCGCTTCCGGCGAACGTTTCGAAAACGCATTTGCCCACGCTGATCGGTTCCTGGGTCCTGAATTCGACC
>JAEEGL015915927.1_pt1 | contig 12533 bp, 7 predicted proteins | sample 9134231 | NCBI WGS metagenome assembly JAEEGL01 (sample SAMN16246548, study PRJNA631951) | gut metagenome | biome: gut microbiome; feature: rumen; material: fiber-attached | host: Bos | place: Iran: Karaj | collected 2018-10
ACACATCAGGCCTCCAGCCACCACACTTGCAGAGGCTAAACAGAAAACGAACGAGAGCCGGTCTTCTACGTTGTCACCGCCCTTATCGGCTCCATAAACGGGTTCAAGTCTCGGATTAGTATTTTGGTATACTATCTGTCCGTCCGCTGCGGGCAAAGCTTCTTCGATCATATGATCTGCCGACAGGCCGGCAGCCAGGTTCTTTACGGCAGAGCGCTCGATGTAACAATCTTTGTAACGGGTCTGTTGTTCGAGCAAATACTGCTTCCTGCCAACCAAAGCTTCCCGGATCGCAGGCAGGTCGACCCGCTCGCCCAGACGGTCCAGATATTCCGTATAGGGCTTGTTGAGAACGACCCCCCAGCTGTGGCGCGGTTTCTGATAATTACCAGGGATCTGATACCAGGATTCGCCGTACAGCAGTTCGTTGAAGTACTCGCCGTCGGCTGCGGCCATGACCGGATGTCCGAAAACGGCAGTATCCTGTACGGCCTCCATCTGATCTGCGTCGAAAAGATAGGAGTTGCTCATCATACCCGAGAACAGCACGTACCGGGCGGGTTTTTCCCCGGGAACAACGTATTTGTACTTCAGTTCCTGCATCCTGCGCGTGATATACTCCTCGCGCCCAAGCTCTTCATATAGTTTTTTCTCTTCTTCGTAAAAGGGGAAGACGCCGTCCGGCCGTCTGAATTTCATGACTGCACAGTCGGCCACGAGTTCACTGAAGGCCAGTATGCGCAGGCGGTGTTCTTCAGCCAGCGCCAGATCCTCACTGGTTGGTACGGCGTAAAAAATGTCGATCTTGACCCCCGGATCGACGCCGCCAAATACGGTGTGCCGCTGGAGCGCGGTGGTGTTCAGGTCGACGTACCGGCCGTAGGTGAAGAGATAATCGGTGGATTTCTCCAGGGCGTTGACGGTCCTGCCGGGCAGAAGATCTGTTTTGGCAACACCAAGAAGGCGGTCGAAGTTGTCGAGGGTCATGATGATATCGATGTCATCATCCCAGGGGATCAGACCACCGTGCCTGTTGACGCCAAGCTGTCCGCCGGCGAAAAGCATATATTGTATATTGTTTGCTCTGCAAAGGTCATCGATTTCAAACAGCAGTTTGAGCATATGCGCCTGCAGAGGTGTTGTATTGTTGGTTTTCATAGCATTCAATTATACCATAGGAAACGCGCAGTTGAATAGTTGAGAATCTTACAAAACACGCAGGGGACTGCAGGGGAGGCTCTTTGCACTTTTAGTAGGAAATCAGGGGCATTTGTTGTAGAATAGTATTGTGAGTTGGTATGTCCAAAAGGCAACAATGGTAAAAGAAAAAACGAATGATTAGATCACTGATAGAAATCATAACTTCAAACGCAGGCTGCTTCAGACAAACGCTGGTGCTGGCTTCTATTACCAGTCGCAAAAAGTACAGGAGCACAGATCTTGGCTGGCTGTGGTCGTTCATGAAGCCGGTGATGTATATCATGGTATTCTATGTCGCAATCTCGATCGGCTTCCGTCATTCCAAGAATATCGAAGGGCTGGTCTGCCCGTATTTTGTCTGGCTTACCGTTGGGATCATCGCCTTTTTCTATATGCGCGGGATGATTCTTGGCGGTTCAAACTGCTTCCAGAAGAACAGGCTGATCATCCGCAACACCACCTACCCGGTCGCTGCGATCCCGTTCATGACCGCCTTATCAGAGATGATCGTGCACGTGCTCCTTATGGGCGGCGTGTTTATCTATGTCATGCTGATGGGGGTTGCTCCAAGTATATACTGGCTGCAGATTCCGATTTACACCTTGCTGATGCTGCTCGTCAGCACGATCTGGGCATTTGGAGCCGGTCTTTTCACGCTGCTGACCAAGGACTTTTACAATTTCCTTTCCTCGATCAACATGGCGTTCTTCTGGTTGTCCGGGATCCTCTTTAATGTCAAGGGTGACAGTGTCGGAGATACAACCAGGATGGTGATGCGTTTCAACCCCATATCGTTCATCGTAGAAGGTTACCGCAATGCGATCTGCCGGCATATCTGGATCTTTGAAGAACCCAGAGAGTTTGGCTGCTTTATGATCACGCTGACGGTGATGCTTCTGGTCGCCCTTTTCCTGTACACAAAGCTGAAGCACCGGATCAGAGAACTGTTTTAATATGGCTGAATACATGGTAGAAATCAAAAACGTAACAAAGGAATTCCGCGTGTATAAAAAGAATGTACAGCGGCTTCTCCACGAACTGCTGGGGCTGAACCAGGGTAAAGTGCTTGCTGCACTCAGCGACATCAATCTGACGGCCGCCAAAGGGGAGTGCATTCTTTTGATGGGCAGCACCGGCGCCGGCAGGACCACGCTGCTCAAGCTGATCGCCGGCATCCTTGCACCGACGACGGGAACGGTCGAGGTACACGGCCGTACGAACCACATGGTCAGTATGAGCGCCGGGTTTGATAACGAACTGACTGGTTTGCAAAACATGAAACTCAAGGGCGCGCTTTTGGGATACACAAAAGACGAACTAAAAGAAAAAGAACAGGCGATCATCGAGCTGGCGGGTCTCAAAGAAGTGATCGGCAAGCCGCTGAAGTCGATGCCTCCCGGTTCGTCGAGCCGGCTGGGCTTTGCCATGACGGTGATGCAGGACCCGGATATTCTGCTCCTGGACGAGCCGTTTCTGGTCGGGGGCAGGATCCCCCGCGGCAAGATCGTTGAGAAGCTGCAGGAACTGAAAAACGAGGGCAAAACGATCATCCTGACGACCTCCTCCTGGACGGAAGGGGCGCAGATCTGCGACCGTGCTGTCCTGCTGGACCACGGGACGATCGCCTGTGAGGGCACGTTCAAGGATGCCCGCAAAAAGTATCTGGAGATCGACGCAGCCACCCATATGCACAGCACCCGGAAAAAAGAGAAGCAGGAAGAGCAGGAAGAGATCGAGACCAGGGATGACTGGCAGGAGCCGACGGACATTGATATGTAAGGCCGCGGTTCCATTGGGGGGCGGTGATTCCGGTTGCTGGTGCCTTCCTGTCACGATATAATGTTAGCCGGACAAGATAAGGAGCAAAATTGAAGTATTTTGCATTACAGATATTAAAAGCCTGCATGCACATATGGTACGGCCTCTGCCGGATCCCGGGTGTGAAAGATGACCGCATCCTGTTTCTGAGCCGGCAGTCGAGCGAGATCCCGCTGGATTTTGCAATGATCCGGGATGAGCTCGCCCGCAGGGGGTCGTATGATATGGTGTTCATCTGCGACAGACTGGGGGACGGCCTCGGCAGCAAAGCGGCGTTCGCCGGTGATACGCTCAAGGCGATCCGGCTCATGGCGACCAGCAAAGTGATGGTGCTCGATTCCTACTCCATCCCGGTCTGCGTCCTGCCGCACAAATCCTCGCAGACGGTGATCCAGATCTGGCATGCGATCGGCAAGATCAAGCAGTCCGGATACCAGACGCTCGGCAAAGTGTCCGGCAGAGATGAGAAGACCGCCAGGATCCTCCACATGCACGAGAACTACGACATCGTCATTGCGGGCGGAGAGGCGTGGAACAAGGCGTACTGTGCTTCGTTCAACATCACGGAAGATAAGCTGCGGAATGTCGGACTGCCCAGGATCGACTATCTGCTTTCGACAAAGGAAAGCAACAGAGAAAGAGTCCTGGCAGCCTATCCCGAATTTGCAGACAAAACGGTCATCCTCTATGCGCCGACATTCCGGCGCGGTTGGGATCTGGAGTGGGAATCGCTGGCGGAACAGTTTGATCGGGACGAGTACGCGTTCGTGATCAAGCCCCATCCCAACCAGGCCCTGCAGATCGATCCTGAAAAATACTACGAGTGTTCGGAGTTCACGTCTCTGGAGATCCTGTCCGCGGCGGACTATCTCATCACTGATTTTTCGGCGATCGCTGTCGAAGCCGCGGCGATGAATGTGAACACCTATTACTACATCTTTGATAAGGACAGATACCTGGCGAACAACGGGCTCAACCTCGATATTGAAGAGGTCATGCCGGCCTGCGCGTTCCGCGACGGCAAAGCGCTCGCCGGGGCGATTCAGCAGGGCACCTATCCCGCTGAAGAATTCAGCGAATACAGACGCAAATACCTGCCCGGCGAACTGGGGCATTCCACTGAGAAGATCGTGGATCTGATCGAAGAAGCAATCGGATCCGGTGGTAACAGAAGACAAAAGTAAGGAAGCTGGAGAAAGCAGAAAGGAAAGCATGGATAACAGACCGATTGGGTTTTTCGACTCGGGGATCGGAGGGCTGACATGCATCCCGCATTTTCGGAGATTGTTGCCCAAAGAGAGTATCGTCTATTTCGGCGATACGGCCAGAACACCATATGGATCGAAGTCGCTGGAGAACATCCGGAAGTTTTCGTTCCAGATTTCAGATTATCTTGCCAGCCATGACGTCAAGATGATCGTCATTGCCTGCAATACGATCAGTGCGACCTGTCTTGATGCGCTCAGAAGGAGACATCCGGAGCTGCCGATCATCGGGATCATCGATCCGATCGCAGAGAAACTGGCGGGAAAGGAATACTCCGGCGTGGAAGTCGGTGTCATCGGCACGAAGGTGACGATCTCCAGCGGCGCGTATGCGAATATGGTCGCTGACAAGAACAAGTACGTCAAGATGTTCAGTATTGCCTGTCCGGCCTTTGTCCCGCTGATCGAAGAAGGCATCATCAACAACGAGATCATGGATCTGACGATCAAGTACTACCTTGACGATTTTATCGAACAGAACAAGATCAAAAAGCTGGTCCTCGGATGTACGCACTATCCGATCATCAAAGAGGAGATTCACCGGCTGTATCCCGAACTTGGACTGCTCAATCCATCTGAAGAGGTGGTGAACAAAATCATTCGTGTCCTTGGAGAACGGGACGCGTTCGCAGAAGAAAAGATGTTTGTGGACAAGTGTTATGCAAGCGATCTGTCGCCGGGATTATACAAGATGGTAGACAGGGTCTTTGAAGGCAGTGATTCGGTAAAGGTGGATATTAAAAAGTTTGAGGATTGACAGAGCTTATGAATAACAAAGTAAAAACCGCCCTGAAATGGACGTACAACAAATCACTGGAATTTGGAGTCGCCAGAAGACTGCGGAAAACGGCAAAAAAAGCGGTTAAGGTCAGACGTGTACACCGCTACAACAAGTTGAACAAAGAGGCATTTGCCAGCATCAAGGACCTGACCGCCGAGGAAGCAAATGTCAAAGTGATCGACCTGGAGCATAAGAGCGAGGTGTTCGCCTTCGGCTACGATATGCTCGGCTGTATCAAAGATCTGGAGACAGTCGATTATGTAGAATACGCATCCGCGCTGGAAGGGATCCTGGAGAACGACGATATCGATATCCGTCTCGCGTTCGCAGAGAAAGAGGAGATCGAGAAGAACCCCGAGGCGCTTGCGTACTTTGAGAAGAAACTCAAACTCCGCGTCATCTCGCCGGGTGATGCCATTCTGGTCAACAACGGCGATGTCAAAGCGCTGTTCATGGGGACCCAGTTCAAGCGGTACCTCGATGAGGGCGAAAAGCCGGAAGTCGGGGAAAGAGCGCTCAAGCAGCTTGCTTTTGCCAAGGCTGCCGGGGCGGCCACCATCGTCTGCTACGGCCTGAGAGAGTTCAATTCCGTCACGAAGATGACGAAATCCGAGACCAGGTTTGTAAAGGAACTGGCCAATCTGGGTGTGAATGAATTCTACGGCATCGACGAGTTCGGTATCCACAAAGGCTGGAATGTCGAGCGGCTGAATGGTACCTATGCCAACGCGGTCGCGTCCATGGGCTGTCTGTTTGGCTGCAAGGACAACGACATCACCGCTGTGGCAGCCAATACAGCGGTCGCCGTCAGAGTGAAAATGCTGCGGTTGAACAAGGAACAGCCCTTTGTCAGAAACCGCGGTTATATCCCGCTCTTCGTGTCGTTCACCGGCAAGTATGAACCGGTCATCCGGATCGATTACCACAATGTTGAACACCGCGGCGATGACGAGGTGATGGCGGCGCAGAGCTATCTGGAGCGGCACATGCCGCCCATGCGGGACATCAGAAACCTGATCACGATCCAGGATATCTGCGACGTTCTCGAAATCGAACTTCCCGAAAAGTACGCGGATTACGCGAACATCAGTGTTAACAAAGTCTGCGCAAGATCTTTCGAGGTCAGCAAGGGGGATGTGCTCTTTTTCAGAGAACCGTTCAATGACCCGAACGATAAAGAACCGCAGCCGCTGGAAGTCAGAAAGCGGATCGTCGACAAATCTATGGACAGAGGCGCAAGATTTGTCTTCTCGTATGCGGATCTGGACCCCGATATCCCGCACATCAAAGTGGATAACTGCCGAGAAGCCCACATCAAGGTGTGCGCATACCTCAGGACATTCTACGAAGTGCGGACGATCGGTATCACCGGCAGTATCGGCAAGACCAGTACAAAAGACATGCTCTACAATGTCATGAAGCAGAAGTACCGGACCTACCGCAACCTCCGGAATTCCAATACGCAGGTCAACATCGGCATGCATATCCAGGATTTCAAGAGCGATTACGAGATCTTCATCCAGGAGATCGGCGGCGGCAGACCGGGCGGCGCTTCGAGACATTCCCGGATGATCGCACCTACCGCGACGGTCGTTACCAACATCGGACAGGCGCACATCGGCAACTACGGGTCGCAGGAAAAACTCATGGAGAGCAAGCTGGGGATCATCGACGGCATGGATGAGAACGGCGTCCTCTACCTGAATGCAGATGATCCGCTGCTCCGTACGGCGAAAGTCGATGCCAAGACCGTGTTCTTCGCCGTCCATAACCGCGAGGCGGATTACTATGCTGAGAATGTGACCGAAGAAGCCGGAACCACCTGTTTTGACATTGTTCACGGGGATCACCGCGTCCCGGCAAAACTGAATGTGCTCGGTGAGTACAATGTCCTGAATGCGGTCTGCTGCTATGCGATCGGCAAACAGTTTGAACTGACCGACGAGCAGATCGTCAATGGCTTGCTGGAGTTTGAGACGAGCGGAACAAGACAGAATCTGATCTCTGTCGGTGGATACAACCTCTTCGTGGATTGCTTCAACGCTTCTCCGGCTTCCGTGGAGTCTTCCCTCTCCGTTCTGGATGCGATCGAGACGGACCACAAGAAGATCGCGGTCCTCGGCGATGTCACCGGTATGGCGGAACTGTCCGAGGAGATGCACGGCGTCATCGGCGATATCGTCATCAAGCATCACCCCGATAAGATCCTGTGCTACGGGGAAGAGTCAAAGAAAGTCTGCGAGATCGCGCAGGCGCACGGCATGAATGCGGTTTCGATCACAAAGCCGACCGCGCTTGTCAAGGAACTCAAAGACGGTGTCAACGTCGGCGATGTCGTCCTGTTCAAGGGCAGTTCCAAAACACGCCTGTCGGAAAGAATCGACGAGATCTACGGCACGATGCTGTCCGATCAGCGGTATATCGACTCGCACAAGTACAAGAGGATCAAATTCAACGGTCTCTTCTATAACGTGTACGAGAATTATGCGAGCTTGATCCAGAACACCTGGTCGGCCAGGACCTCCGTCCGGATCAGCAGAAAGATGAGAGGCGTACCTGTCTATGCGATCAACGATGCCGCTTTCGCTGATATGGAAAACCTGACCAATGTGGATATTCCTTCGACGGTCAGACATATCGGTGAGGGATGCTTCTCCGGCTGCGGAGCGCTGACGTCGATCGATTTCTCCAAGGGCGTCATCTATATTGGGGCCAACGCGCTGGCAGACTGCACCTCTCTGAAAGAGATCAAGCTGGGCAACCGCCTGATCCATATCGCGGACGGGGCATTCAGGAACTGCATGGCACTGGAATCGCTGTACATTCCGCCGTCGGTCACGGCGATCGGCGAGGATGTATTCGTCGGATGCGAGAGCATCGTTGTAAGCTGCAAGAAGGGCTCGTATGCGGAACAGTATTGTATCGACCGCGGAATCGAGTATGTTTTGAAATAATATAAGGAGAATGGCAACATGAAAAACGTATTGATTGTTTTCGGCAGCATGACCCCGGAGCATGATCTGTCCTGCAAGTCGGCAGCAACGATCCTCGAGGCGATCGACAGGGAAAAGTTCAACCCCATCGCGGTCGGCATCACGAGCGACGGGCAGTGGTACTACACCGAAGCCACGACGGAGGAGATCAAGAGCGCCACAGAATGGGAAAAGTCTCCCACCAACAGAAAGGCGCTGCTGGACCTGAACCACGGATCGAAGCAGCTGCTGGTCTTTGAAGAAGACGGGACCTTTACCTGCAAAAAAGTGGACGTCGCTTTTGCCAGAATCGCCGGCAACACCGGTGAGGACGGCAAACTGCAGGGCGTCTTCGAAATGGCGGGGCTGCCCTACGTCGGCTGCGGCGTCATGTCTTCCGCATGCTCCATGGATAAGATGGTTTCCTATCTGTTCGCGGACAGCATCGGCCTGCGCCGCCCGCAGACACAGATCGTCATGAGAGACGATTACAAGGCGGATCCGGCAGGGACCATCCAGGCGATCCTGGGTGACCTCGTCAAGCGTGTCGATTTCCCTGTCTTCGTCAAACCGACCGGGACAGGTTCGTCCGTCGGCATCACCAAAGCGCATGACGAAGCAGCTCTTGCTGGCGCGCTGGACAAGGCGTTCCAGTATGGCGAGAAGGTCGTGCTGGAAGAAAACATCACCGGCGCCGAGATCAAGGTCGGTCTGCTTGGCAATGAGAACCCGCGCGTCGGGGCACTCTGCGAACTGCTGTCCAACGGCGACTGGAACGACTTCGACACGAAGTATGTCGCTCATACATCGACAAAGAATATCCCGGCTGAGTTCGCTCCCGAAATCGACAAGATGATCAGAGACAAAGCGGTCGAAATCTACAAAGCGCTGGAATGCAGAGGCTTCTCGAGAATCGACTTCTTCCTGACAGAAGAGAACGAACTGGTCTTCAACGAAATCAACTCCATGCCCGGCTTCCAGCCGACAAGTGTGTATCCCGAATTGTTCAAAGCGATCGGCATGAGTTATACAGAACTGATCACGGAACTGCTGGAAACAGCATAGGAACGGAGACACATGACACACCTGAAAGAAAACGCGGTTGAGGGATATGCCGAATATGTTCTCAACCAGGAAAGCGGCGTATACGACAAGGTCAGTATAGACGCCTTCAACGAAGCGCTTCTCCTTTTCACGGGCAAGTTTTCATTTGGGGAAGAAAAAGAAATAACTGAAAAAAGTCTGTCCTTCATGGATGGACTTTTTGCAAAATCCGATTTTGTATGTGCGCCCTTTGCGCCTGCGCCGCACTCTGAAGCGATTCCGCCGTCGAAGGAGACGGCAGCGCTGACCGGGGAAATGGAGCAGGCTTTTGCGGCCGGCTATTCCATGCTCTACACAAGCAAAAGTCTGGAGGAAGCCGTCACAGCGCACTTTGCACCCGGCCGTTTTGTCCTGGACAGACAGCATCCGGAATACATCATCAAGATCAATCATATCCAGATCGCCTTCGTCGACCGCAGGAGTCTGTCGAAAGCGCACGCGGATCAGCTCCGCAAGAACGGCGTTGATTTCATCATCGCCCTGACCGATCGGTTTAAGGGTCAGGTCAAGGAAAAGGCTCTGCAGTTGGCGGAGGCGGGGGCGGATCTGATCGTCATGACGGCGGAAGGACTGCGGAAGAACATCACCGTGGAGACGGAAGACGGCAGAAGGGTGCCGTATGTCGGCGGACTGGGCTATGTGGCTTCTGCGGAAGGAAACGCCGAATCCGCAGCGGTCAGAGTGCGTCTGATCAAAAGCGCTTCCGGGGAAATATCTCTGGAGACCAGCTATGTGCCGCTCCAGCAACGCGTGTTCAAGCATGTTGAAAATGCTGTTGTTCCGGCGCACAGGGCATTCAACCGCGGCTTCATGGACAAAAGCATGCGCGATGCCAGAAAGAGGATTGCCGAACAGCTCGGCCGCGGCATCAAAAAGGATGGCGCGCTGTCGACGGTCCGGAACAAGAGCGGGTTCAAACCGCAGGTCAGCATCAGAGAGATCTGTGAGATCCTCGGCATCGATGCGTCGCAGTATACCGGCACCTACCCGGCGGACGACAAAGTGCACAGCATCGTGATCCGGAAAACAGAACTGGATCAGAATTGCGTGGTCATCATAGCGACAAAGGGGCGGGGTGCAAAACAGAGCATCACGCCAGCACAGGCAATTGAAGCCGGTGCGATCCTGGCGATCACCGATCAGGAGACAGAAGGACTGCCCTGTCTCGTTGTGGAAGATCCGATCGAAGCATACATTCAGCTGACGACCCATATCAGAGAGCAGTATCATCCTTTGACGGTCGCGGTCACCGGCACGATCGGGAAGTCGACGACGACCGATATGATCAAGATCGTGATGAAGTACGGCTACAAGACGCTGGATGTCAGAGGCAATTACAACACGTATAAAGGCATCGGCTTATGCGTGCAGAAGCTGGATGATTCCTATACAGCCTATGTACAGGAAGTGCACGGCGGCCAGACCGACGCCGCATCGATCAATTCAAAGATCGTCCAGCCTGACATGGCGGTCGTCACATTTATCGGAAGCGCACATCTCAGCCAGGTCAGCGGCGGTACCGTCTACGACGTTCTGCGGGAAAAACTCAGGATCGTCGATGGCCTGCGGGAAGGCGGCACCTTATTCATCAACAACGACAACGAGTATCTGCGGGAGGCAGCGCCGGCGGTCAATACGGTCCGCTATGCTGCCAACAATAAAGAGTCCGGGTACTACGCGGATGGCATCATCGATTACGGCGATCATATCACATTCACGATCGTCTGTGAGGAAGGCCGGTTTGATGCCCTGCTCAACTGCAGCGGCACGTACAATGTGGCCAATGCGGTCTGCGCTTTCGCGGTAGGCCGCAAGGCGAACATCCCCCCGGAGAGGATCCTGGCGGGGCTTTCCCGATACCGGACGGAAGGATACCGGCAGAATGTCGTCAAGCGGGACGGCTGCATTATGCGGTTTGACTGCGACAGCACGACGCCGGATTCGATGATCTCGGCGCTGAAGAGCTTTGCGGAAACAAGAAGCCGGAACCCGGGGCGGTTTATTGCGATTCTCGGCGACACAGCCATGCTCGGCGCAGAGCATGAACGCTGGCACAGAGAGTACGGACAACTGATCGGCGAACTGGGGTATGATGCGGTTCTCACCCTCGGGCCGGGCTCGCTGCTCACTTGTGAAGAGGCGCAGAAGGCCGGCATCGAAGCCCACGGGTATATCGACAGGGATGCGTTCGAGGAGGCGATCCGTGGTTTCATCAGACCGGGGGATAACATCATATTCAAGTCGAGTCCGAAAGGGGGCGCCGATCTGATCCCGACGGTCGAGCACCTCTTTGGCAGAATCAGATAACTAACAAGCACTTCATAGAACAGGATGAAAGGAGCAAGACATGCTGGGTTTTAGAAAACGCAGGCTGAGCAACATCAAGGACGATATCAAAAGCGCGCGTGCGGAGATCAAAAATCGTGGTCTGGACGATATCAAAGACGACCTCAAAAGCGCGCCTGCGGAGAACGATCCATACGAGGTATGGACCGGCAGACGGTTTGTGTTCACGCTGCGCAAGATCTCCCAGATCACAGGTCTTGAGATCCCGGAGATCTACCAGCCGGTCATCGACCAGCCGATTCGCCGTCTGACGTACGATAAGAAGGCGAAGGTGCAGCCTGACAGGCTGACCGTGATCATGCAGGTCAATCCGCTGAAGAACAGAGCGGAGCTTACAAAGCGGGTAAAGGAAGGCGCTATTGTCATCAGCTGTTACACATTCAAAGATGAGAACGGAGAAACGCTTCCGTCCATCACGCTGAGCTCGCTGCGGGAAGTGCGCCGCGTCTGGGATACGATCGGCGAGTACATGAAACTGGCGTTCAAGCGGCCGACCATCGCGATCACCGGTTCGGTCGGCAAGACAACGACGACGCTGTTCGTGCAGAGCGTATTTTCGCAGCAGCATAAAGTATTCGTCAGCGGCAGGAACAGAAACGGCGCCAAATCGATCGTCGGGCAGCTGATCAGACGCTGGGGGCCTTCCTATGACTACCATGTGCAGGAAGTCGGCGGCGCGGCGCCGGAAGTCGTGGAAAGATCCGCCAGACTGCTGCATCCGGATGCCTTTATCATCACCAACATCTTCCCGCATCACCTCGACAAGTACAAGACGATGGAGGGGATCCTGCACGATAAGTCCAGTTTTGAAAGAGTCGGCGACGAGGGCATCTTCGGTGTCATCAACTACGATGATGAAATGCTGCGCAGCCACGACTGGAAGTGCCGGATCGTTTCGTTTGCCATCGATAATAAAGAGGCGGATTATACCGCTGACAACATCAGGCAGGACGGGGCGCTGCTCAAATTTGATCTCTGCAAAACAGCGACCGGTCAGATCGTACCGATCAGCATCAATATCATGGGTAACCACAACGTCTACAACGC
>JAEEGL016209432.1_pt1 | contig 12533 bp, 8 predicted proteins | sample 9134231 | NCBI WGS metagenome assembly JAEEGL01 (sample SAMN16246548, study PRJNA631951) | gut metagenome | biome: gut microbiome; feature: rumen; material: fiber-attached | host: Bos | place: Iran: Karaj | collected 2018-10
TAAAGCAACAGTCATAAAAAACCTAACAGACGACAATTTAAAAATACAATCTCTATCATTAATAGAAGAAGATGCTCATAAAACAGCTATAATTCTTACAATAAAAGATGAACAATCAAGATATAACTTATTAAATACATTAACAAATGACAGTGAAAAATATAGTATAGTACAAACATTAAATTTAGATTTACAAATTAATGCATTAAATATTTTAGTAAGTGATTCAAATAAATATCGAATAATACAAAAAGTCGAAGATGAATCAAAAAGACTATCATTATTAAAACATTTAAATGAAGATAATTATAAAGAAAAAGTAATTAATACTTTTACTAATGATACTTTAAAATTAGAAGGAATAAAACAAATTAATAATAGTAATACAAAAATAAAACTTATTTCATCATTACAAAGTATAGATGCTTTAAGTCAAGGATTAACTTTACTAGAATATGATTGGCACAAAGTATTAGTAATTGAAAAAATACCTGATGAACAAACTAAAGTAACTTTATTATCACAAATAAAAAATGACTCAAGTAAAGCAACAGTCATAAAAAACCTAACAGACGACAATTTAAAAATACAATCTCTATCATTAATAGAAGAAGATGCTCATAAAACAGCTATAATTCTTACAATAAAAGATGAACAATCAAGATATAATGCATTAAATACTTTTTCTAATGAATCAGACAAAATACCAATAATTAGTACTTTTACTAATGAACAATTATTATATAGTGCACTTAATTCCGTAAAAAGTGAACATAATAGAACAATGGCAATTAAATCTTTAACTAATGATAGATTAAAATTTCAATGTTTATCTCTAATTAATAATGAATCATTCAAAGCTACTATTATTAATTCCATACACGATGATAGTATCAAAATTGATTTAATTAAAACATTAACTACAGATAGTTCTAAAATGGAAGTAATAAAAAATATAAAAAACGAACATATAAAATTAGATCTATTATCAATACTAGAAAATCCAGAAAATAGATTTAAAATGTTAATTGATATAAAATCTCCAGAATTAAAAAAATCTGGCTTAAAACTAATAGATAATTATCAAAATATTATGAGAGAATATTTTAAAAAAGGATTGTTTGAGTATATTTATAGTTTTGATCAAGCCACATTACAAGAAATGTTTGATGAAAATCAAATAAAGATAATTGAAGAGTATAAAAAAATAGAAAATGTAAAAATAAGAAAAATATTTAGCCATTACATTTCTAGTAATTACCAAAATATTAATATAGATAATTTAAATCAAGTATCAAAAATTATTTATATGATAGAAATGTCTAATTCTAGTGAATTACAAAACTTTGGAGATTTAATTGCCAATCAAGTATTAAGTAGTGATAACCCAATGCAACAATTCAATAAGATAGAAGATATATTTGTAAAAAATAATATTCCATATGTAGCTAAAGTATTTGAAGTATTTAAACTATTGCATCCTGATAAACATTATTATAGTAATTATTCACCTATATTAAGTAGATTTAAAAATAGTAAACATTCAGTACAGATTATGGATATGATCATTTTTAATGATTTATTAAAGTGTGCGTTCGGTTCTAACAATAGAAGTTTAAGAAACTTTATTCGTGATATCGATTTGGGTAATAACATATTTACAAAAGTAGTATTTGATAACTCGTTATTAGATAGTTTAAATGATATGGAAAAACAAATACTAACTAAATATATTAGTAGTATAGAAATAATATTAAATAGTTATGATAAATGGAAAAATAAAAAAGATAACGATATTTCAAGTAATGATTTATTAATAAGAATGAACCATATAATAGAAAGTTTAACAAATGACACTTATCATGAAATACCAGACATAATTATTAAAAAAATATGCGGTATTTCAGGTGTAGATAGTTTTGAACAAGCAAAAGCATATTTTAATTACATAATTGAGCAAACAGATAAAAAAAATAGAGAAGTAGTTAATAAACCATTTCTACTAGAAGAAGGAGACTTTGTTAAAGGTATTAATAATATCAACTATTTATCAAGAATTCTTCAAAACGGAAGTGTATGCAAAGAATTTTTAGGAGAATCATCTAATAGTGATTTTACTCCATTAGATACGGATTTAGCTAGAATATTACCTCAAAATTTACAAGGTAAAAATCCGAGTTCTTTAGGAGAAATAATTTCATCTACAACCAGTGGTACATATGGTAGTACTTGGTTTGTATTAAAAAATGATCCCGAAAAAATAGAAATAACTAGAGATTCCAACGGTTTAGAAAATCCACATAATTATAGTCCTGAATTTTCAAAATTAGAAGCATTTGAAACAGTTCATAAAGGGCATTATGGTATAAGAACCGGCTTTCCAACTAGTGATATTAGTTGTATAGTATCTAGAAGCCATTTTGATAGAATAGGATTAGAAATAGCTATGAATGGTTTCTATATACCTGTAGTAAATGAACAAGGACAATTGATATTTACACCAGAAGATTATGATTTATTAAGAAGTAAAATGTCAGGATTAGCTTATTATGATGAATATGAATATAACTTTTCTGAAAATCTTGAAACAGAAGACACTATACGTATTGCTAATGAAATAGAGCAAAATAATATTGAAACTATAAGAAAAAGAGAATTAATAAATCAAATAATTCAAGAATCTTTAACAGACATGGGTCTAACAGTAAAAGAAGAAATAGATGGAGATTTAACAGAGGGATTTGTAGAACTAATTGACACAGGTTCAACTGGAAGAGGTACAAATAAGCCTGGTGATGGAGATTTTGATTTTATTATGAGATTAGATAAAAGTATAATATCCAATCCACAAAAACTAGAAGAATTAAAAAAACGCATTCTAATAAAATTAGGAAAAGACAACACAACAGAAATTACAAGTTCTGGAGATTTCAGGCTAAAACAAGTAAGTATTGATGAAGAAACAAGTGTAGATATAGATATAACATTTACAAATAAAACTGATAAATTTTCATATTCCACAGATATGTGCATTCAAGATAGATTAAATACAATTTATTCTCAAGATAAAGAAAAATATAGATATGTAATTGCAAATATTTTGTTAGCAAAACAAATCTTGAAAGAAGCTGGTGCTTATAAACCTAACAGAGGAGAAAATCCTCAAGGAGGATTAGGTGGAGTAGGAATAGAAAATTGGATTCTTCAAAATGGTGGCTCATTTATAGATGCCAGCAATAGCTTTTTACAGGCATCAGAAGGAAGAACATTTGAAGAATTTAAAAATACCTACCAAGTATGGGATTTTGGTACCAATCATCTAGCAGAACAAAAAGGAACGTATCCACATGATAACTTTGTATCAGCTAATATGAATGAAATAGGATATAATAACATGATTATAGCTCTAAAAAACTATTTAAATACAAAAAAATCTAATAAAAATACAACTAAATAAAAAAGTGATAATTATTTATAGTCAATGTGCTAAGACATTGACTATTTTTTTAGTTAATGAAATGTCTAATATAATTAATGTCAATATAAAAATTATTAAAAGAAATTTTCTTTGTATCAATATGAAAAAAAATAAAAGTATGATAAGATTAATTTACAATAGGAGTTAGAATTTAACTTCTGCATTTTATACACTTTAAAAATTGAATTATAGGAGAAGAATATGAAAAAATTAGGTTTAATTATACTTTTATTTGGGTGCTTCTTTATATTTAATTTAGGAAAAGCCCAAGCTTTACAATCAGAAATAACAGATGTCAACGAAAGTTTTAAAATAACTAAAGATGGTTTAATTTTTAATAATTTGAAATTTGATTACTACAATTTATCAAGTAATAATGATAGTAGTATAGGTTTTATGGGGCCTATTGAAAATAAAAATTCTAATGATTTAAATCTAAAAATTAGTATTAACTATTATGATGGTAACAAGAACGTAATTGCAACCGACAATGAGAAATTTTTCATAAATGCAAATACTACTGTTTATTACAATTTACACAGTTCAACATCGCAACTTAAAGTTGACCCAAACAATATTAAATATTATAGCTTTTCTTATGACATAATTTCCGGGGTTGTTGATTATAAAGGTAATTATGAAAATAGTAATAGTTTGGATGTTAAAGAAAATAATTTAATACCTAGTCAAGATTATCAATATAGGTCATATGATTACGTTATTGATAAATATAATATTAATATAATAGTTAATGAAAATAATACTTTTGATATCACAGAAACAATTACTGCTTATTTTAATGTTCCAAAGCATGGAATATTTAGAACTATTCCATTAAAAAACAATATTACTAGATTAGATGGTACAACCTCAACGAATCGTACTCAAGTAACAAATGTTAGTGTAGATAATAAATATACAACTTCAAAAGAACAAGGCAATTATAAATTAAAAATTGGCTCAGCAAATCATACTTTAACAGGAAAACAAACTTATGTCATAAAATACACATATAACTTAGGAAAAGATCCTGTCAAAGACTATGATGAATTATATTACAATATAATTGGAAATGATTGGGATACTGTTATAGGAAATGTAACTTTCTCAATAACAATGCCAAAAGAATTTGATTCAAGTAAATTAGGGCTTTCATCAGGAACTGCAGGATCAACAGATAATAGCAAAGTTAAATATAATGTTAGTGGAAATAAAATTACAGGGAGTTATAATGGTATTCTTGGCGTTGGTGAAGCATTGACTGTTAGATGTGAATTACCTGAGGGATATTTTGTAGGTACAGGACTTGCTTTCAATTTAATGAATTATATAATTTATTTGATTCCTATATTATTCTTAGTTATTGCTTTATTCTTATGGTACAAATTTGGACGAGATGATCAAGTTGTAGAAACTGTTGAATTTTATCCACCACAAGGATTTAATAGTCTAGAAGTTGGATTTTTATATAAAGGCAAGGCAGAAAATCAGGATGTAACATCTTTACTTATATATTTAGCTAATCAAGGATATATAAAAATTGCTGAAACTGAAGAAAAGTCCTTGTATTCTAAATCCAAAGGATTTAAAATAACTAAATTAAAAGAATATGATGGAAATAATGTTAATGAACAAATATTTTTAAATAAGTTATTTACAAAAAGACCATCAATATTAATTGGTTCATTATTTAGTAAAAATGTTGAACAAGAATCTGCAGATAATACCAATGAAGTAACATCAACAGACTTATACAATAATTTTTATATAACTATGAATAGAATATTATCTAATATTAATAATAAAGAAAATAAAAATAAGATTTTTGAAAAATCAGCATCAAGTAAGGCCATATTTATTATATTAATGATTATTGCAACATATTGCTTAATTACTATACCACCAATTTTTGCTTATGGAGAATCTGCTAGTTTATTATTTGCTTTATTATTTCCAGGTATTGGTTTTACTGTTTTATTTAAATTGGTGTTTGGTGAAACACAAACTATTTATGTAAATGGTAGAGCAACTTATTCTTCAATAGGTACAAAGATATTTGGCCTTGTCTGGGGATTAGGTTTTGGTGGTATCCCATGGGCAATTATAGTGCTACCAGCATTAAAACAAGATCCAGTTTATTTAATAGGCTATGGATTGGGATTAGCATGTGTTCTAGGCATGGTTATTTGTTTAAAGTATCTACCAAAGAGAACACCTTATGGAAATGAAATGCTTGGCAAATTAAAAGGATTTAGAAACTTCCTTGAAACTGCCGAAAAAGACAAATTAGAGGCTATGGTTATGCAAGATCCAACATACTTTTATAATATTTTACCATACACATATGTTTTAGGAGTCTCTGATAAATGGATTAAAAAGTTTGAATCAATATCATTACAGGCACCATCTTGGTATGATAGTAATAATACATTTGACATGATGACATTTGGTTCTTTTATGAATTCTACAATGACTTCTGCACAAAGTGCTATGTCATCTAGTCCATCTAGTGATTCTGGTGGTTCATCAGGTGGAGGATCTTCTGGTGGAGGATCTGGAGGTGGTGGGGGTGGCTCTTGGTAGTCATCTTTCACTTGATATTAGATTGAAGGGAGTAACTAATGAATACGATTAAATGCCCTAATTGTGGCCGTGAAAATAAAAATACAAATATTAGATGTGAATCTTGTGACACAGAATTAAATCACATTGAACAGAGTAACAATTTTTTAAATAATGATTATTCTCAAACAAATGTAAAAACTATCGATTTTGGAAGTAAGAAAGCAAAACACATAATTAGTGTAATTTTGATATTTTTACTTGCTCCATGGTTTCTTGTTGGTCTAGCTTTCATTGGTGTAAGTTCATATTCAAGTATAGCTGATAACAGTAAATCTAAAAATTATTTAGAAACAGAAGGAAAACTTATAAGTTTTGAAAACTGTCAATATGACGATGATGGAGATGAATTATGCAATGGTGTATACGAATATACAGTAAATGGTGTTACTTATAAAGGCTCACCTAACTTGTTGAGTAATCGTTCAGGATTTAAACAAACTGCAACTGTAAAATATAATCCTGATAATCCTAATGAATATGTTATGAATTCAGGTTGGAATGGATTACTAATTGCTGGAATTATAATGGTTACTGTAGTTGTAATAATATTTATTTCAGTTAAAAAAACCATAAAAAAATTATCAAGAAAAGTTAATGATATTGAAAAAGATAATAGTAGTTGTAGAAATCATGATGAATGAATTAAGAAAAAAGAAGATTTATAAGATTTTGGGTAACTCTTTTTTTGTGTGTTATAATAGTATTACTATTCTATAATTAAGTTTTTGAAAGGATGAAAGAATGAGAAGTATTATTGAAGTTAAACATTTAACAAAAAAATATAAAGAATTAAAAGCAGTAGATAATTTATCTTTTGAAGTTCGAAAAGGAGAAATATTAGGATTACTTGGTCCTAACGGTAGTGGTAAATCAACTACAATAAATTGCTTATTATCTTTATTAAATTATAGTAATGGAAGTATAAAAATATTTGGTAAGGAAATGAAGCCAGATTCTTATGATTTAAAATCCAAAATAGGCGTAGTATTTCAGGAAGTATCAGTTTTTGATGAACTTACTGTTTATGAAAATATAGATTACTTTTGTGGACTATATATTTCCAATAATGAAACAAGAAAGAAATACATAGAAGCTGCAATAAATTTAGTAGGACTAGAAGATTTTAAAAAATTCTATCCAAGGAAATTATCTGGTGGATTATTAAGGAGATTAAATATTGCTTGTGGTATAGCACATAAACCTAAACTGATTTTTTTAGATGAACCAACCGTTGCAGTTGATCCACAAAGCAGAAACAATATTTTAGATGGAATTAAGAAATTAAGGGATGATGGTGCAACTATTGTTTATACAACACATTATATGGAAGAAGCAGAAATACTTTGTGATAGAGTTATTATTCTTGATAAAGGTAAAATATTAGCATCAGGGACTACTGATGAATTAAAAAAACTTGCAAAAATAGAAGAAAAAATATCTATAGAAGTTAATGATTTAGATATTATGTATATAGATAAAATGAAGAAATTAAAAAATGTAGATGAAATAAAATATAATGGGAACATATTACTTGTCACTTATAAGAAAGGCAAAAATAACTTAGTAGAGATTATGGAATATTTAAAAAAAGAAAATATAAAATATAACAAAATATTTTCAGAAAGGCCAACACTTAATGATGTATTCCTTGAATTAACCGGAAAGGAACTTCGTGACTAAATGTTTATACATAACTTTAAATATTCTTTGAAAATTCTTTTTAGAAATAAAATACTAATATTTTGGACTTTTGCCTTTCCAATAATATTAGGCACATTTTTTTATATGGCATTTTCAAATATAGAAAGCAGTGAAAAGTTAGATATTATAAATATAGCAATTATTCAAAATGATGATTTCAATAATAATAAAATATTTAAAACTGCTTTTGAAAAATTAAGTGACAATAATAATAATAATAGATTGTTTGAGACAAGATATATAACTGAAAAAGAAGCAAAAAAATTATTAGAAGATGAAGAAATAATTGGCTATATGGAGTTAATAAATAATGAACCAAAACTCACTTTTACAAAAAGTGGAATTAATGAAACAATATTTAAGTATGTATCAGAAGAAATAACACAAACAAGTAATATTATAAAAAACTTATCTGAAGAAGAAATAAAAAAAGAAATGATAGATGGTAATTATAATATTAACTATGAAAGTATTTATAATAGGGTAATGGAGTTGATTGAAGAAGATAATGTGCAACTTAATAATATTTCAAATAGTAATTTAAGTTATACCATGATAGAATTTTATACACTTATAGCAATGGCTTGTTTATATGGTGGATTATTAGGTGAGGTTGCAATAAATCAAAGTTTAGCTAATATGACTAATCAAGGAAAAAGAGTATCAGTAGCATCAATTCCAAGAGGGAAAATCATTTTAAGTAGTGTTGCTGCTAGTTATATTACACAATTAATAGGAGTTGCTTTTATATTTCTTTATACGATATTTATTTTAAAAGTTGACTATGGTAATAAATTAGGATTAGACATTGCTTTAGCAATGGCAGGAAGTTTAGCGGGATTATCATTAGGAATAGCAGTTGCAACTACGATAAAGTCAAACGATAATGTTAAAACAGGAATTATTATAGCAATTACAATGTTAGGAAGTTTTTTATCTGGTATGATGGGAATCACAATGAAATATATAATCGATAAAAATGTTCCAATTATAAACAAATTAAATCCTGCAAGTATGATTACTGATGGTTTTTATTCGCTATATTACTACGACACATTAGATAGATATATTTTTGATATTTGCAGTTTACTTATTTTTGCTTTTATATTGATAGCAATTTCTTATATAAGTTTAAGGAGGCAAAAATATGATAGTATTTAAAACATTTTTGAAAATATTAGATAAAAACAAATTTATTATAATTCTATATACGATTTTCTTAATAGGATTTGGTGGATTCAATATGCAGACAAGTGATAATAGTACAAATTTTGTTGCAAGCAAACCAGATATTATGATAGTAAATTATGATGAAGAACAAGGAATTACAAAAGATTTAATAAAATATATAACAGACAATAGTAATATAGTACAATTAAAAAGTAATGAAGAAGCGATCAATGATGGTTTATTTTATAGAGATGTAAATTATGTAATTTATATTCCTGAAAATTATAACAAGGATTTTATGAATGAAAAAAATCCAGAAATAAAAATCAAAAGTACAGGAGATTATCAATCATCATTTGCCGAAATGTTATTATCAAGGTATATTAAAGTTGCAAATATATATATAAAAAGTATAAAGAGTGAAGATGAATTAATTAGTAAAATAAATGAAACTTTATCTAAACAAAGCAAAATAGAAATAACTTCTAAACTTGATACAACAGGATTAGCTAAAACAACATTTTATTATAATTTTGCAAGTTATAGCATACTTGCTTGTTTGGTATATGTAATATGTCTAATTTTATCAAGTTTTAAAGATATTAAAATTCAAAAAAGAACTATAATAAGTAGTACAGATTATAAAACGCTTAATAGACAATTACTATTATCAAATAGTTTGTTTTCTATAACGTTGTGGGGGTTATATGTTGCATTAAGCTTTATTTTAATCGGAAATACAATGCTTTCTAATCATGGAATAATTTATTTAGTAAATTCGTTTATATTTACAATGTGTGCAACTACTATTGCTTTATTTTTAGGAAATTTAGTTTCTAATAAAAACGCCATAAATGGTATAGTCAATGTAATAGCATTAGGATCAAGTTTCTTATGTGGTGCTTTTGTTCCTATGGAATGGTTACCAGATGGAGTTTTGAAAATCGCCCATCTTTTACCATCATACTATTACATAAGTAGTAATGAAACTTTAAAAAAAATAGAAGTATTTAATTTAGAAACAATGAGACCTATTATAATAAATATGATAATAGTTTTTGGTTTTTCAATAGTATTTATTATATTAACCAATATAGTTTCAAAAAGAAAACAAAAAATAGGATAAAAGATATGCAATTACTAGTTAATTCTTCAAGAGCTTTAATTTCAAATGGAGTCATAACTTTACTTATATTTGAAAATTATACTCCCAAATTGCTTGATTAAATCAGCTAAATAAATTATATCAGTAGTTATTTTGCCTAAAAGGTGTATATAATTATTATTTTAAAAATGGGAGGATAATAAAAAATTCTGAAATATATGATCAAAGTATAAAAGTATTAGGAGGACTAAATATGAGTTTAAATGATAAAATGAACGATTATGATAAATTTGCCGAAAAAAGGCATTATGAAGTAACAAATGGAATGAAAAAGTCATTGCGTTTTGTAGAAAAACCAATGATGATATCAATGTTACCTGATATTGAGGGAAAAAGAATTCTTCTATTAGGATGTGGAACAGCGGAAGAAAGCGAGCTATTAAATGAATATAATCCTAAAAAAATTACAGGAATTGATATATCAGAAAAATCTATAGCTATTGCTAAAAAAAGCTATCCAAATTGCGATTTTTATGTTGCCGATATGTTAAATCTTCCATTTAAAGAAAATGAATTTGATTTTATTTTTAGTAGTTTAGCAATTAGTCATATTGCTGATAAAGAAAAGGTATTTAAAGAATTATATAGAGTTTTAGATAAAAATGGTGAATTATTATTTTCAGTGGGCCATCCAATAAGATTTGCTACTAAAAAAATTGATTATAACGACGCATCTTATCATGTTATAGGATTTGAAGCAGGTAGTGATGGAACTCAAGTGTTGGGGAACTATATGTCTCATACAAAGCAAGTAAACTATTTTAAAGATAATGAGGTACTAGAAGAATTTATTGCTCCACCTTCATATTTTTTTGAAATGCTTATAAACAATAGTTTTATAGTTGAAAATTTTAAAGAGTCAAGATGTATAGATGAATGTAAAAATATCGATAAAGCTTATTATAATAAATTTCATGAATTACCACAATTTATGGCTTTTTTAGCAAAAAAACAATAAAAACAAAACTAAGCTAAGCTATAAGATTCCTAAAATTATTTTCTTGAATTTGTTAAATCTAATAAAATTAAGAATTTTAGACAAAATGCATTAGTTCCACAAAATTTAACTAGAAAACATGAAGAAAAAGAATTATGACAAATATGTCATATTATAAGTATAAAGATTGGAGAAATAAATAATGAATAATAAAACTAAAAACATAATAGGCTTTAGCTTATTACTAATGAATTTAATTATTATAAAGTTATTTTTAGGTGGGAAATATTTATATCATTTTTTTGAAGAATTAATACCAGAAATATTAGTTCTAATTATTGTAAGTTTTATATTAATGATAGTTCCATTAATTTTTAAATTAGTAAGTAAACATAGAATTGAATATAAAACAGGAAAGATTATTTGCTGTCTTAATAGTTTTATTTTATTTATCCTATTTTCTGTGCCTAATTTATTAACTATATTAAAGGCCAATAACAATACAGAAATGATGAGTATAGATCCTATTTCTTTTTCCAAAAAACTTATTTTAATTTATTTTATTATTGCTATAGTTTATTATTTTATTAATATGTGTTTTTTCGTAGATAATAAAAAATAAAGGGTATGGTGATTCCCATGGTAAGATTTATTGAGGAATATAAATTCAGCAAGGGCTAGACAAAGACTTTACTCCTACACTCTAATAAATATAAAAAGAGGATTAAATTATTTTAATAATTTTTTCCTCTTTTTTAAAGATTATTTACCTAAGAACATATTTCATTTAAGTCAATTTATTCAGCCGTATTCTTGTAGTTATTCATTAATTTTGTCTATTCTAATAGTTTTAATTTTTTTAGATAGTTTTTTATCAATTTTAATATAATCATCAATTGCTTTGCTAGGGTGTATTTTTTAAGAGTAAATAAAAAAAGTCTCTTTCCTATAAAAAAAAGAAAACATTACCTTTATATTTGATAGAACAAAACTTTCCAAGCCTGACTATGTTCAAATAAAAAGTTACGATACATTGTACCGTAACCTGATTTCAAATGGAGCAATAACAAAGGTTATTTGAAACTCATAATAGTAAAAGTTGATAAACAAATAATCACTAGAATAATGATATCATATTTCTAGAAAATAATAAACAATTTTTAAAACTATGTTATAATATTTATTATATTATAATAAACGGAGGTAAAATATGATTGAAGTAAAAAATCTTTGTAAAAAGTTTACTAAAAATATAAATAAAAACGAAAAGATTACTTTTTTAGCAGATGATAATTTAACTTTTACTGCTAAGCCAGGCGAAGTTCTTGGTATTTTAGGGCCAAATGGTGCAGGAAAAACTACTTTATTAAGAATGATAGCAGGTATTATGGAGCCAACAAGTGGCGAAGTTATTATTAATGGTTTAAATTATAAGGAAAATGAGATTGAAATAAAAA
>JAEEGL016695159.1_pt1 | contig 12533 bp, 9 predicted proteins | sample 9134231 | NCBI WGS metagenome assembly JAEEGL01 (sample SAMN16246548, study PRJNA631951) | gut metagenome | biome: gut microbiome; feature: rumen; material: fiber-attached | host: Bos | place: Iran: Karaj | collected 2018-10
ACTCCATCAGGGTAAGATTGCCGAGATGGCGACAGGTGAAGGTAAGACCCTTGTGGCCACCCTTCCGGTGTTCCTTAACGCCCTGACTGGCAACGGCGTTCACGTGGTTACGGTGAACGATTACCTGGCCAAGCGTGATGCCGAGTGGAGGGGTCCGCTCTATATGTTCCACGGCCTGTCTGTAGACTGCATCGATAAGCATCAGCCCAACTCCGAGGCCCGCCGCAACGCCTACCGCGCTGATATCACGTTCGGAACCAACAACGAGTTCGGTTTTGACTATCTGCGTGACAATATGGCCGGGCACCCCAATGAGCTGGTGCAGCGCGGTCATAACTACGCAATCGTGGATGAGGTTGACTCTGTGCTTATAGATGATGCCCGTACACCTCTTATAATATCAGGTCCCGTACCCAAGGGCGATGACCAGCAGTTTGAGCAATTGCGTCCGCAGGTGGAGCAGCTCTTTGAGGCTCAGAAACGCCTTGCTACACAGTATCTGGCCGATGCCCGTAAGAAGGTACATTCTGACAATCAGGATGAGGTTGCAGAGGGATTCCTGTCACTGTTCCGCAGCTTCAAGGCCCTGCCCAAGAACAAGGCTCTTATCAAGTTCCTGAGTGAGCCGGGCATGAAGGTGGGCATGCAGAAGACTGAGGAGATCTACATGGAGCAGCAGAACAAGCGTATGCCTGAGGCTGTGGAACCCCTGTATTTTGTGATTGATGAAAAACTGAACAGCGTTGACCTTACCGATAAGGGTGTTGAACTGATAAGCGGCACCAATCAGGATCCAGAGTTCTTTATCCTGCCTGATATAGCCAGCCAACTTTCAGAGCTTGAGGCTCAGACAGACCTGAGCCAGGAGGAGCGTCTGGCCAAGAAGGATGAACTGCTCACTAATTATGCTGTAAAGAGTGAGCGCATACATACCATAAACCAGTTGCTCAAGGCCTACTGTATGTTTGAGCGCGATGTAGATTACATCGTAACTGAGGACGGTAAGGTCAAGATTGTTGATGAGCAGACAGGCCGTATAATGGAGGGACGCCGCTGGAGTGACGGACTGCACCAGGCTGTTGAGGCTAAGGAGCGTGTCAATATTGAGGCCGCTACCCAGACATTCGCTACAATCACGTTGCAGAACTACTTCCGTATGTATCATAAGCTGGCCGGTATGACCGGTACGGCAGAGACAGAGGCAGGTGAGTTCTGGGACATCTATAAACTGGATGTTGTGGTAATTCCCACAAACAAGCCCATAGCACGTATCGATCAGAATGACCGCATATACAAGACCAAGCGTGAAAAGTATAAAGCCGTAATTGAGGAGATAGTCAAGCTGGTAGGTGAGGGTCGTCCTGTTCTGGTAGGTACTACATCGGTAGAGATAAGTGAGCAGTTGAGCCGTATGCTTACCATGCGTAAGATAGAGCATAACGTGCTGAACGCCAAACTGCATCAGAAAGAGGCCGATATCGTGGCCAAGGCTGGTCAGAAGAGTATCGTTACCATAGCCACCAACATGGCTGGCCGTGGTACCGATATCAAACTGTCACCTGAGGTTCGTGCCGCAGGCGGTCTGGCCATCGTAGGTACGGAGCGTCATGAGAGCCGCCGTGTGGACCGCCAGCTGCGTGGTCGTTCAGGTCGTCAGGGTGATCCGGGTTCATCAGTATTCTTTATCTCTCTTGAGGATAACCTGATGCGTCTGTTCGGTTCAGACCGTATAGCTCCGCTTATGGACAAGCTTGGCCTGCAGGAGGATGAGATGATTGAGAACAGTTTCATTACCAAGCGTATTGAGCAGGCACAGAAAAAGGTTGAGGAGAACCATTTTGGTATCCGTAAACGCCTGCTTGAGTATGATGACGTGATGAACAAGCAGCGTACCGTAATCTATGAGAAGCGCCGTCATGCACTGATAGGTGAACGCATAGGTATGGATATTGCCAATATGATCTGGGACCGCTCAGCTGCCGCTGCGGAGAACTGTGCAGATTATGAGAGCCTGCAGATGGAGGCATTCCGTGTGCTGGCCATAGAGCTTCCGTTCACTGAAGAGGAGTTTGGCAAGATGAAGCAGGATGAGGTGTCAGAGCGTATCTTCAACACAGCTATGGATAACTTTAAGCGTAAGTGCGAGCGTATGGCACAGATAGTCACTCCTGTCATCAAGAAGGTATTTGAGGAGCAGGGTGACCGCTATATCAACATTCTTATTCCTATAACCGATGGCCGCCGCATGTATCAGATTCCCTGTAATCTTAAGGAGGCATATGAGAGCGAGGGTAAGAGCGTAGTTACATCTTTCCAGAAGGCTATAATGCTACACACCATAGATGAGTGCTGGAAGGAGAACCTGCGTGAGCTTGATGAACTGAAACATTCTGTACAGAACGCCAGCTATGAGCAGAAAGACCCGTTGCTCATATTCAAGCTGGAGTCAGTGACCCTGTTTGACAATATGGTCAACAAGATGAATGACCAGACCGTCTCTATCCTTATGCGCGGCCAGATTCCGGAGCCTGATCCTGATCAGGTTCGTGAGGCACCAGCCCAGAGCCGTCAGCAGAGGCGTCAATATACTGAGAACCGTAACAGTGACTTGGGTGACCCCAATCAGCGCGCAGCAGCCGGACGTGACACCCGTCAGCAGGTACGCGAACCTATCCGCGTGGATAAGACACCGGGCCGTAATGACCCATGCCCGTGCGGTAGCGGCAAGAAGTTCAAGAACTGTCACGGCCAAGGTCTTTAAAACAAGATAAAACCATACAGCTATGAGATTAAGTGAATCATCATTCCAGGAAATCAAAGCACTTCTGACAGGAGTCATAAACGAGTTCCGCCGTCCGTCAGAACAGGCGGTTGTAACTGACATTCACATCATGCCCATACGTGAAACAGGCGATGTGACCGTAAGTGATGATGATCACGACCTGGCCACCACCAGGCTCTCGGATCTGGTGGAGATACCAGAGGAGGATTTCTATCAGGTGATGGAAAAGGCCCTGCGCCGTATCCTCAAGGATATAGATGCGGAGCAGCCGCTTGAAAACCTTGCCATCTGGAAACCTTTCTCATTTGTCCTGGTGGACGATGACCGCGAGACCGTTGCGGAGCTAATGCTCTTTGATGAGGACAACACCCTGTTAAGCCAAAGCCTCATGCAAGGTCTCGATGAGGAACTGGATTCCTTCCTCAAGGACCTTCTGGCAGAATAAAAGATATTAAGCTGAAATGCTAAAAATGGCTAAATAGATGGTTTTAGTCGGAAAACTCCGCGCAGTGCGTGGAGTTTTCTATTATCTTTGCGGCTTGAAAACAAGGACGTTTAATGATAATCAATACTTCAAACAGGGAGGAGATTCGTGAGAGGGCTATTGAAACCACATCGGAGATTGTTCTGCGGTGTGGAAATCTTTCTGTGCGTATGGATGATGTGGCGCAGGAACTTTCAGTGTCCAAACGTACCCTGTATGAGATATTCGGCAGTAAGGAAGAGCTTCTGTTGGAATGCATGAACAGGCATATTGCCCGCATGTCAAAGATGCTTGAAGAGGAAATTGGCAGGGAGGAGGATGTGCTCACGGTGTTCCTTAAGCATCTGGAGGTCCTTATAAATGAATCACGCGAGAGAGACCACAATAAGTTTGAGGATATGGACAAATATCCCAAACTGAAAAAGGTGTTCCATGAACATCTGGCTGATATGGCTCGCCGTATGCGCGGCTTCATGGAGCTGGGCGTAAAGCAGGGCGTGTTCCGTGATGACCTTAATATGGACGTGCTCATGAAAGCATTCAGCGCTATGGGCACAATGGCCAATAAGGAGGCCGATAGGGGCGAGTTCCGTTATGATGAACTGATTGACGGCACGCTTGTAGTCCTGCTGCGTGGAATTGCCGCACCTAATGGTATGGCAAAACTTGAAAAGTATAGGTATAAATCAAATAACAGATGATGAAAAGAGGTTTATTATGCAAGACCGGATTTCTGGTTGCGGTTGCCCTGATTACAGGGGTGGCCGTTCATGCGCAGGATACCGGCACTGGTGCTGTTCTTAAACTGACTCTTGATGACGCACTCAGCATTGCCCTGAGTGACAACCCTACAATCAAGGTGGCAGAGCAGCAGATTGAGGTTAAGAAAATAAGTAAGGATGAGGCATGGCAGTCACTCCTTCCCAGCGCGGATTTTAGCGGGACAGTACAGTACACAGTACTTGCTGCAGTAATGAAGTTGAACGGTATGGAGTTCAAGATGGGTCAGGACAATACCAGCACATGGAACGGTCAGTTCCAGGTAAGTCTGCCGCTGTTCGCTCCCACTGTATATGCTACCATGAATCTGACCAAGACGGATCTGGACAACGCGGTAGAGCAGAGCCGCAGTTCAAAACTGGACCTGGTGAATCAGGTAACCAAGGCATATTATCAGGTTATACTGGCTCAGGACAGTTATGATGTGCTTTGCCGCAGCTATGAGCAGGCTGAGAAGAATTTCAATGTGGTTAATTCACTTTACGAACTGGGCGGTACCAGTGAGTATGACAAGATAAGCGCCGAGGTGCAGTTGCGTTCACTAAATCCCACTGTGATTCAGGCACGTAATGCAGTGAATATGGCCAAACTTCAGCTTATGGTGCTGATGGGTATAGACCCGGAGACTGAGATTGTTGTTGAGGGCAGCCTTGAGGATTATGAGGACCAACTTTACGGTGAGGCTCTTAAGGCAGGTGATTATTCTCTTGAAAACAATACCAATATGCGCCAGCTCAAGATGAGCGAGACCATGCTGAATCAGACACTTAAGGTTCAGAAGATGAATTTCCTGCCTACTCTTGCATTGGCCGGAACATATTCTCTCCAGTCACTTTACAATGATAACTGGAAGGTCTATAACTATGATTGGGCCAAGAGTTCATCAATAGTGCTGTCGCTTTCAGTCCCCATTTTCCGTATGGGAAACTTTACAAAACTGCGCAGCACCAAGCTTCAGATAAGTCAGCTTAATGAGAATATTGACTATACCCGCCGTCAGCTTGACATGCAGGTACGCAGTTATATAGACAACATGAAAGCCAATGCCGATCAGGTGGCCAGCAACCATGAGGCTATCGAGCAGGCGGAGAAGGGCCGTGAGATAGCCAGCAAGCGCTACGAGATAGGCAAGGGTACCATCCTGGAGCTTAACAACTCGGAGGTGCAGCTTACACAGGCACGTCTTACATACAGCCAGTCCATATACAACTATCTGGCAGCCAAGGCCGATCTTGACAAGGTACTTGGTAATGATGAGAAAATTCAGGTTAAGAAATAAGAAACAAACAAATATAGGATATGAAAGCATTCAGAATTTCAGGAATTGCTCTCTGCTCAATGCTGATTATGGCATCTTGCGGGCAGAAAAAGACAGAGACAGCTACTCAGGCACCTTTGGCGAATCCTGATGCCAAGCCTCTCGTGAAACTTGCCAAGGTGGTTGAGGAGCCTGTAGCCCAGATTCAGGTCTATTCGGCTACAATAGTAGGTGAAATCAAGAACAACATTGCGCCTGCCACACCTGCCCGTATCAGCAAGATCAACGTTGAGGTAGGTGACAAAGTAAGAAAAGGACAAGTTCTTGTACATATGGACGAGACCACATTGAGCCAGCAGGAGATGCAGCTCAAGAATCTGGAGACAGAGTTCAACCGTATAGACCAGCTCTATAAGGTGGGCGGTGTCTCCAAGTCGGAATGGGATAACGTTAATCTACAGCTGGAAGTGGCACGCAAGTCTTTCCAGACCCTGAGGGAGAATACCAAACTTGAGAGCCCCATTGACGGAGTGGTGACAGCCCGTAACTATGACAACGGTGATCTGTACGGAGGTCAGCCTATTCTGGTGGTCCAAAAGATTGCTCCGGTAAAACTGACTATCAACGTGTCTGAGCAGTACTACTCAAAAGTTAAGAAGGGTGATGAGGTGACCATCGAGTTGGATGCCTATCCGGAAGAGACCTTTACAGGAAAGGTTTCTCTCATCTATCCTACTGTCGATGCCATGACACACACATTCCCCGTAGAGATAAATGTGGCTAACCAGGACCTTAAACTGCGTCCCGGCATGTTTGCCCGTGCTACGTTGAATCTGGGCACTCTCAACCATGTGGTGGTTCCCGACCTGGCTATTGAGAAACGTGCCGGATCAGGCGACCGTTTTGTGTATGTCTATAACAATGGTAAGGTAACATACAGCAAGGTTGAACTGGGACAGCGTCTCGGTGACCGATATGAGTTGATATCGGGTGTGGCCAACGGCGCTCAGGTTGTAATAGCCGGTCAGGCCAAGCTGGCTGACGGCAAGGAAGTTGAAGTTGAAAAGTAAATATAACACGTTACCATGAGTCTATACGAAGGATCGGTCAAAAGACCAATTTTTACGGCACTCTGTTTCGTGGCAGTGGTGGTGTTCGGCTTGTTCTCATACTCCAAGCTGCCCATTGACCAGTTACCTGACATTGAGTCAAACACCATCATGGTGTTTACGTACTACAACGGTGCCAACGCATCGGATATAGATAACAATGTGACCCGTCCGCTTGAGAATACCCTCAACAGCTGCAGTCACATCAAGCATGTCACATCACGTTCATCGGAGAATGTATCAGTAATCACCCTCGAGTTTGAGTTCGGCCATTCAATTGATGACCTTACCAACGATGTGCGTGACAAGCTTAGCATGATTACCAACTCGCTGCCCGACGGAGCGGGACAACCCATCATATTCAAGTTCGATACCAGTATGCTGCCTATCATGCTCCTCTCTGTCCAGGCAGGGGAGAGCCAGGCCGCACTCTACAAGATACTTGATGAGAATGTGGTTAATCCCCTGGCCCGTATTCCCGGTGTAGGTACAGTATCGGTTACCGGTGCCCCGCAGCGTGAGATTTACGTATATTGCGATCCTGCCAAACTGGAGGCCTACAACCTGACCATTGAGGCTATCTCCGCCATGATCGGTTCTGAGAACCGCAGCATACCGGGCGGTAATCTGGATGTAGGTAACGAGACTTACGCATTGCGTGTAGATGGTGAGTTCAAGGATCCGCGTGACATGGCCAATCTGGTGGTGGCGTCAATAGGCGGACGCAACGTCTATCTGAGTGACCTGGCCGAGATTGTGGACCGCACCCAGGAACGTGCACAGGAGTCTTACAACAACGGCGTACAGGGTGCCATGATGGTTATCCAGAAACAGACCGGAGCCAACACGGTGGAGATTTGCCGTAAGGTAAACGAGGCTCTGCCGGCATTGCAGAAGAACCTTCCCAGCGATATTCAGATAGGTATGATACATGACGGATCGGAGGATATCATCCAGACCGTGAACTCCCTGGCCGAGACCATCGCTTACGCTCTGCTGTTCGTGGTTCTGGTTGTATATTTCTTTACCGGCCGCTGGCGTGCAACCGTGGTTGTGGCCATCACAATCCCGCTGTCACTGATTGCATCGTTCATATATCTGTTCGTAACCGACGGCTCACTCAATATCATATCACTGAGTTCACTGACCATTGCCATCGGTATGGTGGTGGATGATACCATTGTGGTATTGGAGAATATCACGACCCATATTGAGCGCGGTGCCAACCCCAAACAGGCCGCCATACATGCTACCAATGAGGTGGCCGTATCGGTTATGGCATCAACAATGACCATATTCGCCGTGTTCTTCCCGCTCACCATGATGTCGGGTATGGCAGGTATCATGTTCAAGCAGCTGGGTTGGATGATGTGTATCATCATTGCCATCTCTTTGGTGGTATCGCTTACCCTTACCCCGATGCTCTGCTCACGTATGCTCAAGCTGGAGAAAAAGGGCAGCCGTTTACACTCCATCCTGTACAATCCTATCCAGAAAGCTCTTGACGGCCTGGATCAATGGTATTCACGCCTTATCAATAAGGCTGTCCGTCACCGCAAGCTGGTTGTGATTGCCTGCCTGATCCTGTTTGTGGCTTCACTGTTTACCGCAAGCAACCTTAAGTCAGAGTTCTTCCCGAGCGATGAGCAGTCACGTATATCGGCAACCATCTACATGCCTATCAATACCAACACAAACCGCTCGCGCAGCGTGGCTCAGGAGCTTTCGGACCTGTGGATGAAACGTTATGTCGATGACCTGGTTACCTGTAACTACCGTGTGGGTGCCGCCGATGAGAACAACACCTTTGCATCAATGCAGACCAACGGAACCCACATCATATCATTCACAATATCACTCAAGGAACTTGGTGAGCGTACCATATCATCCGACCAGGTTGTGGCCGAGATGCGTGCCGACCTTAACGCACGTCCCGAGATTGAGCGTTTCATGGTTACCGCCGGCGGTGGTATGAGCATGGGCGGTCAGTCAAGTGCCGAGTTTGAGATTTACGGTTATGACTTCAACGAGACCGATGAGGTGGCTGCCAAGCTTCTCGCTGCCATGAAGGAGGTAGAGGGAGTAGGCGAGGCCTATGTAAGCCGTGACAACTACCAGCCGGAATATGAAGTGGTGTTTGACCGCGAGAAACTGGCTCAGCATGGCCTGAACCTCTCAACCGCTGCCACATACCTGCGTAACCGTATTTACGGTGCCACCGCTTCCTACTTCCGTGAGGATGGTGAGGAGTATTATATAAAGGTGCGCTACGCTCCTGAGTATCGTACACAGCTTGAGGACATAGAGAACATCCTGCTTTATGGCAGCGGCGCCAATGCCGTACGTGTACGTGATGTAGGTCATCTGGAGGAGATATTCACTCCGCCTACCATACAGCGCAAGGACCGTCAGCGTATCAATACCGTATCGTGCGTCATTGCCGGTGGTTATGCCCTGAGTGATGTGGTTGAGGCCGGTCAGGCTATCATCGCGAACATGGATCTGCCGGAGGGCGTGAACGTTCAGATATCGGGTGACTATGAGGATCAGCAGGAGTCATTTGCCGATATGGCTACCCTGGCACTGCTTATCATAATGCTGGTATTCATTGTGATGGCTGCCCAGTTTGAGTCTCTCACGCTGCCGTTCATCATCATGTTCTCAATTCCGTTCGCCATGAGCGGCGTGCTGATCGCCCTCTGGCTTACCGGCACATCACTTAACCTGATGAGCGTATTGGGCGGTATAATGCTGATTGGTATCGTGGTTAAGAACGGTATCGTGCTCATTGACTATACGGGCCTGTGCCGTGAGCGTGGCATGTCGGCTGTGACAGCAACCGTTATAGCAGCCCGCAGCCGTCTGCGTCCGGTGCTCATGACCACTCTTACCACTATCTTAGGTATGATTCCTATGGCTCTCAGCCAGGGTCAGGGCTCCGCAATGTGGCGTCCGTTAGGTATATCGGTTATAGGCGGTCTTACCGTTTCAACCATTCTTACATTGGTTCTTGTGCCAACCCTGTACTGCATGTTCCAGAGCAACGGAATCAGGAAAGCCCGCCGTAAGCACCGCAAGCAGCTTGAGCTGGATGCTTTCTGGGCCGAGAACAAGGATCAGTTCATTCATGACAAGACAGCAAGAAAATGAAAGCAATACTTATAACATTCGATCAGTCATATACTGAGCGTATCATAGATATGCTCACCACAAACAACTGCCGCGGCTTCTCCATGGTGGAGCAGCTGCAGGGCAGGGGCTCCAAGACCGGACAACCTCACTACGGCAACCATGCATGGCCTTCTATGTGCTCTGGCATCATCACTATGGTTGATGATGACAAGGTGGATATCGTGCTTGAAAAGCTGCACGCTATGGACATCGCCACGGAAAAGCTGGGTTTGCGTGCGTTTGTATGGAACGTTGAAAAAAGTATTTGATTCTAATTGAGAATTGAAAATTGAGAATTGAGAATTAATACGCAGAACCTGCGTAATAAAAGGAAATCCAGTCTGGTTTGACTGGATTTCCTTTTTATTTGCAACGCAGGTGCGTTACATTTAATTCTCAATTCTCAATTCTCAATTCTCAATTCAAAGGTTACTAGTCCACCCTTGGGCCTTAAGTTCCACTTCCTGTCCAGACTTGGTTACCAAGTGACGTCCCAGTTCCGGCTTAGTCATGTGGCCGATAAGTTTTACGTCCTTGAGCTGGATGACCTTGTCGTGGTCGGTCAGGGGTACGGTGAACAGAAGCTCGTAGTCCTCGCCTCCGTTGAGGGCACAGGTATATACATCCATATTGAGTTCCTCAGCCATTACCGCAGTCTGGTAATCTATGGGGATGCGCTCCTGATAGACGCTACAGCCGGTACCGCTCTGCTTGCAGATATGTATGAGTTCCGATGACAGACCGTCGGATATATCCATCATGGCGGTGGGCTGGATGCCTGCCTCACGGAGTTCCTTAATTATGTCGCCGCGTGCCTCGGGCTTGAGCTGACGCTCCAGCAGGTACTCCTTGCCTGCAAAATCGGGGTTGAACGGTTCATTGGCATTGTGCGGGGTGCTGTTGAATACGGCCTTTTCACGCTCCAACAGCTGGAGTCCCATATAGGCTGCGCCAAGATTGCCCGATACGCATATCAGGTCATTCTGTCCTGCTCCGTTGCGATATACAGCCTTGCCTTTTTCAGCCTCTCCTAAACATGTTATGCTTATTGCGAGTCCTGTCAGTGACGATGTGGTGTCACCGCCCACAAGATCTACACCGTGACGCTGGCAGGCCAGCAGAATGCCGGCATAGAAATCCTCCATGTCCTCAACGGAGAACCTCTTGCTCAAGGCAATTGATACTGTCAACTGGCGTGGAGTGCCGTTCATGGCGTATATATCGGAAATGTTTACCATAGCACTCTTGTATCCCAGATGCTTGAGCGGGACGTATGTAAGGTCAAAATGTACGCCCTCCATAAGCATATCGGTGGTAACGAGCACCTCCTTGTCCTTGCCGGAGTAATCAAGCACCGCACAGTCATCACCTACACTATATAAGGTGGAACTGTTCTGCGGTTTTAAGTCTTTTGTGAGGTGCTCTATCAGTCCGAACTCTCCTAATTCTGAAATCTCGGTACGTTTTGCCTGTGACATATCCGTTATGATTGTTTAAATGTTTCTATATGATTAAGGATTGTATCATCAAATTCTTTTGCATCGCGTAAGAATGCAGGTCTTACCGGTAGAATGAAAACCCTGGATTCAAGATTATCATCAAGGTCCATACCTGATAAACGGGCTGCATCCTTTGCAGTGGTTACTATTACCGATTCCTGCGGCATGCTTTTAAGACGGTGTTCCATCTCTGAGATATCGTTCCTGCTGAAATCATGATGATCAGGGTAGGATAGCATGCTTACCTCCTTGTGGCTTTTGCGGAGCTGTGTCTCCATCGGGGAAGGGTCGGCTATTCCGGTTATGGCAAGCACCGGGCAGTCTTGTGAGGGTACGGCCGATTTTCCGTCAAGCGGATAAAGGCCGCCGTATTCAAGGGTCGTAAAAAACACTTTCTGTCCTGGGCTTACGGCAAGCATAGATGCCAGATTATCCATCTCGGCGGGACTGATGTCCTTTGGGCACTTGGTTACGACTATGATCTGTGCCCGGCGGCGGCAATTGGCGCTTTCACGCAGACGGCCTGCCGGCAGCATGACATCTTGAAGTATGTTGCGGTTGTAGTTTACCAGCAGAATGTTCAATGACGGAGTTACCTTGCGGTGCTGATATGCATCATCAAGGATGATGGCATCCGGAGAGCAGAGGTCAGCCAGGCGTCTTATTCCTGTTACCCTGTCCTCACATACAGCTACTGCAACATCCGGAAAACGGCGTTTGACCTGTAGGGGTTCATCGCCTATCAGGTTGCTGTCTGATTGGGCATCGGACAGAATGAAACCTTTTGTATGGCGTCCGTATCCGCGGCTCAGTATGGCTATGCGCATCCTGTCCTTAAGCAGGGCGGCAATGTATTCCGTGTGCGGAGTCTTGCCTGTACCGCCCACTGTGATGTTTCCTACGCAGATGACAGGTATGGGAAATGACATGCTTTTGAGCATCCCGCCATCATACATACGGTTTCTTAGGCCTGTGACAAGGCCGTAAAGCCATCCCACGGGTAGGAAAACATTATAAATACGGAATGCAGGTTTCATTATTCCAGAAAATATTGTATCTTTGATAATCAATTGTTACAAAAGTAAACAAAATAAACTATATAGGGCGCATTTAAGGGGACTGGCTTTGGCTTGATTGTGAAGAAGACAGCTTTTTTACATGTTTTAATAACCTTTGGTTGTTATATTCGCTAAAAATGTTGTAATTTGCGCCCGTTTTAGACGCTATGGGCAAATGGTGCCTGAAGGGAAAGATGCTCGAGTGGTTGAAGAGGCACGCCTGGAAAGCGTGTATACGCCAAAAGCGTATCCGGGGTTCGAATCCCCGTCTTTCCGCCTAATAGACTGACTTAATTGAAAATAATAATAACTAACAACTAAAAATTATCTCAAATGAAAAAGGTATTTGCATTCGTTGCAATGATGGGACTCCTTACATTCGGAGTAAACCA
>JAEEGL016949575.1_pt1 | contig 12533 bp, 6 predicted proteins | sample 9134231 | NCBI WGS metagenome assembly JAEEGL01 (sample SAMN16246548, study PRJNA631951) | gut metagenome | biome: gut microbiome; feature: rumen; material: fiber-attached | host: Bos | place: Iran: Karaj | collected 2018-10
CAGTGCGACATGCATCTTTCACACATCCCCAGTACGGGTGATGAAGACGGCCTCCGCCGTCTTGGCATCAACTACACCTACGATCCTGTCAAAGCCACGAAGAATCTGTTTAAGTGATGTGCCGCCTGGCGTCCCGCCAGATGTAGCGACGGCGTCCTCGCCGTTGAAAGGTAGCGACGGCGTCCCGCCTGCGGCTTGGGATGTGCCGCGCGGCGTCCCGCCTGCGGCTTGGGATGTGCCGCGCGGCGTCCCGCCTGCGGCCTATTCCAACTCCTCCATTTTCTTATCTTAAGTTATTTTAGACCATTTTGCTGACATCAGCAAAATGGTTTCATGCTTTATATTAAGCATATTACATCTTCATAATGACCATTTTAACAACATTGATAAAATAGCTTATATTTTTCAATTCTCATCATTCTTTTCCGACCATTTTGCGGACGTCCGCAAAATGGTTCAGTTCTTGTTATTCAATAGGTTACATTCTCAACTCAAAAAATCAATCAATGATTTTAAGATAATATCATTTTCAATCTCATACTCTTTCTAAACCATTTTGCGGACAAATTCAATATGGTTTTCATGATGATACTCAATATCTTATATTCCAAGTCTTGATCGTTTTTTCCAGCATTAGAAAATTCTTTTCTTCTTCAATTCTCATCATATTTCCAAGACCATTTTGCCGACGTCGGCAAAAAGGTTCAGCACTTGGTACTCAATAGGTTACATTCTCAACTCAAAACGTTAATCAATGATTTTAAGATAATATCATTTTCAATCTTATATTCTTTCTAAACCATTTTGCGGACGTCCGCAAAATGGTTTTCATCATGATACTCAATATCTTATATTCAAAGTCTTCATCTTGTTTTCCAGCATTAGCAAATTCATTTCATCTTCAATTTCCATCACATTTTCAAGACCATTTTGCCGATGTCGGCAAAATGGTTCTGACAATGCCATACTCGCCTGAAAGGCGATATTTGTGGTACATCCGTCTTCAGAGCGAGAGTGAAGCAAGCCTCCAAATCAGCGTCTATATGACGTATTTCGTCCAAAAGGCAACACATCGTCGCGAAGCGACACCGCACGGAGTACTATACAATCGTAACCGCCTGCAAGCGAACGAAGTGAGTGCAGCTGGCGGTAAGACAGTCCTATTCTAGTATTGTCATCGAGGTAATAAAATTGATTAATAATGATATTTTATAATTTTTAAAATGAATATTCTAGATTTATAAGTTTATATGTAACTATTTTGTATGCTAAATATACATTACAGTTAATTAATAACATTATTTTTTTAAATATACTAACCGTTCTTCAATATTTGGTGAAAATGTGAATTGCAAAGATTTAACATCTTCCCAACATTCAAGTCTTTTACAATATTCTCTTACATCAGTTCGATTGGCAGATGAATCGTAAAATAAATCAAAAATGATTTTAGCTATAAGTTCTATATCATTAGAATAAATATAATTTACCTGTTGTTCCTGCCAAAAGTCTAAATAATCAATAGTTTTTGATAGACGACTTGCTTCATAAACAAACTTAGAAAAAGTATATGCTATGAGTTGTGCAAGATTTCCTTTCTTTTCTTTATACCATTCAGCCTTAGATATAACTTGCTTTATAAATTTATAAAATAAGCATTTTCCCATTAATTCTTTGAAATAAGTGTCATTGCAGAAAGTATTATCTTCATCCCATCTTTTTTCAATTAATCTATGAAATCGACTTGCATTTTCTTGTGCACCCCAAGCAACATCAAAAGGACGTAATTCTGCAAGATTTAGATATTTAGCTGCTTCTTCAATAGTTACTTTTTGTTTTTGGGGATATAAATATTTATAAGCATTTATTTCTGCTATTTTTTTAGTTAAGAATGGTTGATTATATTGATTTTTTGTTCTTTCAAAGAACCATTTTGTTGGTTTTATTTCACCTTGTCGAACTGGTGCAAAAATTCGTCTTGACAAAGTTTCTAATTGAACATAGTAATCATGGCTTGAATGAAGGTCTGTTTTTGTTACTTTAGTTTGACTGTTTGCAAATTTTGCTATATTGCGAATAAATTCTTTTTCTGAAGATTTTACAATCGTTAACTTCATTTGGATAAAAATTCCATCTAGTGGATTTTTATCTTTTATACTTGCTAAAGCCAAAGATGCAGTTGTTTGTCCTCCATTGATGATTTGAAGACCTAAAAATGAAGTTATAAATTGTTTCCCTTCTTCTTCAACAATAGAGATATTTTTTGCCATAGTAGATATCCCATTATTATATGCAAAGAATTTATCTGGCTCATTGCGAATGGTATCTCTTATACCTTTATTAACATCACCTTTCATGTTCAAGAAAGAACGAACATTGGCTTTTAACAGTTTGGGGCCATATTCTTTATAAATCTTTGCAAGAAAAGGACCAGGAACAATAGCGATATAGGTTTCATATATATCAGTTGATAAATTTGCTTTTAAGCAAGGTATAGGAGAGCAATTAAAATCTGCAACATTTATTTCTAAATCCTCAGGGCCTTCTTCTAGATTATAAATTCTTTCAATATCAACAATATCTAACTTCAGTTCAAGCGAAATAGAATCATTAATCGGTAAGTTCGGAAGTTTATATTCTTTTACTCTTTTACTTATTTGATGAGTAGTAAAAATAAATAAATGGATTCTGTTGATTTGTTCAAGATTTTCACGTAAAGAACTAGCAATAAGTTCTTCAGGACTACCAGTATTATCATTAAAGGCACCAGCTATTGCATTAACACAAAAATTGCAAAGAAGCTTTACTTTGTTCATTATGTCTGTTGCTGATAGAGTTGTTTTTTCTTTTTCATCAAAATCAGCTAGAAACAAATTAGCTTCAAAAGTTGTATCATCAATAGATGCTGCATCTAATCGCATTGATTTATATTTTGATGTACGTTGACGATCTACATAACAAAACTCAATCTGTGATTTTATACCTAGAGTATCTTTGAAACGTTCCAAAATTACACTAATAAATGTATCAACAGGATATGCTCTATTTTCATTAGCAAGGTCATTAACTTGACGTAGAAAATCATTACGGAAATCTTCTAATGATTGCATATTACGCCTCCACTTTATATTTTTCAAGGGAGTTAATTAAAAGAGTATATTCCAATTTATCAATTTCTGGATACTTTATGTCTGTTTCCGTCAATCTTGGAAAATTTAAATCTACTTTGTAAAAGTGCATACTATCTATTCGATACTTTTTGGTGTATGACGAACTATTAATATCAAAGCCATACACCATTAGTTTTGAGACAAAAATCGATTTAACAACATCATTTTCCAAACAAGACATTATTTCCTTGAATATTTTAATAATATTTGATTCTGAATCATCGAATTGGTTAGACATAATTTCGTATCGTATAATAACTAGATTTCCTTCTACAGGTGATGATAATTGCGTTAGAGAATTAATTTTTACAGTATTATTTGTTAAAGAAACAGATTTAATCTCAAACCATGTAGATTCTGTTGAAAAATCTTTGCTTGCGCCTTCAGGTCCGCTCCATGCATTAATAGCTGCCTCAGCCCCTAATTTAGGAATAAGGAATTTTTTTAAGAAAAACAACTCTCCTAGTAAACCAACAATTTTTTCTTCTGTAAGTCTTGAGGTGTCCTGTTTAAAGAGATTTTGCCAAGCAAAAAACCTATCCCTTAATGCATTAAGGGCAGTTGATTCATCTGGATTATTTTCAATAACTTTATTTAAATCTTCACAAAGAGCAAAGAAAATTGGTTTTGCATTTATATTAATTAAATCAAACGATGTCCAATAAATTTTCTCATTTTCTTGGAGAGTACTAACTTTTAATCCCTTAGTTGAAGTAATTTTGGGTGGAAGTATCGAAGACATAAAAGATATTCTTAGCCCACCAGAAGAATTTATGCCACAATAAACCTTAACTTTTGAAGTTCCTGGCAATCTTTTCAACTGCCCTTTTAATTCTTTTATAAGACTCTCAAAAAGTAGTTCAAAATTAATCATTGTCTAGTTCCTCATCTTCATCAATATCATCTATTGGCATTATCGATTCTAGGTATTTTATCTTATTTGCTCTGTAGAGAATTTTTTCATTACGTCCTTTACCAGGAAACGCTAACGCAAACCCCAGATATATATAATCATCAATTGATTGTCCATTTTCTTGCAAATCTATTGGATAAATAACACATAATGGTTTCCGGTTTTGAAGAGAAAGATAATCAGATACTGAACGCGGTTGACGTCCATTACAAAGTGAAATTAATTCCTTTATTTGACTATCTGACAAACCACTATTTAATATACCTGGATCAATGAGTCTATTTCGTTGACCTGCAACTCTAATAAAATCTTCTTCTTCACGATGTTCTGATGTACGTAATGGAATATTAAATTCAAAATTAGTAACTTTCCATGTTTTGCTAGATTCACCTGTAGCAATAACAATATCCCAATACGGAAATAATTGACTTTGTTGAATATAATCAACTAAACATTGTATGTTAAATTTTGTATTCTTTGGATGAACTTGAACTTTTTGCAAGAATTTAGCTATATACTGCTTAGGGACATCTACAATCATATTCCTATTTCTAAGATTTTTTAATTCATAACCATCATGTTGTAAATCAGTAAAAAACTTTTGAGTAATATTACAATTATATTGATTTATTTCTAGAGAGCGATAAATTTTTGATGTATCAACTAATTCTCCTCCGTATGAAAGTTGATATTCTATAACTTGAGTATTATACATTTTGTTTCTATTTGTGACTAATATTGATGTCTCAAGTGTAATTGGTGACTCCTTTACCATTAAACCAAAATTTTCTGGTTTCATCTTTTTAAAAGCCATTATCGCAAACTGTTCTTTCAAGTCATTAACTGCATCTATTACTGCTTGAAAATTTGCAATATTAATTTTTGAAATATATAGAGCACAAATATCTTCATATCCAGGACGATATCCAAACCAACGACACATTTGTAGTAATGTGTCATATGCAGATGCATTTCGACTATAATAGCTAACCATTAGTCCTTCCAAAGTCAATCCACGAGACAAGACAAATCCACCAATGATAATTACTCTAGCTCCTTCATTTTCATAATCTTTATATTTAAAACGGTTTTTTGTATTTGAATTATTAATTACTACAACTTGCAATAATTTAACTTCTTGAATCAGATTATTTTTTATAATATCAAAAGAATATGATTGAGATACATTTTTAAAGAATTGCTCTGAATAGTACAAGGTATGAAGACGATTTCCTTCTTGATTTGTAATAAAATCTTTAGTTTCTTTATAGCTTTCTTGCATAATAAAATTTGATAAATAATCAACATATTCAGCAACCTGAAAACGAATTTCTTCATGGAGATCATTGAATCTTGATATGTTAATTAACATTGAACGATGCTTTGTTTTTTGCCCCCTAATCGTTCTTATAACACAACCGATAATAAATGAACAAATTGCATCCTTCATGCTTTCTGGAAGTTTTAGAAAATGTACATTTCTATTATGTATAACAGGAAGAAAATTAGGTTCATGCTCATTTAAAACATGAATATGGTCAGACGAATCAAAAACTTTTGCTGCACCAAAATAATTGCTTGGAGTTTTTAGTTGAACAATAAAATCAGAAGGAAATAGTGTTTCCATCTGAAAATTTAAATCTGGATTTATAAAAATATTGGCAAAAGGAGTCGCTGTATAACCAATATAAGTTCCAACATTAAAATTATTAAACAATTCTCTAATATATTTATTGATTATAGTTGGATCGTCTTCATCTCTTTTAGTATTTACAGATGCATTATCTGCTTCATCATCAATAATAAGAATATTATGACTATTAATTCTATTTTTACCTGGCTTTAGCCATTCTTGAACTTGTTTAAGAACTTTCCCATTTTTCTTTACAACCAAAACTAGTGGCTTCGAATATGCTTCTGGTGTTGAATTATGTGAGTCCTTTATAAACTTGAGAAAATCTAATTTTGTATTTGTAAGTGGCACAGCAAAATAATCTTTGCTTTCATTACCTACACCCACGTAGACTATTTGACCCCCAATTGATTCGCTTATTGCGCCTATTAATCCTTCATCTATTCTTTCTTGTGTTTGTTCACGAAGAGAATCTGTTAAACCTGCCAGAATTACAATTATTTTATAACCATAATCACATGCTAAATTGACTAAAGCAGTATAATTTGCTGTTTTTCCAGATTGAACATCACCAACAGCTAAGCCTTTCTTTTTATCTATTTTCTCTGATTTTGGATTAGCGGAAAAACCTAAAATTTTTCTACAATCATGCTCAATGCTATCTATCGCTGCTTCAGAAAAATTCTGTTCTCGCAAATAACGCTTGTATCTTCGGAATGCAAATTCTTTATTTGATTTTTGTAATTCTTCAGTAAACCAATGTGATTCTGTATCTTCATTAACTAAACAGTCTGATTCAAAACTTGATATTGGAACATTATATTCAACATATTCAATTACTTTTTCAAAATCTTCTTCTTTATAATCTGAGACAAATGTATTCCATAATTCATGCGCTTTGTCAACTATCTGAGAATGAGTCGGCCGTTTTCCTTTAAAAAAGATACAGAGAACATCTTCTAGATTTTTAAGAGAATCAAGATTATTCATGACGAATTTGCTCCAGTAGTTGATTTTTCAATTTAGAAATAGATGAGTAGGCTTGTGACTTTAAAAAGGAATTCAAAAGATCTTCTCGTGTATTAATATCATTACTCATGCTCATTATCGTATCTAATAGTTCCTTTTCTAATTGTTCAGAAGTTTGTTGATAAACATCATTAATTTTTAAATCATAACTTTCATCAAGGTGAATATTCGTTTTGGGAAGAAATGATTCTATTTGGTGAATGAAATTTTCTAAAAGAATTTTACTTGAAGAAGATAACTGAGACTGTAATAGTTTTAGGATAGGATTATCTCTATTTAATTTATAAGTAACATTTATCGAATCTGGAGATAAATATCTTTGCCAAACATTATACCTTTCACCTAATTCTTTTTCACCAGGATGTTTTAATGTCCCTCTACTTCTGTTTGTTGATTCATTTATTGCAATTCTTATACGTTCTCGAATTCTATCAGGAATCTTCGCTGAAGATTTTTTTACATCAAGCATCCAAATACTATCTAAAGATGTTGGAATATCAACTTGTACTCGAGCTAATTTATTCAGTTCACTACGTACTTCTGTATGAAACCAACTTCCCCATGAAATAAGTCTTTCATTTCTATAGATATAAAGACCTTGTTCATCATAAATACTTTTTGGGTTACCAAGTAATTGCTTTTCTTCATAAGTAAGTGAATTAGAATATGGTAATGTATATGGAGTAATTATAACAATGGATCCATCTAAGTCTATCGATAGAGCTCTCCCTTCTTGTTGCCGTCCATATGAATTCTTTAAAAATGGATCTCTCTTTTCTATTCTTTGTTCATTAAAGAAAATGGAGACTTTATCATAAAATCTATGAAAAACAAACTCAACATGAGCTTTTGCCAAAGCAATATATTTTCGGAAAGAAACTTCAAAATCTTTTGCAGAATTTTCAATTTTATCAAAATGTTCCCAAACAACAATTGTTCCAGAATGTAATGAATACAAGTGCTTTATCATTGGAATATTAGAAAAATCTTTATCAGATAATTGTTCTAATATCCATTTTTGATTTTTTTCAATAAGATCAATATCAAATACAACACCAAGTATTCTATCATTTTGTTTTGTTACAACTGTAAATTTTCTACATTGAGACAAGGAAGCTGATTTTAGCCCCATTCCAAAACGTCCTAAATCTAAAGAAGTATTTGTAGAATTAGGCCTGAATGAACCAAGTAGCATTGCATTCTTCAGTTCTTCTTCATTCATTCCTTTACCATTATCAATAAAACAGAAATATGGATTGGGATTAATTTCTGAGTAAATATTAACACAAGAAGCATTTGCTGAAATGGAATTGTCAATTATATCTGCAACAGCCATTTCGAAAGTGTATCCAATAGAACGTATTGCAAATAGAAGACTAGAGGGAAGTGGTGGTTGTTCAAAATATTTGCTCTCCATACTTTTTACCCCTCGTTTGGACATAAAAACATTGCTCTAAATAATTCTTTTAATACATTTACGACAATTGCGTTTCCTATGAGTTTATTAGCTTGTCTATATGAAAAGTTTAACATTTTCATACGCAAATATTCTTCTTCTGAAAATCCCATCATAAGAAATGCTTCTCTTATTGTCAACCTTCTTATGGTTTTTTTGTATTTAAAAAGAACAGATGTATTTGTCCTATCCATATTACAAGTAATTGTGCGTATGATAGTATCACTTGTAATATCTCTTCCATTAATTTCCCACATTTTTCTTCTGGACCATGTTAAATTCAAACTTGCTTCGTTTGCTTCTTGACAATATATGGGATTGTCATAATCTGTTCGTAGAAAATCTCTTGTATCAATTTTTATATTTGATTTTTTAAGTTTATTTATAACATTTAATTTGCTTCCTAAATGGCTTACAATAAAGGTACGATGACGTTCTTGAGGAACTCCAAAGTCTTTGGCATTCAATGTCATGGGATCATCATTACTATAACCAATTTTATTTAGAAATTGTAACCATTTATTTAATTCAGGATTATGTCGTGGGGACAAGATAGCACTAACATTCTCCATTAATAAATATTCTGGAAGACAATCTTTTCTAGATAATTCATTGAGAATACGTTCTATTTCCCATATAAGACACGAGCGAGTATTTGATCCTTTTGCCATTCCACCACCCGTTCCCCCAGTTGACAAATCTTGACATGGGAAACTATAAATTAATAAATCTGTCTCTGGCATATTGTCGCCATTTACATCTTTAATTGAGCCAAGATTTTTTGTCCTAATATTCGCTTGGTATAGTAGTTCTCGAATATTTGAAGGTAATTTTTCTATATTTATTATTGGATGTACTGAATCATTGCTAAAATGGTATTGTTTTAAATAATTTAATTGATCAGCAACACTTGGAATAAAAATCTTCGGATTACTATTATAATGAATAGCATCATATGCAATAATTGCATTTACAAACCAATCACTTATTCCAACAATTTCATAGTTAAAATTACATTCTGCCTTTAATCTCTCCAAAGCAGCTTTTTGCGCACCAATACCAGAAAAGGCCTCAAACACCCGAAGCTTTTTTGGATAATTTTGTCGGGAAGAATTTACTTTCATAAATTATCCTCTCCCCAACGTTCTAGAATCTCATCAAATGATGCATTTCCGGATGTTGCATTGACTTCTGAATCCTCTAATAAACCATCTTGTGATTCTTTGCTACTAATACCTCTATGTCTTTTTTTATAATTTGGAATAAAATATGAAATACTAATCTTATTTATAGGATATTCGCAAAAAACCAAAATTTCTTTAACAAGTGAAATAATTTGGTTCGTTGATAAGCATGTTGAAAACCAAAGATTATCATCAATTTGATAAGGTGCATTCAATCCTTCTGAGGTGTTTCTGAAACACCATGTAGGACTTGATTTGAAGATATTTTCATTAACTAACAGCAGAATGTAATCTTTCTTATTATTGTATAAATAAATACATATTCTTATTAGTACTTCTTTCCATGCGTTGATTTGAGTATATTCTTCATCAATTTTTACACTTATGGGTTTAGAATATGAAAGATCAGATGGTGTTGAATCCAGAGAAAAATCAAGTACATTTTTATCAATACATTGATTATATTCATCACAACTTTCTTCTTTATATCCTTCTATTTTTATATTTCCACAATTTGAATAATTATTATTTTCATTTAAAAGGATAATTTTTTGCTCATCAGTTATATCTTTAGATTTACATTCAATCTCAAAACAATCAATTTTCTCTGTGGCTTTAATAATTATACCACAATCCGAAGGTATTATAGCACGAGGATTATTTTCTAATGCCGCATAAATATTATGATATTTATTTTGAAGAAAAATAGCTATAGGAGCACTTTTAGACCATTGCAGTCGCCAAAAATAGCAGCCATTTTTTTGATTCGCTTTTAATATATATGCTTCATAGATTTCATCCTGAATTCTTACACTTACACGATGAGGAACACCATTCTTTAACTCATTTATTGATAAATGAGTTAAAAAAACATCTCTTAAATCATTTGGTATTGTAACACCGATAATAAAAACTGATTTATTAAATTCTTTAAAAAATGATGCATTTTCTTTGGATGCAACAAAAGTATTTGATTTTTTTCTTCCATCTCCAGAAATTTGAGATATTGATTGAGAATTAAAATTCTGGAGATCCGTTTCCGAAGATATAGTTATTTCATCAATCAATTCTACTATTAAATTTATAGTTATGCCTTTACTAAATGCCCAAGCAAGTAGATCCTTTCTGTTGTAATCAAACCATTCCTTACAAATAAAAAAAGCTTTTCCATCAATTAATACAGGATGCTTATAATATCTATTATGCCCTTTCGGCGATAAAGTGCTTTTTTCTATATTGTTTTCAGGGAAAATCTGAAATAATGGATATTTAAAATGGAATTTTCTTCTTGTATATGAAGAATCTGAGAAATTCTGAATTTCAATTTCATCACATAAATGTTGATTTAATGCATATGTAAAAATAATCTTTGCCAATTTTCCTGATTTTATGGAATCCAATAATGCAATATTTCGCATTTGGTCATCAGAATTTTCAATGGTAGCCTTTCGATCGTTTCCATTTTCAACAGGGGGAAATACTGGAATTGTTCCGTTATTTCCATCTATGCAAACTGAATCAAAAATAAAAGTGGAATGACAACAGCCACAAGAAACTGTATACCGTAGATATTTATCATCTGCTAGTAACAATTTCCCACAAGTCGGACATTTGATTCTTACATCTGCCATAAGATTAATAAGAAGACGATTTTTTGAGGGTCATAGGTGTTTGAGCTACTTTTACCAATAAATTATCAACAATGATTATTCTTACTTATTTCAATAATGAGAAAAAGACTCATTGCATAATCCTGTCATAGTTTTTTACACAACACATGTGAATTATTCGCTATGTGGGCGGAAGAAGTGCAAAGAAATCCTACCAACTCATAAAGAAACAAGCAAAACAAATTTATTGTAATATACCACTAATATTATTCTTTTCCAGTCTGTTGTTTCTGAATAAGAGACTCACTTTATAGTTCTAATATCAATAATATTTTTGTAATCATATATTTTATATTTAGTATTTATTAATATCTAAAACCTTTAAAATGTATTTCATCACATATGAAAAAATATTATAGATATATAATATTATAATAAATATAAATATTTATATAGAAATACTAATGTATATTTCTTGTGTCTATCGAACATTTTGTTTTTAAATCCAATCATTCTTTACTGTTCATGTTATATACATAATAATTTAAATAAGTATATTTTTAAATATATAATTTCATATTGGTAATGTATAAAGCTTAATACAAAGTAAAAATAATATGTCAACAGTTTTCAATGACACACCTACAACGCTATGGGAGGAAGTTGTTTACTGACATCTGCGTTCACACTGCGTTTGCTTTCTAAACTATATTCATATTATTTTTCCATTTGCCAAAATAACGTTCAAATAACTGTTTCCATAATTACCGAAAAATTACATATAGGCAATGTCAGTAAAGTCGGTAATCATGTAGCTACATGAGACACAATTACCGGCAACAGCCTATTTCATCATCCTGAACATCTGCAACGCATTCTGATAGGCCGTGTCGAATGGCAGGCCAAGCTGATTCACTTTGTCTGGTATGGCAAGAGCCCAGCTGACATAGTAGTAGGCCAGCATTTCATAGCCGCCGAAATCTTTGTCGATGGAAGGGATTTTGTAGCCTTCCTTTTTGTCGGGAGAAATGCCGCCCATGCCCAAAGTGGCGATTTCGAACGCGCACTTTTTGACAAATTCCATCGGCTTGCCGTTGAAGAATTTCAACGCCCCGAGCATGTACATGGTCATCATCATCGTGACGGGAGTGCTCTGCTCGTCCGTATGATTCTCCTGAAATTCGCGTTCTTTCAGGAATCGGTCATGCGCATCGTTGCCGCTTGCAGCTGAAAATGTTGCAATATTGGATGACGCTTCTTCGTCAATAATGGACAGCAACGGAGAGCATCCTATCTCCTGCGCTAAATATTCAACCAGTTGATATTCATCGCCCGGCTGATGGTTTTCAAAAGAAGTCTTGTAGCGTTCAAAAACATCTTCGGCAAGTCTCCGTTCGTCATGATACAATTTGAATTCAGAGATGTTGTCGATGCCATACAACGCCTTGAGTTGCAGAGATGAAATCATGTTCATGACGCGGACGGCCGATATGAGCTTGTCCGGATAGACTCTGTTTTTGGCCGACATCCGCAGGCCC
>JAEEGL010846551.1_pt1 | contig 12532 bp, 16 predicted proteins | sample 9134231 | NCBI WGS metagenome assembly JAEEGL01 (sample SAMN16246548, study PRJNA631951) | gut metagenome | biome: gut microbiome; feature: rumen; material: fiber-attached | host: Bos | place: Iran: Karaj | collected 2018-10
ACAAATTATCATTGTAGTACTTAAGTTTAATATTACTTTACAAATTATTTAATATATGTTAACATAATAATAAAGGGGGAATAATATGGCTGTAGCTTTAGATAACATTCACATTAATTTTAGAGTCATTGACGGATATAATAAAAATATTAATATTATTATCTCCCCGCGTGGAGTAGGTAAGACTTCTTTGTTTTGGCTTTTAAAGATATATAACAAATGGAAAGTAAATTATAAGCCATGGATATATATTGTACGTCAAAATGTAGAAATTACGGACGCGTTAATTGAGTCAATACAAGATACAATTTTAAATAAATTCACTGATGATAATGTCGAATTAAATTACGCTAGAGGTACATTTAAAGACGGGATAGTAGATATTTATATTAACGATAAATTATTTATAAGAATTGTCTCTTTATCGATTTCATTAAGGCGTATAAAGCTGGCAGTTTTAAAAAATATCGGTGGCGTTCTAATGGACGAGTATATCATAGATCCAAAGACACAAGAAAAATATCAAACTAATGAAATTATGAAAATAAAAGAGGCGTACACAACTTGGACGAGAGAAAGCGAAGGAGCTTTAAAAATGTATTTTTTAGCGAATCCTTATTCTTTATACAACCCTTTATTTATATGGCTTAAAATACCGATTAATAAGATTAAAAAAGGTGTTATTTTAACGGGTGATATCTGGGCGTTATGGTGCTATGAGATATCGGACGAGCTAAAGGAATATTTATTAAAACAAAATCCATTATTAACTTTTGACGACGAGTATAAAAAATACGCTTTTGACGGCACAGCGATAAACGACGAAAATATAAAAATAGGTACTTTTAAAAATAATTTCTTATTGAGGCATATTTTTAGAATAGAAAATCAATATTTAGGCATATTTCAAAATATGTTATATAATTCTAATGAAGATAGATTTTATTGTAAAATAATTGATAATTATAATAAAGATAGACGCGTTTATGTTTTCGACTTTGACGATTTAATAAACGGCTGTTTAATGCTTAATAATGACGAAAAATTAAGATTTAAACTTTTTAAAAATGCTATGAGGAGACGCTTAATATCTTTTGAGGACGTTAACGCGTATTACATAGCGCAAGAAATATATAATTTAATTTAGGAGGGATATCATGAATTATAAATTAAATAGTTTTAATAGCTCTATTACTTTTATGAGAATTCCGTTTAATTATGATGATAATTATATTATTGACGGAAATAAAACACAAATTGAAGCTTATTTTAGTAATAGAGGCGGTATAGAAATAAATAATATACAGCCTCCGAAACTAGAAAAAGAAATAAAATATATTATTCAATTACCTAATGAATTAGTAAATGAATTTACAAATATTATTCCTAATGATTATTTTATAGACGATAACAATAAGACAAAATTATTTAATTATTGTAAATTTTATCTTAATTTCAATTATTATAATAATGATTTAGAATTATCAAATCAAAATAGTGGATATGTATTTTATTTTATTAAGGGAATAAGATGGAAATCTACTCAAACTATAGAATTATCTCTTCAAATGGATATTTTAAACACTTTAAATTATTTGAATGCTTATAGCAGCGATAACACCACAGGAGCGAAAAGGTTTTTCACTTATGGAGATAAATCAAATATAACAAGAAGTCATTTTAACAGACTTCAAACTTATAACAATAATAAATATTTTAAAATTGATAAATTAAGCGAAGGAATAAAAGCCCCTTTATATCATAAAACTAATACTATTATTGAAAGTGATAGCGACAACTTTTATTTGATTTATAAAAATAGTAATGAAGATTCGGCTAGTACTAACAATGTCGTAGATTGTTATTTGACTTACGGGAAATTAGGAGATAAACAAAATAAAGATATATTACTTCCAGCTCAAGCGCGAAGATTTACCCCTAATGTAGTAGGAGACGAATATATTTATTTACCCGACGGCGTTTCATTTTCTTTATATGATGAATACACACAGCAAACACATAATATAACTATAGGCTCAAATAATTATTATGAAATATTTAGGGGATATTTAGAATCTTATGGAAATATATTATTTGTAAATAAGCATACATATAATAGTAGTGGCATTACGGAATGGTATCTTACTTATGAAGTAGATTTTAGTCAAGATATATATTATCATTTTTCTAATTCTCGTTTAGGAAAAATAGAAGAGAGCGACCTCGATAAATTACCTATAACTTTATTAACTAATACAGCAACTTATCAATTATTTAATGATATAAACGCGATAAATAGGACAGACTCAAAGCTAATAAAAATCATAAAATTACCTTATGCGCCTACTGATGATATAAAATATGTAAGCGGACACTTTCAATATAATGAAGATACATGGCGTTATGATTTTAACACTAAAACATTAAAACTAATTCATTTAAACACTATATTTAAAAATGAGTTAGAAACCGAATGGAGAGACACGCGTTTTACTCAATTAACTTTAGGCTCTAAAAGTCCTACAGCACAAAGGAACAAAGACAACGAGCCGAAATTATTTCATAGTGATTATAGATACGCGAAAATTAATTATGATAGTTTTAGTTTAATAATTTATAATGAGTTATTAAATGGCGGGGCGTTAACTGGTGCAAGTCCTAAAATTGACTTTTACACTACAACTACAATTAATAGTAGATTTATATTTCAATTTAAAAATAATATATATGACATTTCTTATTCTGATTACGCTAACACGTTAACAATTGCGCGTAATAATGAATTAGGCTTGTATAATTCAAATTACATTAATTATATAAGAAATGGCTTTAATTATGACGTAAAGAATAAAAATAGAAATGTAGCTGTAAATTACGGGCTTGGAGCGTTGCAAGTTGTCGGGGCTATAGGTAGCGCACTATCTAGCGTTTACACTGGTGGCTATGGTGTAGCGGGTGCTATTGGTTTAGCTACTGGAGCGGTCGCAACATTTACACGAGCAATAAATAATCAAATTTCGCAAGAATCGAGCATAGCTCAAAAACTTGACACATTAAAAGAACAAGCTAACGAAGTTAACTCATGCGACGACGTAGATTTATTAGACGTATACAACGGCAATAAATTAATCTCTATGAAGTATCAAATATCTGACGAAATGGAGAATTTATTATATAAGTTATTCTTCTATACTGGCTATAAATGTAATATAATTGGAAATATAGAAGATTATATTAATTCAAGATATTATTTTAATTTCATACAAGCGGACTTGCATTTAATTAATGTTAGTAAATTAATTCCTAATGATTTAATAGAAGAATTTAAAAACAAATTTAAAGAGGGCGTTTCATTTTTCCATAATAGAAGTTATATTTCTAGTACTTCACTTGATAAAGGATATAATATAATTCAAGATTTAGAAAATTGGGAAAATGAGCTCGTAGATGAGGCTTAAAGGAGGGATATAAATGGCTAAAAAGATAATTTATAATGAAGATAATAGCATTCTAGATCGTGGGATAATTAGGCAGTCTTTAGTCGATAAATATTTCAATTTATATATGAATAATTTAAAAATTTTAGATACTGACTATCAAGAAGAAAATTTTATTAAAAGGCGTTTCTGGTGGCTGGGAAGTGTTGCAGTATTTAAAAACAAGATAATTAATAAAAAAATATTTGTTGATTATTCAGTGTCAGAGTATAACATTTACGATTTTCCAGTTAAAGCACAACCGATAAATAGAAAAGGTGTTTCATTTATTCCTAATGAATTAATGGAAATAGACTCGCAAATATGTTTAATTTTTGCACAACATAATAAAAAACCTATTTGTAGCATAGTATATAAATATATTAATGAAATTACAGAGGTCGAAATGGTAATACGTCAGCAATTAAAATCGCATAGAATACCTTTTGTCATGACTGGAGACGAATTAACAAAGGATAAACTAAAAGACTTCTTTAATAAAATTAATAATGATGAAGGCGAATTATATATGACAGCCGACGAGTTAGATTCAATTAACGCGTTAAACTTAAATACTAATTTTATCGTTGATAAGTTAGACGCTTATAAAAAACAACTCGAAAATGAATTAAAGGAATATTTAGGAATTAATAATCTAGGTACTACCGAAAAGAAAGAACACTTAATTAATAGCGAAGTTGAATCGAATGACGAAGTTGTTAATATCTCTAGGGCGTCAATTATAGACACATTAAATATTTATTTCGATAATTGTAATAAAGTACTAGGAACAAATTTAAAAGCTGTTTATAATGCTCCAGATGAAGAAAGCGAAGAAGAGGAGGGAGAAAATGCTTAAAGCGATTAATATATATCAATTTAAAGATATCGAGAACATGTATTCCCCTTTAAATGAGTTAGCAAATTTCACAAATTTCTTTTATGGTATTTCTTTAAATGAAGAACAAATAAATAATAAATATCATTTAGAATACTTTTTCGCATACGAAAGTGGCGACGTAAGATATCAATCATTTATAAATAATTTTATTAAATATTTTAAAGCTAAATATAAGTACTCATATTATATTAATGAAGATAAAATGAAAGATTTTTTTAACGCTTTAATGCTTAAATGGTACGACCTTTATTTATTCAAATATTTAACTTTAAATGATAATATGAGTAAACTTTTAGACGGAGCTAAAAATATATATACTAGCTCTATAAGTAGGGGAGTAGATAATAAAGCATATCAAAACGACACCCCACAAAATCAATTTAGTAATGATTTTTTAGACGAAGATTTTATAAATCAATATCAAAAATCACTTACAAATGAAGAAGGCTCTACTAGCTCATCTAACGAGCGTCAAGATAATATAAGCGAAAGAATAAACGACATAATGCGAAGTGTGAAAAACTTATTTGATGAAATGACGGAAAGATTTCATATATTATTCATAGACGCGCAAGAAGTAAACATAATAGAGGTAAATCAATAATGAATGACAAATTATTATATGCTTTGAACGGAGTCGAATATATAGCCGTAATTAGTCAAGCAAATGAGCTATTTCAATTAATACAATTAATATTGACAATATTAACAACTATATTTATATTAATATTTAAGATTGTAGCATGGTATAAGAAGGCTAAACAAGACGGCAAAATCGACAAAAAAGAAATAGATGAAGTAGTAGAGATTTTAGAAGAAGGGAAGGAGACATTAAAAAATGATACTAAAAAAGGAAGAAATGACAAAACAAATTAAAGAAGTTAAGAACGAAATTAACTCTTTACTTACTAAAGAATCAAGCAAAGAAGAGCTTGAAAATATTAGTAAGATTTCTCAAAAAATTGATTCGCTTAACGACCAAATAGGCGAAGTCTATGGCGAAAACGCCGAATTAAAAGAAAGTCTAATAAAATACATTAAGACGGGCGGAGACAATAAGCCACCTCAAGACGAAACACACGAGGGCGAAACAAAGAGTTTAGAATGTATTATAGACGAATTGTCAAAAAATAAAAATTAGGAGGATTTAAAATTATGGCAAAATTAAGTTATGAACAATTAAAATCAGTTGTAGCGTCTTATGTTGACGCTAACAAAATCGCAAGCGGTACTTATTCCGCAACTTACAATAATGTTGTAGGTTTATTAGATAAAATCGGAAAAATTGTAATGTTAGATACTATTTTTACAATTGATAAATTATCACAATTCGACGGAGAGTTTTTATCTTTCGGAAAAACTATTGAAGAATGGCAAGAAGATTTAATTCTACCTCAAAACTATGACGCTACAGGTGCGAACGCTTTAGCTCCTAACGATCCAACTTATAGACCAGTAGCTTGGAGCTATTCACTAGGTAAGAAAGTATTAAAAACAACTTTAAGAAATAACGACGTTGAAAGAGCCGTTAATAATACTGGAGAATTAGTCTCAATTATCGCACAAAAGACAAAGAGACTTCAAGATTCTTACGCCGTGTTTAAATATCAAATTAAGCGCGAAATTGTAGGAAAAATTATTGATAAGTGTGAAACTATCATGGGAACAAATACAGCTTATCAAGTTTCAACAGCTTACAGCGTAGGCACATTATTAAAGAATAGTAATTCAATTGGCATCGTTGTAAAAGCTATTACTAGTACAAGCTACGCTACTATTAACACATGGGCGTTAAATGTAGCAAACGGATATATTATCGTATTAGATTTAGTTAAAGCAATTAATGCACCAGTTGACACTTCAACCGGAGAAGCATTTATTAAACAAGTTAAAGAGGACGTTGAAAAGGCTCAAGATATCAACGAAGGAAACTCATTCAACGGCAACTCTCTAGGAGCTACTGAAGGACTTGTGCTATTACTAAAACAAGGAATTATCCCTTCAATTGAAGTTGACACTTTAGCGGGTGCATTTAATCAAGATAGACTCGCTGTAGGAGTTAAAACAATTGTAGTAAAAGACTTTGGAGCAACTTCAAGCGACGCTTACGCCGTATTAATGGACGCTAGAGGTTTCAAATTACATAATACATACAACGCTTTAAGAGACCAAATCAACGCTGACGGAGATTTCATTAATTTATATCAACATACTGAAAACACCGCATTTATTTCAAACAACACATTTGTTAAAGTATATAAACCCGTAAGCGCATAATGGAGGTGTTTATCTATGAAAAGAATGATAGACAATAAAGATTATGAATCATTAAAAAAGAATGTTAATGACACAAAATCTATGGTAGATAAAGGTATGTATTACACTATTACAGCGCCTACATATGATAGTGAAAACTTAAACTATATATTAACGCCTAGCGCTGTTTTAAATACTACAACTGGCATTAATATTAAGATTAACGATTTAATTTTATATATAGATGAAAATGATAAACCTAAAGAATTATATTTAGTAAGTGCAGTAAGCGAATTCTTAACTTTGTCTAAAGTTGCAGAATTTGGTGGAGGCGGAGATAAAAAATATATACATAATTTATATGTACAATGTTATAATACAACTGTTTCAAAAATGAGCTTTCAATGTATGTTTAGCATTATAAACAATAGTAATGCAGAATTGACAACAAGAGCAGAAATTGAAAGCGAAATCTTTAGAATTTTAGGAACAAATTCAAATGTTGCAAGAGATATGAAACACGGTGCAATAGTAGCAACGGGGTTTGTTGAAGGTATGGGGCAATATAATATATTTGGCATTGTAACGGGTTTAAATTCAACATTAACGGGAGAATCGCAAGTCTATTATGTATTTAGTAATGCTTCATCATCGATAAATTATGGTAATTTTCCAAATGATACGCAATATCCTACCAATGTATACACAATTAAAGACATTGTAGAAGAATTATAAAAATAAAAGGTTTAGCCCTTTTCCTTAATAAAAAGGGTGCTACAATTTAATATTAAATATTTGAGGCTTAAAAGCCTCTTTTTCTTTTAATTGTAAAATATTTGTAAAAATTAAAATTTATTATTGACATAGTGAGACACTACAATTATAATATAGGTAGTAAGTGTTAGTGATACACTAGAAAAGAGGGAAAATATGATAGTAGAAGAAATTTTAAAGAAAGTATTAACAAGTAATGAAAGAGCGTGTTTCACAATGGAATGCGACAACGATCCAGAGCAAGAAGAACATTTTTTCTTTACAACTATACAAAATGTAAAAGGAAGAATCGTCTTAATAAAGAAAACATATAAAGATATGTCTATTAGATACGAAATAGAATATCATATGTCAGTTGACGACGGCGAAACATGGTGGTATAGTTTTTGTTTAAACCGAATCAAGAAAATTGAAATTTATGACAAAATGGAATTAAAACCTAAACAAATATTATTTGAAGGAGGTGCAATTAATGGATAAGAAAACAATGTACGTTTATGAAACTAATTTAAAATATACAGCTAATAATTCTATAGTGCATATAACGGGAGCAAATAAAAAAGAATTAGACGAATATTTTAAAGATTTAGGCGTAAAATTCGGAAAAAGAAACACTTCAGTGTTAGGGAAAATGTATGTAGAAAGACATTCTAATTATTTAGAAGTACAAAGGAAAACATTAATAAAATATTTACAAACTAAAAAGATATATTTCATTAAAGAGGTGTAAAAATGTTAGAGAAAATAAAAAAGGAATATCCTTTTATAACAATTGAAGAAAAAGACAATTTATATTATTTCTTTGGATATTTCGGGCGTTTAATGTTTATAAGCCCCGACTTAAACATAGCTTATAAAGAATTAAAGGGGGCTTTCAAATGATAGACGACATTTATTTAATTAAATTATTTAGTCATTATAATATGATTGATTATAAATTGAAACAAGATAAAAAAGGGTATTATTATTTAATTTATAAAAAGAATAATCATGTTATTTGTATGACTAAAAATCGTGAATCAATGAAAAAAGCTATTGAATTAATAGGAGGTAATTTATGATAAGTAAAGAAAATAAAAGATTTAATATAACTATAAATAGAGATTTATATATGTTATTAAAAAAGCTATCAAAAGACAATAATATTACAATAAGTAATTTTATATCTATCACTATTATTGACTTTTTAGATAAAAGAAGTAAAGAATATTTAAAGAATAAAGGAGAAAATGAAAATGATTAATAAGAAATTAGTTAGAATTTTAGTAATGAGTAGAAAAACAAAGGAAGGAAAATCATTTCCAGTCTATAGACTTAAAACATTAAAAGGAATGTACTTTGAATGTGTTTTCGGTAAAAATGTAAATAAGGTGTCAAAGTCTTGTGTAATTGAAATCGATGAAGATAAATTGTCAATGGGATATAAACAAGACAAAGACAAGCAATATATTAAAGATAAAAATGGTAATAAGATTCCGCAAGTATATATTATGGGAGATTATACAATTATTAAAGACGAGAACGCGCCAGTCGAATTACAACCTAGAAAATTAATTGATGAATTTAAAGACATGTTTTAATATTTACAAATTAATTTATAAATGATAATATAATATTATAGGACGGACTAAAGACTAATATTTATTATAAGCGAGAAATAGAAGGGATATATCCGCCGAAGGTGCGCCCTCCGCTTTAACAATTGAGTGATAGCAATTGATAATAAATTCTTTAGCCCCTCCTTTTTATTTTAATACTTGAATGAAAAATAATAGTGATTTTTTCATTGAAAATATATAAAATTGTGATTTTTTCACAAAAATTGAAATTATTTTCTTAAATGAGGAGGGAAAATATGAAAAATGCTTTATTAGTAAATCATAACAATGATGAATTTTACACGCCATTATATGCAATAGAACCATTATTAAAATACATACCAGATAATATAACAATATGGGAGCCGACCGACTACGGAGAAAGCAATATAACAAAGGCGCTCATAAATCACGGGTGTAAAGTAATAAGAACACATATAAAAGACGGCTACGATTTTATAACATACGAGCCTAATTTTAAATATGATATGATAATAACGAATCCGCCTTATACATTAAAAGACGAATTTCTAAAAAAATGCTATGAATTGAATAAGCCATTTGCTTTATTGCTACCACTTACCGCGCTTGAAGGCATAACAAGAGGGCAATTATTTCGTAAATATGGCGTTGATTTAATTATATTAGATAAGAGAGTCGAATTTATGAAAAATAAAAGCAATTGGTTTAATACATCATGGTTTACTTATAAAATATTACCTAAAAGCTTAATATTTGAAGAATTGAAAAAGGAGTGATTAATAAATGACATTAAGACAAATAATTGAAAAATTGAAAAAAGAAGGGCATAGCGTTGAATATATAGAAGAAAAGCCTTTAAAATCTAAAAAGGGCGGAAAAAGAACAACGGGGCAAATAAGAATCACTAAACTTGATAATATCACAATTAAAGGAAATAATAAAAGCATATTAAATAAAAAAGCTCGAGAAATGAGCGGGGAAAGTTTAAGCTCTCGAAAAGTAGAACAATTAGAAAAAGCGAGGGCTAATATTCAACCTAAAACAAGAGTCGACGACTTTCCCGCCGATCTCGAAAAAGATTTAAAACGAATTCAAAGGAAAATCCGTCAAAGTGAAAAGAAGAAAGCTTTAGCAGAAGGTAAAGAAGTTGAAAAATCAAAATCGACTTTAAGAATTAAAAAGAAAACTATTAGAAGAAAACTAAAAGAAGAAGGCTATGAAGAAACAAAAAGAGCTTTAAAAGCTTTAGAAAGATACTGGGAAGGGTACGCGAACGAATCGTCTATTCAAGCGTTAAGGGAGATTTTAAATTCAATATTAAGCGCTTTAACTGATTCAACGGATAGATATAATATATTAATGTGTATTGACATATTAAATAATATAGCTGACCGCTTGAGCGAATACGCTCTCGAAGAGCTATTAAGTGCGGTTTATGACTTTCAAAACGGATTAATTAAGAGTAATGATTTATTAAAGATATTTGAAAGTAAAGAGGCACAAAGAGGGCAAATTAAAGGATTAAAACATAATTTATAAAATAGAAAAGAAGGGGAAAATCATGGTCGTTAAATTAAAAAGAACTAATTATAGAGTTTACGCTTTCGACATAGAAAGCCACACCTCAACGGAAAACATATTAACATTTAAGACTAACATGTGGCTAGGCTGTTTAATTGACGACTCTAGCACTTGGAGAGATAGCAATATATATTTTAATAATATGTATGATTTCATTCATAAATTAGAAGAACTATCGAAACCAAAAAGAAAACACGGGGAAAAGAAAAAGCCCTGTAAGAATTTATTAATTTATATTTACAATTTATCGTTTGAATGGAGTTTTATTTTACCCGTATTATTAGAAATGGGATATAGTTTTAAAGAAAGCTTTGAAGATAATGACAAAAAAGTGTATAATAGCGTAAGCACGAAATCGTGCAGTAGTGTTTATCAAGCTAGAATAAAAATTGATGACGAACACGGGGACATTATTTTTAAAGATTTAGCGAAGATTTACGGCGGAGGGCTTTCCAAAGTTGCGAAAGCCTTTAATTTACCTACTCAAAAGGGAAGTATCGCATATAAATTAAATCGAAATCGTCCAAATAAAGAGGCTTTAATATATGAATGGTATTATAACAAGCTTATGCGCGAAAATTGCGAATTTAGGGGGATAGAGCTCCATAAAAAGATATGTGATGATTTAAAAATCAATTATGAAAGTAATTTTATATATAAAGCTACTGATTACGAAAAATATTATTGTTTTAAGGACGTTAGAATCATAATTGATATATTATTAATTATGCAAGCTAAAGGAGATAAAGAATTCTTTAACGTTATTTCTATGGCTAGTTATTCCATGAAGAAATTATTAAAAAGAGGCTTTAAAGACAATTTAAAGCCTTACGGGAAATTTAGGGAATACTATCCTAATTTAAGCGAAGAAGAAAACGAGTATTTAAGAAAAGGCGTTGAAGGTGGGATATGTTATTGCGCGCCAAAATATCAATTTATCGAAATTAATCAAAAAGTAGGACATATAGACGCGCACCAAATGCACCCCTCGCAAATGTATTTTAAAAGATTTCCTTATGGAGAAGGCACTTTTAAAGAAGGCAAGCCGAATTTTTTAAACGGCAAAATTCAAGCTTGTAGAATAAAAATATCATATACGGGCGTTTATCTTCATTCAATAATTAAATTGATTTCTCTTCCTTGTGTTGATGATTTCGAGCTCGTAGTTTGGAGCTTTGAAATACCAACCATGATAAAATGTTATAAAAATCTAGAAATTAAATATTTAGATTATTACGAATACGAGGCGCGACTTTTACCATTTAGAAATTATGTAAAAGAAAATTATAACTTAAGATTAAAAGCTAGAGCGGAGCATAACGACTTTAACGTCTTATATTATAAATTATTAAATAATAGTGCATACGGCAAATTTTTAGAGCGTCCGCATAACTTAACATTTAAAAATATTATAAATGAATTAGGAATAATCGACAGCGAAATTATAGAAAAAGAACAACTTGAAATCAACGCGAAATATACTTATTTACCTATAGGCTCGTGTATTCCAGCTTATAGCCGTGTATGTTTAATAGAAACAGCTTTAAAATTCGGCTGGGAAAATATTTGTTATTTCGATACGGATTCAATATTCTTTATATTAAATGAAAAGACAAGATATATATTATCTACTCTTGATATGAAGGACTTTTTAGGGGGCTGGGCTTATGAAGAAACAATTATAAAAGCGCAATTCGTAGCCCCTAAAGCTTACAAAATAATAAATGATAAAGGCGAAAATGTAATAAAAAGCGGTGGCTTTAATTTCGATAACTACATACGAGAACAGCACAAAGACGAGCCGTTTTTTAATATAGATGATTATCAAATACAATATGAAGATATCGACCTTATAAAAGGAAAATATCTCGTTAATAGAGCTTATCGTTGTATAGGTGGAACAATTATCGACTATCAATTAAAAGAACGTAAAATAAATAAAAAATATATAGAAATATATAATA
>JAEEGL011423908.1_pt1 | contig 12532 bp, 10 predicted proteins | sample 9134231 | NCBI WGS metagenome assembly JAEEGL01 (sample SAMN16246548, study PRJNA631951) | gut metagenome | biome: gut microbiome; feature: rumen; material: fiber-attached | host: Bos | place: Iran: Karaj | collected 2018-10
ATGGCAGCCTGTGAACCGTGTCAGGGTAGGAATACAGCAGCACTAAGCAGTGTCTCTCATGTGCCGTGAGGGTGCCTGGGCCGAGTTAACTGTGGAGGTAACGACGGTAATATCTATTCAAAACCGGGCGTGCGATTTTTTATTGCTTTGCTTTCCTCTTTTTTCTAAACAGCAGAATTCCGCCGGTCATTACGAGCACGCCGGCCATGCATCCTGCCGAATCCAGCCACACATCCTGTATCTGTGAACCTCTTCCCGAAAAAATCTGTATAGTCTCGTCTATAAGCGCGCAGAACGTTCCGAGTACCCATGAATTAAAGAGAATTTTCCATCCCATCTTCATAAACACCAGCTTCATCAGCAGCATAAGCTCTAAACCCAGTGCGAAGAACTCCGTAAAGTGGGCAAGTTTTCTGATAAACAGCTCTGTGACATTTCCCTCACCCATAAAAAACTCAAAGAAAGGGCATAAAAGTTCATAAAAGAATCCGCTCTCCTCTGCCGACTCCTCCATCCCCATAAAGGAATGTGCCCATATAAATGAAAGCGTGACAGCCACAAGAACCATCAGAACGGTAATCGTCTTTTTATTCCTAGTATCCATTGTTCCATTCCATTCACTAAACTAATTTCTTAAAGTCTGTACCACGTATGACACTTCACGCAGATGGTTCACTGCGGAATCATTCGGGTAATACAGATAAAGCATGCACACAAAACCTTTGTCATCGTGCTTAAACAGGAACTCCAGCCTGTAATCGTTCCCGTCTATAGGCTTATAAACCGTACTGCAGTAATCAAACTTCTTGCCGTCCGAAAGCTTAAGAGTAGAGATATCATAATCCAGCTTGCCCGAAAGCGGGGCCAGAATATTGTTGATGACCAGTTCTTCTATATCCTCCATATCAAATGAATCCATATTCTTTTTCACCTTATCGAGATAAGTCTCATAAGGAAAATAAAAGATATAAAAATTCTCAGGGTAGTTCCTGTTCTGAGGAGATATGGCATTCAGGAAAAACTGATAACCCATAACCCCGTTGTTCGTAAGCCTTCCCATAACATACTCATTGTTCCAGGAAGCAGGGAGTCTGAACTCCACATGCCCGTCACGAGCCAGATCATTCACGCTGTCCTCATCCAGTTCTTTATCAGGGAAAAATACCGAAGACAGAACCGAAGGCTCATTCTCAAGATTTATCAAAATATGTTCCGCATCAACCTCCGACCCGTCCACCTGTCCGTATACAGTCACCCTGTCTCCCAAGGTCAGCTGGTTTACGATACCGATGACAGAAGAAGCCGAGGTATCCACCACCACACTGTTGCTGTCGCCGTAAACCGTAACAGACTTGTGATTGGCAGCTACTGAAGAATATTTTATAAGCCCGGTAAAAGCTATAAATCTGTCGTCATAGTTTTTTATATTTGTCCTTCCCAGTACATCGGGAGTCAGCACAAAATACATATGGTCATTTTCCAGACACTCCCTGAGCCTCGCCGTCTTCTCTGCGGCACCTACAGACGAATTGCAAAAGAAAATAACCACAACCAAAAATATCGGTATAAGTTTTTTTGCCGTTCTTTTAAATCTCATTCCAAAATCCCCTAATCCTGTTCAGAAGTCACGATCCTGTAAGTTATCCCCGATTCATCGAGGAATCCTTTTATATATCTGTAGGTTGAACTCTCAGCATAATAATCCATCAGGATGTAACTCTTTTCCGCATAATCACCGCTCATTATCAGGTTCTTTAATTCTTCGGGTCCTTTTACCTTTACGCCCTCTATGGTTATGCTCTCACCCGGACCTGACAGTTCCACATCACCTATCACTATCCTCAGCTCATCCGCTTCCGGATTGTCCAGTCCGGGAATATCGGTAGGTTCGGGACCGGGTGTAAGTTCCGGTTCACCTGTGGGAGCAGGCGTGAGCACCGCCTTCTCGTACGCTGTCTGTGCATTTCCTATCGACTCTCCTATAGACCCCGAAAGATCTATGAACGGTTTATCCGCATTTATAAGATTCGGCATATTCCACGACCAGAAAGCCGTCAGGAAAATGAACATCAGAAGCCCGGCAATTATACATTTTTTCTTATTCGAGCCATTTTTCATTTTCTATACTGTACCTTACCCCTTTTTTATCACACAAAGCCTTTATTTCCTTAAACAGCGCTGCAGTGGAATAGTCGTCCACTATCGTCAGCGGAATGTTGTTTTCCACCCTGTAATCTATATAGTTTTCCAGAGTCTTGGCATCTGCCTTTTTATTCTCTATAAAAACTTCCGAACCGGCCAGGACTATACAGTTTTCTTTTACCGGTTTTTCCTCTTCGCTCTGTCCCGAAACGGATTCCTGTTTATTATCATTCCCGTTAATCCCTCCGGTCTCACCGTTTACCAGGTAGCTTACGAGGTAAACAACCGCGCAGGTCACTACCAGGAACAGCAGGATAAAAATACCCTTTGGCATCCTGTGGATATAGAGCCTGATAGAAGGAAGCAGAATCCTGAACAATCCGAACAGAAGCAGTGCCAGAAAAACAAGTAAAATGATCGCGGTAGCTTTACTCATTATCTCATCTCCAAATCAGTTTGAAACGCTTCCCATGTTACGTATATTCAGATTCTTATATTTTCCCGTCAGATCCATAAACAACTCGTTTATAGACATCTCATCCCTGTAGAGCATCTTCTCATCCCTGTTCGAATCGAGTGACAATATCATAGGCAGGGATTCATCCTTCTTTATGAGCTCTTCTATATAATTCCTGCACTCAAGCCATGCGGCCGAAGCATTACTGGGATTTAAGTTTATGGTAACGGTATCCTCGGTATTCACTTTGATATATATAGTTCTCAGCTTCCTGTTTTCGGTGCTGTATGCGGCATAAACGGTCACAACGTTGAAATACTCGTTAATGCTCGAGTATGCGCTCATCTGCTCTGTAAGCACGCTGTTCTCCGCGCCTATCTCTTCCATCGAGGCATTCACTTCTTTTACATACTGCTCCGCCTCGGCATATTTCCTGTCTGCTTCCGTACTGTAATTATCCTGTCCCGCCAGAACCACTATCAGGACTATAAAAACAACATCAAGAAGCGGAGTCAGGTCTATAAGCAGTCTGCCGAGTGATTTCGGCTTCTTCCTGTCTTTTCCCATACAAAAATCTCCATCCCGATCTCTATGTTATCAGTCCTTGGTGTCAAGCATATGCTTGTCCCTGGCCATCTGATAATTCTGCTCGAAAGTATCAAAGTACATCTCCATGGTATTCACTGTCTTGCTCACAAGTATAGCATCTGCAAACTTTAAAACTACTGCAGCTATAAGTCCAAGGAATGTGGTAGACATAGATACTGCCAGAGCCTCACGCATCTGATCGATATGATCCAGCTGCTGGATAAGACCGGCTACGGTTCCCAGGATTCCCAAGAGCGGGAATATAGGCACAAACTGCTCAAATGTAGAATAAATCAACTGGATCTTGTTGTACTCCTCTTTGTACTCCAGTGTCTCCTCCCATGTATAGGCATCTGGAGTTTTCTGTATGCCGCCCGGAGTAAACTCGGTCGAGCGGTTCTTCTTATGTTTCTCATCTATGGTGTTGCGCAGCTTCGTGATATTCATCACAACGTAAGCAAACCCCGCTATAGTGATAATAGCCAGTGCAATAATGATTCCGTTTATGGAATGACCGATAATGATTGCTAATGATTCCATGTTATCCTTCCTTTCTATTCTTTTGGAATATTTGTACCCCAGTTATCCCTTACGGGCGCTATCAGAACCCTGCCCGTTCCGGAATAAACATTTACCAGGCCTTCACCCGACGCCAGCGAACCGGTGAGGGTTTTTGTAGTTTTTTCAACAGTAAACTTGAGTGACGAAGACCACGCTATGGCCATATCTCCGTCTATCTTTATCACATCGTTGTCGAGATCCGCGACTATCAGCTCATCAGACGGAACCGGGCTCTCGAGAGCCGCCAGCCCCTCTCCTGTAAGCTTGGTATTAAAAATGCCTTCATTTCCCAAAATCAGCGACGACACATTCTTTCTGGCGATGATATCGAGATCCACCGTATCCTCACAGGCCAGGAACATACCGTCCTCGATCACCACATCACCCTCCCATTCCTTCAGGTCGACTAAAATGATGTGGTAAAAAGTAGGCTCCAGTACCAGCGTTCCTTTCCCGGTATAACGCGGTTTAATGATGGTCTCGCTCGTAACGCTGCTTCTTACGACTTTTTTCAAAAAATCCCCCGGACCTTTCACATTCGTGGAAGCATTTAAATCCCCGATCATCAGCTGCATCTCCCCTGCCTGGGCATACACACCGGTAAACGGGTCTATATCCGCTATAAGCTGCCTCTTCCTGATATTCATCTCGGAAGCAAAATATGCCTCCTGAGCCATTTTGGGCGACACAGACAGATCCCGCAAATATTCAATAACCGTGAACCTTCCCCGTTTTTCCACTATCTTACGGGCATCGGTTTCAACCAGCAGATTCGTAGTTACCATCCTGTCTCTCCTTTATATCAAAAGACCTTTTCTAATATAGTATACCTATTGTATTTTACTAAAAAATCGATCAAAGTGCAAGGATTATTTTACTTAAGCCCACAATCTGAATCCCGGTTTCCTTTGCAGCATTTGTTTATAGTAATCGAGCAGGCTGACTCCTACTCGATTCGAATCGCACAAAAAAAGTACGGAGGCAAAAGTCTCCGCACTTGTCAATACTCATTATTTGTTTTTAACCGGTTTCATCCTGAAATCCGCCGTAAACTCCGGAAGAGGTATCCTGTACTTATCCGAAAGAGCGGGACCGCAGGAATTCGAGCCCACGCCTGCCATCTTCCAGTCTATACAGATCACATTATCCTTATCTTTCTCCAGTTCATAGTTGTGCTTTGCTTCCGAAAGCTTCTCCTCGGTATATTCCGAAGCATTGAACGATACGGTAGAGGAATTGCCGAACAGAACATCAAAATTCTCTCCGCACAGCTTCACAAAAGTACAGCCGTAATGGGATGAATTCTCCTGAGGTCTGATATAATCCTCATGCATATCCTCTATACGCGAACCGAACCTGCCGATATACGAAGCATTGTGCTTATCTATATAGCTTTCCACAGGACCGTATCCGAAATAATCTACGCTGTCAAAGCTCTTCGGAACAAACAGCCTGAAGCCGAATCTCGGAAGCAGGGTCACTTTATTCGAAGTTCTCACTTTGCTTGATACCCATAAAGTACCGTCGGTTCCGAATGTATACACCGACTTTACCACAGCAAACGGAGCATACATGTTCCAGCCGAACGCCTGCTCCACACCTATTTTAAGTGTCGATCCGACATTCTTTTCGTTTCCGTCCTTGTCCGTCACTGTCGAATGCGGATACAGGATCTCCAAAGAATGGATCTTGGTATCATAATCACTCATATGTGACCTGAACCATTCACCCCTCATAGTATCATTGTCCACCGGGGCACGGAAGAAATTATACTTCATCGGAGCATCCAGAAGTTCGGAACCCTTGAACCGAACGGAATCGATGAAGCCAATCCTCTTATTGAAGTTATAAACCGTATCTCCGGCCTTGAGAGTGATTTTTAACGGTGTATCTTCTACTATCTCGATATTACCCGAAGCACCCTCATCTTCCGTTTCCACTATATCATCAAGAACACATTCGATACTAGTAACCTTCCCTGCAGAAGCCACAAAATCAGCGATATCACTGTCACCGAATGAACCTGCATCCACGGGCTTTAGTTCAAGCTGGTCAAAACATACTTCGAAGCCCTTTTTCTCCCATATCGTATCCTCTTTAAGAGAAAAGATAAAACGAATATGGTTTCCCTCCGGTATCTCAGGTAAAGAAATCACAGTCTCTCCCAACGGATCAACACTGAAATCAAAACTACCTGATTTTATGACTCCTTCGGTACCCGTTACCTCGTAACGGCCGTCAAGAAGCGCCCCTGCATCGGAAAAGGCCAGGAAGCTGGTGAGCTTAAACGCATCGGGTGCATCGGTTCTCGACATCCTTACGGGACGGTATACCTGCTTCAGTTCTTTAAGTCCGGTATGGGGAGTCCTGTCGGGATAACAAAGTCCGTCCATACAGAAATTCCCGTCATTATGCCTCTCTCCGAAATCTCCGCCGTAACCGTACTTTATCCTGCCGTCCTCAGTAGTTCCGGTCGGTACCGAATGATCGCACCACTCCCATACAAATCCGCCCATAAAGCGATCGCTGGAGTAGAAAATATTCCTGTAATCCTCCAGGTCTCCGGGGCCGTTGCCCATAGCATGGCAGTATTCGCAGAGCATGAAGGGCCTCGAGTCATTTACGATAAATCCCCACATATCCTGAGGAGCGGTATACATACGTGACACCACATCGAATACATCGTCTTCTATATCATCTATCTTATGTACACTCTCATAATGCACAGGTCTCGAAGGATCGAGCTTCTTCACCATCTTGGCGGCTTCGTAAATATTCGTTCCGAGTCCGCCTTCGTTACCCAGTGACCACATCACCACGCAAGGCCTGTTCTTGTCACGTGTAACAAGCAGACGTTCCCTGTCAAATATAGCATCCTTAAACACGGGATCACGGGCTATCAGAGCTATTCCGCCATAACCCTTCTCCCACTTAAACGAATTATATACGTCCACGCATCCGTGTGACTCATAGTCGCATTCATCGATCACATAAAAACCGTAGCGGTCACAAAGCTTGTAAAATAAAGGAGAATTCGGATAATGAGAAGTTCTTACAGCATTTATGTTATGCTTCTTCATTTGCTTCAGATCCATCTCCATATGAGCGATATCCGCATAATACCCCGTATCCGGATAACTGTCATGGCGGTTTACGCCCCTGAACTTTGCATGACGGTGATTGATTTTAAAAATTCCATCCTCTATAGCAATATCGCGAAGTCCCACTTCCTCGCCTATCAGCTCATCCCCTGACGCGATCGTCATCCTGTAAAGATAAGGTGTCTCAGCTGACCACAGAATGGGATCCTTCACACATATGGTATAAGGTACACCGTTTGTAAGATGTTCTTCAAATACAGTCTCACCCCCGGCTGTTTCAAGACGCGCATCGCAATCCCATCCGTACGCTTTAAGCTCTATAAAGCATTCGGTACAGTCATTGTTGAGATGGGTTCTTATCATATAGTCAAACAGGTGTGCAGCGGGACGTGAAAGAATATAAACATCCCTGAATATACCCGAAAGACGGATTTTATCCTGGTCCTCGAGATAAGTACCGTCGCACCACTTTAAGACAGCCACGCAAACGGTATTCGTTCCGGTAGTCAGATACCCTGTGATATCAAACTCGCTCGTATGATGGGATACCTCCGAAAAACCTACAAACCTTCCGTTTACATAGAGGTAAAAACACGAATCCACACCCTCAAAGCACAGGAATCTGTTCATGCCGTCGGGAGTATATTCAAAAGACTTCCTGTAAACACCGACAGGAATATCATCCGGAACAAAAGGCGGATCAAAAGGTATCGGATAAACCACATTCGTATACTGAGGCTTATCATACCCCTGAAGCTGCCAGTTCGACGGTACCCGGATAGTATCCTTAAAATCCACATCGGTAAAATCATCTTCAAGATTTATGATGCTGTCGTAATAGTTAAACTCCCATTCGCCGTTTAAGAGCAGGAATCTCGAAGATTCCTCCCTGGGCAAAAACGGATCTTCATCTTTCGAAAAAGGGATAAAATAGCTGTGATCCGCAACAGTACCTATATGAAGACTGTGCGGGTCTTCATGATAAATCAAATAACTTTTGGGACTTCCCTTTTTTGCGATAGCCGCGATATCCATAAAAACCTCCTCTGTAAGAAGTTCATTATTTTAAGCCGTCAAGCATCTCCTGCAGGCGTGACAGATCATCTCTGATATTAAGATGCTGGGGACACTGTGTCTCACACAGACCGCACTGAACACAATTCTTTGCCTTCTGTTCATCTCCTACCATGCCCCATTCCCACTTGGCATGTCCGCCGTTCTGATACATGCCGTACGTATTCCAGATCTTAAAGTTTCTGGGAATATCAACCCCGTTAGGGCACGGCATACAATAACGGCATCCCGTACAACCGTTAAACACGCGCCTTCTAAGAGCATCGGCCGTGTCTTTTACAGCCTTCATCTCATCCTTGTTCAGCTTCTTGAATTTCTCGAATGTCTTCAGGTTATCATCCACCTGTGCCTCATCGGACATACCCGAAAGAATAACCTTTATATTATCAAATGAACCCACAAACCTAAGTGCCCACGATGCTGTTGAAGCATCCGGTGCCAGACGTCTGAATTCTGTGGTAACGTCCTCGGGAAGATTTGCCAGAGAACCTCCCTTTACGGGTTCCATAATAACGAGCGGAACTCCCAGACTCTCGGCCAGCTGAACACCCTTCATGCCAGCCTGTTCATCAGTATCCATGTAGTTGAACTGAATCTGGCAGAAATCCCACTTTCTGTATTCTATAATCTCTTTAAATGCGTCAAATCCGTCATGGAATGAGAATCCCAGGAATTTGATCCTGCCGTTTGCCTGCTCTTCCTTTAAGTACTCGATAACACCCAGATCGCGCATCTGGTGAAAACGGTTCCTGTCAAGTGCATGAAGCAGGAAGAAATCAACATAAGTCTTATGCAGACGGTCCAGCTGATTCCGGAAGATTTTCTTCGCGTCCTCAAGTTCATGTACATTCCAGCACGGAAGCTTCGTAGCCAGGAAATAACTGTCTCTGGGATATTTATCCAGGACCTTTCCCACAAAAGGCTCGCTGTCCCCGTTATGATAAGGGAATGCGGTATCAAAATAATTCACCCCTGCGGCATAAGCTTTATCTATGCAATGCTCTGCCAGAACCTCATCGATCTTCCCGTCCTTCTGAGGAAGCCTCATGCATCCAAAACCAAGCAGTGACGTCGAAACGCCCAGATTCTCAATAAACCTCTTCTCCATTCATATCCTCCGATCATTCTCATACCCATATATTCCGCTACACTCCGGGATTTTGGGTTAATGTCCCCCGGGAAACGTCCTCCGCGTTCTCTCTGTAACAGAATGAGTCCCATAATACTACGGGACTCATTATACAATAAATACTTTTGAAATACAATGTTTTGCGACATATCAACCAATATAATCCATTATTTGGCAAATATTTATGGCATTATTTTGTGAACACGAAAACATTCCATGAAAGAGGCTTAACACTCACCGAATATACTCCATCCTTAAATTCTCCGGCAGTATTCTTCTTCGGCAGGAAAATCTCCTGATTTTCAACGGAGCTCACCATATCAAGTTCTTCATCGGTACAGAAGGTCTCAAAATGTTCAACCTTTGTATAACCTTCGAAGCCCTTGACATCCACATTTAAGCCGTAGCTCTCATCTTCGTTTCTGTTGATGGCAAATACTGTCAGGGTTTCATTCTCTTTATCCCATGCACATGCCGAATCGATATAGTTTACACCTTCTTTGCCGGTATACTGTGAAGTATCATCGATAGCATATCCGGGCATATCGTAGGTATCGGACTCAACGGAGGTTCTCATCGAAGTGCCCTTCGCATATTTTAACATCTGCATATATGCATAATGTGAAGCTGTCTTCCATACATTATCATGATCCGATGCACACAAAGCACCGAGTCCGCCTGTCATACAGCCTATCTTCACCCTGTCGGCATGACGAATGAATGCCAGCTGTACAGAGATAAATGAAAGCATATGCAGTATCTCGCGTCCGGGGAACATGAAGTGCTTCATCTTGTCGGGATCGTGCATGATATAAGGTCTCTCGGGATCGAAACGGAAATGTGACCTTGCCATATTATAACGTCCCCATCCGGGATTGAGAGGTCTGTTTTCCCTCATCATGCAACCATACTCGTCAAACGAGATCATAACCTTCTTGGGAGATCTGTGCTTTGCAGCCACAAAATCGATCATTGCAGCTTCCTGATTAATGAAATCCTCATAGTAGAGCGAACCGCCGAGGAGTGCCTTTACATCCGAAGGTGGAGCACTGTGATAATGATGGATTGAAAGATAATCAACAGTGTCATAGCACTGGTCCAGCACCTTTTCATCCCATGTGGGATAATGATCCATAAATATAGCCGAAGAACCGCAGACACCTGTCTCGATGGAAGCATCTATCCACTTAATGGCTTTGGATGTCTCCTGGCATCTGAAGCCGTAGCCTTCGGGATTGCCTTCCCATGACCCCAACTGCCAGTGTCCGTCCATCTCGTTTCCGAGATAGTACATCTTTACCTTGTAAGGAGCCTCATGACCGTTTTTCTTACGAAGATCCGACCAGTATGAACCACCCTCAAAATTCGTATATTCTACCAGATCCATGGCATCCTGCATAGTGCCGGTGCCCATGTTTATGGTATACAATGATTCTGTATTAATCTTTTCAGCCCACTGCAGGTACTCGTCATGTCCCACATCGTTGGGGATAAACTGATACCACGCGGGATCCAGATGAACCTTTCTCTCCGACTTAGGTCCTATGGAATCCTTCCACTGCCAGGCGGATACAAAATTACCGCCCGGAAGACGAACTGCCGGCAGGCCTGTATCTTTTAAGGCTTTGATAACATCGCCTCTAAACCCCTGCTCATCTGCCGTAGGATGCTTTGGATTATACATAAATCCATTAACCATAGTTCCAATAGGCTCCAAAAATGCTGAAAAAAGCCTGTTTGAGATTTCTCCTACAGAGAAACCCGGATGTACCGTAATCTTTGCCATAATACCCCTCCGTAAACCTTTATTATGTAGTTAGTAAATCGTTACACAAAGGATTATAGCATGAAACATAAGACGGATTCATTCATTTAATTGCTATTAATGTGTTAAAAATTGCGGATATTATTTTACGTTAATATTTGTGAGAGCACACTGGTCACCGGTAAGTGAGAAGTATATATTGTCACGTCCGTCAAGTATGGTCGTAGTACTCTTTACGACTACACCGAGATTTTCGGTACTCAACGTTATGGTCCGGCCTTTTCTTTCTATATGAAGCTCACAGTCAATACCCTGTTTATTCTTAGCCTTCCATACATCCCAGCCTTCAAACGCATCATTTCTGCTGACCTCTGTCCTGGTCTCCACGAAGTCCCTGACATCCTCTCCCTCGCCGTCAAGTCTGACAGTGGCATATTCAAAATATCCATCCCCGTACATATTGCCGTCTTTTGAATAAAAGAATACCATATAAGGACAGTGCCAGATGAGTCTCGCCGTAGGAAGACTCATGGTATGGAAACTGATATCCAGCTTATCTTTTATGAGTATACCCTTGGTAAATTCTGTTCTGTGCCCGTCAACCTGCACGCTCGGAATGTTACCTTCGGGACCTGAAAGATAAGATATCTTTTCGGCTATTCTCGGGATATAATCCTTAGGAACCCACTTGTGTTCCTTCACTACACTTATATCATCTATCAGACAGTGTTCACCCGTAATACCGAGATATGCGTATCTCGAACTGTCCGGAAGAGCTATGATCACCTCGATCATCCTGCTGCCGTCGTCTATTCTTATCTGTACATGATCCCTGCACTTTACAGCCTCGATATCATATTCTGAATATCCCGCATTGGGATTATGCTTCTTTTTGGAAGGATCGTGCTCCAAGATATTGGTCTGGATACGTCTGGCCGATCCCGCCACCGTTCTGCCGTCCATCCATACTTCACAGTACTCGGAATAACAGAGATCCCTGATGGTCCTTTCCTCATCATGAACTCTGGCATCCAGCGAATCAAATACTATCAGCGAAGCGCCCTTATTCCCGGCCGCTGTAGACTTGTCAGGTGTCACCTTCATATGTATTTTCGTAATAAAAGGTATCACGATAATACCGTCAGCTATCTCGGAACGTGCTTCTTTGCATTCCAGCTTGTTCCTTCCGGCCAGCTCGCCAATGTTTCTTCTTTCTTTCATCTTGTATTCAACATCAAGATCTATAAGACGCTGCATAACCTTGGCGATTTCAGGGTCAAACTGTGTACCCGCGCCTTTAACGATTTCCTCGCGGATAAGCTGCTGAGGTATGGCATCCCTGTAACTTCTGTTAGAAGACATCGCATCATACGCATCAGCCACTGATATGATCCTAGCAATCTCGGGAATATCATCACCTTTGAGCCTCTCGGGATATCCCTTGCCGTCATAACGCTCATGATGATAATGAGCTCCTATACTAAGGTAGGGATACTCGCTGATACTCGACAGGATCTGGTTGCCCATAACGGGATGCTGCTTGATCAAATCATACTCCTCATCCGTAAGTCTGCCTTTTTTATTGATGATGCTGCTGGGGATACCTATTTTTCCTACATCATGAAGAAGGGCTGCATAATATATCTTGTTACACTCGTCCTCATCCTTATTCATCATCCTTGCGATCTTCTCCGAATACTCGGCCACACGGATAG
>JAEEGL015896114.1_pt1 | contig 12532 bp, 12 predicted proteins | sample 9134231 | NCBI WGS metagenome assembly JAEEGL01 (sample SAMN16246548, study PRJNA631951) | gut metagenome | biome: gut microbiome; feature: rumen; material: fiber-attached | host: Bos | place: Iran: Karaj | collected 2018-10
CAGAATAATACTTCAATAAAGAGGTAATGGAGATATGGCCTGATGTGGAACGAAAAATATAGAATTGACCTTAAAGAACGAAGAGACAAAGCAAGAAAAGGTGGTGGAGACAAGCGAATAGCAAGACAACATGAACTTGGTAAGCACACTGCTCGTGAGAGAATTGAAATGCTTTTTGACTCAGGAAGCTTTGTGGAAATAGAAAGCCTTGTCGAATCCAGAGGTGATGCTTATGGTATGGCAGAGAAATGCATACCAGGAGACGGCGTGATCATAGGATACGGAAAGGTCAATGGACGCACAGTTTATGCCTCCTCTGAAGATTTTACAGTCATGGGTGGGACTCTTGGAGAGTATCATTCACGGAAAATATGCCACATCATGGATATGGCATTGAAAATGAAATCGCCGTATATAGCTATTTACGATAGCGGCGGTGCACGAATTGAGGAGGGAATCACTTCTCTTGATGGATATAGCAGCATGTTCTACAGGAATACAAGAGCCTCAGGAGTTATCCCTCAGATTGCGGTAATCATGGGACCTTGTGCAGGTGGGGCATGTTATGCTCCGGGACTTTCTGATTTTATCTTTATGTCTGAGAAGACGGGATACATGTTTATTACAGGACCTAAAGTTGTTAATGCTGTTCTGGGCGAGGAAGTAAGTGCATCTGAACTTGGCGGAGCAAAAGTGCAATCTGAAAAAAGCGGAGTCGCCCATTTCAGATATGAAGATGAAAAAGAGTGTCTTGATGGCGTTAAACGGCTTCTCTCTTATCTGCCTCAGAATATGGATGAGAATCCTCCGTTTTGTCTGAATTATGAAAAGGTAGATGACTCAAGGCGGTTGGAAGACATTGTGCCTGAGAATCAGCGCAAAGTATATGATGTGTTACAGGTGCTTGAGACATTTGTGGACAAGGGAACTCTTTTTGAAGTACAAAAGGACTACGCCAAAAACATTGTGGTAGGATTTGCACGACTTGATGGAGAGGTAATAGGGATTGTCGCAAATCAGCCATGTTATCAGGGAGGAGCTCTTGATTGTGCTGCATCAGAGAAGGCTGCCAGATTTATAAGATTTTGTGACTGCTTCCATATTCCAATCCTGACTGTGGAAGATGTTCCGGGGTTCCTGCCCGGTACCAAACAGGAACATGGTGGCATTATCAGAAGAGGAGCAAAGCTCTTGTATGCATATGCCGAGGCAACTGTGCCAAAGATTACGCTTATTACCCGTAAAGCTATTGGTGGAGCCTACATCTGTATGAATAGTAAGGGCATGGGTGCAGACGTTGTGTTTGCGTGGCCGATTGCCCAGACTGCAGTTCTTGGTGCAGAAGGCGCTGTTGATATTTTGTATGGCAGCAAGCTAAGAGCTGAGGAAGACAACGGAGAGCATAGAGCTCAGCTCACGGAAGAATACGAAAAAGAATATTTAAATCCTTTCATTGCTGCTAAGCGCGGCTTTATAGATGAGGTGATTTTGCCGGAGGAAACAAGAGAAAAGCTGGCAGATTCATTCAAGGCACTTAAAGGAAAGAGGATTGACAACCAATTGTTTAAGCGGCACGGGAATATACCTCTGTAAAAAAATAAATAATCGTGAAATTGGGAATTATAACTATTGTGATATATGGTTTTGTGTTCGATATATTTTTAGAGCCTATAATAAGGAGATAACTGTGTTGTATGGAGCTAGAATATTAGTAATCTTTATTTCACAGTTTTGTGAATGTCATGTCGGATAAAAAGTATATTCTTGTGGTTGGAGCGTCATCGGGAATTGGTGCATATGTGGCCAAATATTTATCAAACAGAGAAAACGTAATAATTCTAATGGCACGTCGCCATGAATTACTGCTTTCATTAAGCAAAGAGCTTAATGGAGAGTCTATTATCTGGGACTGTGATATTACTGATTACAGTCAGATTGAATCTTTTTTTGAATACCTGAGAGATAAAGAAATTAAGCTATCTGCAATGATTTACGCGTCCGGAATATGTTGTGTAAAGCCCCTGAAAGTCATGGAAACAGCGGAATTGGAGCGAATGTTTGCAGTTAATGTTTTTGGATTTTATGAAATGTGCAGACAATTTCAAAATACCAAAATTTCTGTACGAGGGGCTTCTATTGTAGCTTTTTCATCATATGCGTCTGTGACAAAAGAATCTGGAATGAGTGCCTATGCAATGACAAAATCTGCGATAAATACAGCGGTAGAAGTCTTTGCTAAAGAATTTTCAAGGCGTGAAATAAGAGTAAATGCGATCCTTCCCGCATATACTATGTCGAAAATGGGGGTATTGGTTGATAGTAGGACCGAGGATGAATTAAATGAGATCAAAAAAATACAACCTTTAGGAGTGATTCCTTTAGATGAAATAGCCAAACTAATAAAGTTCCTTATATCAAGCGACTCAAATCATATAACAGGTTCGCTGATACCAATAAGCGCAGGGTATAGGGTTACTTAATTGTTTGTAGTAGAATATCAGGAGGTTTATTTATGAAAAAGAAAAATTTTGCAACAGTAGGATTAATTCTCATCGCAGTATTAGTATTATCTTCGTGTGGATCCGCAAGTGGACACAGCACAGGGGCGAATGAACCGATAAATCTCAATATTGCCTATCAGTATGGATTGGCATATGCACCGCCGGTTATATGCCAAAACAAAAAACTGATAGAGCAGGCATATAAGAAAAAAACCGGGAAAGATGTTAATGTTACCTGGAATCAGATGAGTTCAGGTGCTGATATAAATACAGGTATTGCCTCTGGCGACCTGGATGTTGGTTTTATGGGGGTTGCGCCGGCTGTTACTGGAGTTTCAAATAATGTGGGATATAAGATTTTTACAGGCGTTGCCGGACAAGAGCATGGATTGATGACTAACTTGCAAGATGTAAATAATATTGGAGATTTGATAAATACTAGCAACCAGATTGCGATTGTTAATATCGGGTCATTTCAGCATATTATTTTAGGAATGGCTTTAGACGCAGCTGGGTATGATGCACATGCTCTTGACTCGAATTTAGTAGCAATGAAACATCCTGATGCTATGGCTGCGCTTGAATCTAATGCCGTTTCATGCCATGTTACATCAAGTCCATATATTTTTAAAGAACGTGCTAATAGTGGGCTCAAAGAGCTTGAAGAGGTAAACAATATATATTCGGCTGAACGAACTCATATAGTTGGGGTTGCCTCCGAAACTTTGTATAACGATAATCCGGAACTTTACAAGGCATTGTGTGATGCAATAGAAGAAGCAATTAAGTATATTCAAAGTGATGTAGAGTCAACAGCAAAAATCACATCAGAATATGATGGAAACAGCCTGGAAGATGAAATAACATATCTACAGGCGTGCAATTATTCCTCAGAAACAGTCGGAATATATGATCTTGCGAGTTTTATGTATAAAAATGGTTTTACTGATAAAGAAATAAAAGAGTATAAAGATTTGGTGTTTGATAATGTCAAGGGAAACTGAAGTGAAAAAACAGATGAGTTTAGGTAAAACAAAATCACTTATTATAAAGCTTATGTTTTTGATTATTATGCTGATTGTCTGGGAGGTTACTGCGAAGAGTAAAGTCTTTGGGCCGAGTTCTGAATTGATTTTTCCCAGCTTGGACTCAATTTTCATGGCATTTTTCAACAATTTTGTAAAAGGGTATGCAGGCATTTCTTTTTGGGTTTATATTTTAAATTCAATGAAGCTGTTGGCTGAAGGACTGTTTATCGGTGTAGCTTTATCATTCTTATTATCGGGGGTGGCAATAATCAATAAAGCCTTTTATGCAGTATATGATCTCTTGGTTGCCATATTTGATCTGCTTCCTGGTGTAGCACTATTACCAGTTGTGATTATCATTGTTGGAATTAAGCCAGGAGTCATTGTGTTTTTGGTAATCCATGCTGTAATATGGCCAATGTCAAGGAATCTTCTTGATGGCTTCAAGGCTGTACCTAGAATCTATGTTGAAGCGGGGTTGAATATTGGGCTGAAAAAAATGTCGCTTCTATTAGGTGTTTATTTGCCGGCTTCGGCATCTTATATTTTATCCGGGATCAAAGTTGCATGGGCCAGGGCTTGGCGCGGTTTGATAAGCGCAGAAATGATCTTTGGAATCGCATCAGTGCCTGGTATAGGATTGTTCATCAATCAGATGAGAGCAAACATGAAAAATGCGGAAATGTATGCTACATTAATTGTTATTATCATCATTGGAGTAGTTGTACAATATGGAATATTGGAGCCCATAGAAAATAAAACAGTGAAAAAATGGGGCATGTCCAGATGAGTAGTTCAATATTGAGAATCAGTAACTTAACGAAGACATTTGAAAATAATGATAAGCTGAATAATGTTCTTGATAATGTTGATCTGAGCATTGATGAGAGGGAGTTTTTATGTGTGTTAGGGCCCTCAGGGTGCGGAAAAACGACTCTCTTGCGGTGTATAGCAGGATTCGAGGAATATGATGGAAGTATTATTGTGAATGGAAATGAGACTAAGCATCCTGGAACAGACAGAATAATGGTGTTTCAGGACTTTAACCAGTTATTTCCGTGGAAAACGGTTCAGAAAAATGTGGAATACCCATTGAAAGTAAATGGAATTCGGGACAAAAAACAATTAGAAAGACTATGCATTGAGGCTTTGCGAAAAGTTAAGCTTGAAGAGTTTAAGGATTACTATCCCTTTCAATTGTCTGGTGGTATGAAACAGAGAGTGGCAATTGCCAAAGCATTGGCACTGAAATCCAAAATAATACTGATGGATGAGCCTTTTGCTGCATTGGATGCAATGACAAGACGGGATTTGCAGAATGAACTGCTGAGAATAGCCAGAGAAGAACTGAGTACTTTTGTTTTTGTGACACATAATATACAGGAAGCCATAATACTGGGCACTAGAATAATTGTTTTGCAAAAAGGGGGGAAGATAATCCTCGATCAAATGAACGGGTTGGAAAAGCCTGTGACTCCTGCATCGCCACATTATGGCGAATTTTGGCAACAATTAAGAGATGCTATATATAGCGAGATAAAATAAGCGACAGTGATAATTTTCACTGCCGCTTTAATCAATCGATGGATTATCAGTCTGGAATTACCGCGAATATGTCTTGGACTATCTTGAAATCTTTTATCTGTTCAGGTAAAAGTGTGATATTGTATCTCTTTTTTAATTCAGAAATCAATGTGAGAACACTTAGAGAATCCCATTCTTCGATGTCGTCCAGTTGATCATTTTCTGAAAGACTGCCTTCATCTAAATCCATTATCTCTTCGAGCATTGCAATCTTTTCTTCTTTCGTCATAATTGATATCCTCCTTAAATTATTGAAGTTATACTGCTATTATACCTAAAAACCCATCTGCTCTTCAATGTGTTTTCGCATGGAACTTCTGTCTATCTTTCCTAGTTCATTCTTTGGGATATTATCAACATATACAATTTTATCCGGTATTTTATATTTATCAAGATGCGAGGCCAAATAACATTCAAGATCCTTCTTGCTGCTAACATCTCCCACCAAAAACAGAGCTACTATTTCTGATAAAGGATTTGTGGCATCTTTAACGCCGACAACAGCGCATTCATTGATGAGTTTGGAGTCTAGAGCTACTTTTTCAATTTCTTCCGGGTATACTTTTTCTCCGCCTTTGTTGATAAGATCATCTTGTCTTCCCGACATATAAATATAGCCTAAGGAATCTTTGTATCCCAGATCATGTGTGTGGTATTCATTGTTTATGATCCGATCAGATGATTGCCTGAAATAACCAGGTGAAATCATGGGCCCTTTAATTACTATTTCACCAATTGTGTTTGGGGTAGTTATTACGTTGCCGGTCTCGGTATCAACGATGTCTATTATTGCGTTTATTGATGCGTGTCCAATAGAGTTTAATCCTGCAAAACTATCATCAATTGTCAGATATGTTGAACGGGAAGCCTCTGTGGCACCATAAGTATTAATTATTGTGACATTGTTTAGTTGATTTAGTAGTTCCTTTCTGACATTCTCTTTTAGAGGTGAAGATCCGAACTCTAATTTTTTGATTCCCTGCAGAAGATTCGATATTCCTCCTCCGCATTGTGCCTTGAGAATTGTCAACATAGTAGGTGTTATGGACACATGAGTCGGTTTGTAAGTGTTAATATTGTCATATGTCATTTTTAATGATGATATGCCTGGTTGTAAAATGATGGTTGCCCCGGAATAAAGCATGCTTCGCAATGTCGCTAAACCGTATTGATGGTAGAGCGGAGCGGGTAATAAAGCAATATCTTCATTTGTAATGCTTCCTCCATTTATTACGTTTCCGCATGCGGCAACCAGATTTGTGTGTGTTAGTACAACACCTTTTGGAATCCCGGTTGTGCCTGAAGTGAACACTATATCTGCTAATGTGTCATCAGAGTCAATTTCTGCACATGATTCGTCCGGGTTAGGAATTTGTGGAGAAAGAATGTTTTGAGAATCTATATAAACTATTTTAGGACATAAATAGTCTGTTAACTGTTGCAACTGATAGTCTGTAGAGTTTGAATTAAAAGGAATTGCTACTGCACCGATATTATGAAGGGAGAGATACGTGGATACATAATCGATTGATTGATCTGCAGCCACCATTACCCTATCGCCTTTGACAACACCTCTTCTAATCATGTCATCACTTGCTTTTTCTATCAGAGATGATAATTGGTGATAAGTACAGATTCCAGTGGGGGTTATTAATGCTTCCTTTTGAGGAGTACTTTTGGCATAAGATAAAACTTTATTAACAAGAGTTTGCATTTGATTTCTCCATAACTATTTTTTTGATCGAGCCAATATTATCAAGCATCAAAAGGTCATCAAAACCAAACTTGATACTAAACTCTTTTTCTAAGGAACTTATAATTGACATGGTTGCAATGGAATCCCAATCCGGACAACTCGAAACAGAGAGTTCATCGGTTATAGAGTCAGGATCCATCTCTAGTATTGTTGCAATTAGTTTTATTATTCTGTCTTCCATATATATCCCCTACTTATAAATCGTTATATGTTTTGTTGCTTTCTATAATTGGAAATACAGTACCGGGTTCGATAGTGGTAAAGATATTTGACCATGCCAGGCCAACTCCAAAACCACACATATGAACGTTGACGTGATTTTTGCAATTAAATAGTTCGTGATGTAAACACATTGTTACAGGTATAGACGATGTATTCGTGTTGCCATATTCATTATAAGAGGTTAATACTTTGTCCTGAGGCAATTCACATTCATTGGTTATTCCGTCTACGATTAGTTTCTGAGCCTGGTGCAGGACATAATAATCTATTGTTTCCTCATATAGACTGAAATGCATTTTGAAGTCTTTTATGCTATCACATACATCAGAGGTTGAAAATATAAAAACCGCATTTCCGTCCATAACAGTGCTTTCCCCATGAGGGGTATATATATACTTAAACCTGTCGCCATCAGTTTTCTGTGAATATAAGATGCGGTAATCGGGAGTATACTCGACGGCAGTAGCTGCACTTGCATGGCCAAAGAGCAGCTGGCTTGTATTATCAGGTTTTTCAGAACTATCTATACCATGTCCAACTAATAAAAGACCTTTACCCCGTGTGTTGGATAATAATGAGGAAATAATCTGTAGTCCGGTGACATAAGCAGTACATCCCAGATTGACATCAAAAGCGATACAGTCAGTGCCAATACCAAGTCTTTTCTGGATAATCATGGCCATTGAAGGTGATGCAAGCTCTGTGCTGCGACTGACATTAATGAGTACCTTTATTTCGGATGGTTGCCATCCTAAATTTGACATAAGCTCAGCTGCTGCAACTGTGCTTAGATCGGTAGCTGATTGTCCCGGGTTCACAATCCTGCGCTGTTTAATTCCTGTTCTTTTAATAAAAGTTGTGGGCTTACTTAAACCATACTTCTGCATGATTTCAAGATTGTCCAGGATACGATCTGGAACCGCAGCCTGAACTCCTACTATTTTTATCGAATCATAAATTCCATACATTTTTTCACCTTCTAAGCAATATTTATAATTGAATTGTAAGTAAATTGTCCTTTTTCTGATAATAGGTAAGCTATTGCTGCTGATATATATGATGCCTTAGTCCATTCCTCCGGACAATTATTGGCAATATATTCTTCTATCCATTTTTGTACGTTATCTTCGAATGGATGAATTTTTATATCTGTAGATAAGTAAGTAACACCGTTTGGTCTTAACTCTAAATTGTTAATATTTATATATTCAAAGAATGAAGATATATAGTCTGTGGCGGGGAGCATCCCATTTGAAACGGATGTATCACCAACAAATACTATTGGTAGTTTACAGTTCTTTTTAGAATGGATCTGGTTAGCGAGATCATTAAGTGTATTATAAGTGATGGTATCGATGTACACTATTCCGTCAATGGATAGTTCATGATCTGATAAATACAAGGATAAATCAGTGATTGAGTTATTTCCTATGCAGTGAGTTGTCCTTTTCATACCTGTTGCGACTGACTGCAGATATGATATTTCCTTACCTGACAAAATTAAGTTTGCACCGCAGTCATAGATGTATTTGGATATCCAGGCGCCTAGTTCACTGTCAGCACCATATATAAGGATATTCATGTTTGCTAATGATTTGTTTGAAGGACGATCTTCATAGTAGTCATCGGATTCTGTAATAGGAAGGATATTTTCTGCGGGAATAGATGTATATACACATCCCCAGGATAAACCAACACCAAAACCACATAAAAGATATTTGTCAGTGGCTCTGGTGCGCACTTTATCAATGTTTGCGCAGATTGTCAGAGGAATAGATCCTCCTGAAGTGTTGCCGTACCTATCCAAAGAACGATATTCGTTTTCTGCTGGAATATTACATGAAGCGATAAGATTATCCAGTATAAGTTTTTGAGCTTGATGAAAAACGACCAAGGTGTTAGATGTATCTATGCCGTACTCGTCAATAAAATGATTCACGCTATCGGCTACGTCGGTTAAAGCAAATGAAAAGACCGCTTCGCCATCCATATTGGTGAATTCGCCATGTTTTCTGATAATTGCCTCATATCTTTGTCCATCAGATTTGTTCATGACAATGAGGCTGTTATTCTTTACTTTTTCGAAAGCGACGCAGGATCCTTCAGATCCAAAAAGCATGTCATGAGCAATTTCATTATCTTTATAGTTTTTGTAAGGGCTTTTAATCTTGACTTCAGTTTCCCCTAATAAAAGGATGGCTTTGTCCCCTATTTCACATGTTTGAAGTAAGGAACATATTGTCTGGGTACCAACATTGAAACTTGAGCATCCCAGATTCATATCAAATACTAGGCAATCATGCGATAATTTCAATCTCTTGTGAAGAAGAAAGGATGTCGATGGCAACTTGAAATCGGGGCCTTGCGTTATAAATAGCATTATCTTGATTTCATCCCGATTCCATTTGAGATGGTTGAGCATTTTTTCTGCAGCATCAAAACATAAGTCGGAAGCAGTTTGATTTAAATTGGATAAATGGCGCTGCTCTATACCGGTTAGTTTTATCTGTTTTTTTACTCGGCGTTCACCAAGAATGGAAGAATATATAGAGTTGTTCTCGATGGTCGAGGGAACTACTGTGCTTATTCCACGAATGGCGATGTTATTATATTGACCTTCCATTTTATCCTCCATATGGACCAATTATGCGTTATTCATATTATCGTCATTAATTACTCAATAGTTAATATTATGTGCGTTTATCACATGTTACTGTAAGCCTGCCTTTAACTTAGAAGCCGTGGCTTGTCCTGATCGCTATCTCCCCGAAATAGTATTGTCCCGGGAGTGGACGGTAGAATAAGAAAAATGTCTGAGTTTACTGGTTCGTATGGTTGAAAGAAATTTGGAATTATATTGGCAGAATCTTTATTGCAGCGAATCATCCCAGCTTTTTCGTATATCGTTGTAGGGACTCCGTATGAATAGACATCTATGAATTCATAATCATTCTCGACCATCAGCCTATCGAACTCAGATGATAAATGGCTGAGTGCTTCATATTCACCGTAATAATCAATGATTTTGCAACTTGATGAATCGTTTACGTTCTCTGCCCTGGTTATGAGTATTGCGCAGGGACGGCCATCCGGACTTGTGATTTTCCATATATCATAATGAAATATAGGATGTTGGAAATATCTCCAGAAAATATAGGCATAATCCTTGCTTGGCGCGTTGTTTATGAGTGATTTTTCCGGAATTATAGCCTGAATTTCTTTTATATCTTGGATTGGAAAAATCTTATACCCTGACGAAATGCTTGAAGGTATTGATTTATCTCCTACAATCGCTATTTTGTAATTATCAAGTGCGTTGAGGCGGTAGAAATGATCCATAACAACAATAGAGCGGCCTAAAGTCTCATATATTTTTACTGCATCAGGTCGAAGGCCGGGTGAGAAAGTTCCTCGTGGTTGTATTTCGTTCAGCATAAGATTCTGTACATCTAATGCTAATAAGGGGTTACTGCTTTTTATAGCAAGCCATACTGAACCAGACATATCAGGATGTTCGATCTGTCTGTAGATAATTGCAGACTGCATCGCATATAGTTTGCCTATCTCGTCATTTATTCCTATCCAAATATTTACTTGGCCGTCCTTAACAAATTGCCAGTCGAAAAAAGTGCGATCATGGGCAAGTGCATATCCATGAAGCCAGTGATCTTCTAAAAATTCCATTATAATGGGGATGTCTTCAATTCTTGCTCTTCTTACAGTTATCATAAGCGCTTTCTTATCCTGATTACCTTGATGTATTATCGCAATAACGATATACTTATTATATCATTTATTAAGATAAAAGATAGTGAATAGGTACTATCTATGGGGAAAAGGAGATTAAATGATAGGTTTTTTATTTCCTGGACAGGGCTCTCAGGAGGTGGGAATGGGTAAAGACTTATATGATACTCTTCCTGAGGCACATTCCATATTAGACCGGGCTGAGGAAACCATGGATTTTGATATTAAGTCCATGATGTTTGAAGGTGATACATCTGCATTAAATGATACACAGTATTCGCAACCATTGATTTATACATGCAGTGCCATGTATCTTGAAAAGGCCAGAGCACAAGGTTTAGAGTGTGACTATGTGGCTGGTCACAGCCTTGGAGAGTACAGTGCTTTATACACTGCCGGTGTTTTTTCGTTTGAAGAAGGTCTTAAGCTTGTGAGGCAGAGAGGCCTCGCGATGAGTAGACAGAACGGGAAGGGAACCATGGCAGCGGTGCTTGACCTTTCTGAGAATGAGCTTGTTCCTTTGGTTGAAGCAACCAATGGTGATGTTGTAATAGCGAATCTGAACACACCGAAACAGCTTGTTATTTCCGGTACTCAAAATGAAATTGAACAAATTGAAACAGCTCTGGAAGGAAGAGAGGGGATAATGGTCAAGAGACTGGCTGTAAGTGCCGCATTCCATAGTCCTCAGATGAAAGAAGCTGCTGAAATCATGACTCCTCTTATTGAAGAGGTGAATTTTAAGGAGCCTCGTTGCAAAGTGGTTTCAAATGTTACCGGAACCGTGGCAGAAAATGCTGATGTGATTAAAAAGAATCTGATAGCGCAGATCACGGGACAGGTCAGATGGTATGACAGTATCATAAATATGACCAATGCCGGTGTTGATGAGTTCTATGAAATAGGCTACGGAAAGAGTCTGCGAGGTATGAACAGGCGGATAGAAAATGCAGCTAAGTGCATGAGTTTGTGAGGTAAAGTATATGCAGGCAATCATTTTGGCAGCAGGAATGGGCAGGAGGCTTAAAGATCTTACCAGCCATAATACAAAGTGCATGATCAAGGTAAACGGCGTTACCCTGATTGAGCGTATGCTTGGACAAATAGAGAAGCAGCACGTATCAAGAATTGTTATCGTTGTTGGTTACGAGGGAGAAAAGCTTAAGGAATTCATTCGATCCCTTAATATAGCTACGCCTATAGAGTATATTGAGAATCCGGTATATGACAAGACAAACAATATTTATTCATTGTATCTTGCCAGAGACAAAATGAAAGAAGACAATACTTTACTTTTTGAATCAGATATCATATTCGAGGACGCTGTTTTGGAGGAGCTTGTGCAGGATCGCAGAGAGAACCTGGCTCTAGTGGATAAATATGAGTCATGGATGGACGGAACATGTGTAAAGCTCTCTCCGCATGATTCCATTACAACGTTTGTTCCCGGTAAGTATTTTAGTTATAAGGAGATTAAAGAATACTATAAGACTATTAATATTTATAAATTCAGCCAGGAATTCTCTTCAAAATACTATGTTCCTTTCCTGGAAGCATATCAGTCGGCACTTGGGCAAAATGAGTATTATGAGCAGGTGCTCAGAGTAATTACTATTCTTGATAAACCCATCATTCGTGCAAAGAGGATCAAACCGGGACAGCGTTGGTATGAGATTGATGACATCCAGGATCTG
>JAEEGL015990344.1_pt1 | contig 12532 bp, 8 predicted proteins | sample 9134231 | NCBI WGS metagenome assembly JAEEGL01 (sample SAMN16246548, study PRJNA631951) | gut metagenome | biome: gut microbiome; feature: rumen; material: fiber-attached | host: Bos | place: Iran: Karaj | collected 2018-10
ATGTACCCTCCTTACTGGACAACAGTAAGGAGGGTATTTTTATGCGTTACAGTAAAGAATTCAAATTAAAGTGTGTGAAATTATACCGGCAAGGAGAATATCCCAAAACACCAGATAATATCTCTTCTAAACGCTTCCATAGCAAAATAAGGGAGTGGGTACGAACGTATGACAGTTGTGGTAAGGATTCTTTGGGTCATAGAGCACAGAACAAAGAATGGAGCGTAGAGGAAAAGATTACCTTGATTCAGGAGGTGTTCAACGGACAGTCGTGCTATTCTGTTGCAATCAATAACGGTATCAGTTCCGGAATGTTGTATAGTTGGATAAGAAAGTATAGACTCAATGGCAGTGAAGGACTAGCAAGAAAAAGAGGAAAACGTCCCAAGGAGCTTGCCGTGAAAGAGAATCAGAAACCTACACCATTGACTGAGTCCGAAAGAGAAGAACTGATCAGGTTAAGAGCTGAATCAGCAAGAATGCGGACTGAGATTGCAGCAATAAAAAAAGAAATAGCCTTGAGAGAAGAACAGGGAAAAGCGCGACTCAAGGCGAAAAAGCAGCGCTTGTCAAAGAACTCAAAGACTCCGGATACGAATTAAAGACACTCTTAAAAGTATTGGAACTTCCTAGATCAACGTACTATTTCGAACTCAACAAAATAGATGTTGATACGACCAAGAATCAGAGAATTATGGATGAGATTAGGAAAGCATTTGAGACCAACAACGGGCGATATGGAGTTCGGCGAATACACCAAGTTCTGATTTCAAAAGGTTATAGGATAAACCATAAAAAAGTACAGCGTCTTATGCGTAAGATGTCCTTAAAAGGGCGTCGTCCAAAGGAAAAATACCATTCTTATCGGGGTGAGGTTGGGAAGATTGCTGACAACTTAATCAATAGAGACTTTTCAGCAACCGCGCCGTTGCAAAAATGGACTACTGATATATCTCAATTTAACTTGCCATGGGGTAAATGTTATCTGTCGCCTATTCTGGACATGTACACAAACGAGATTGTTGCCTACGATTTATCTTTACATCCAACCTTGGATCAAGTCACTCGTATGCTAAAGAAAGCCTTTAGGCGTTTCCCTAATATACATGGTCTGATCTTACATTCGGATCAAGGATGGCAATATCAGCATGCATCCTACAGACAGTTGCTTAAGGAAAAGGAAATCGAGCAATCTATGTCTCGAAAAGGCAATTGTTACGACAACAGCATTATGGAAACTTTCTTCGGGAGATTAAAAAACGAGATGTTCTACGGTAATGAGAAAACGTTTGCATCGTTCCAGGACTTTAAGAAAGCTATAGATAAATATATAGACTATTACAACAACAGAAGAATTCAAGCCAAAACAAGATGGATGCCTCCTGCTGTTTACAGGAAGACATCCATCTGTTAAAACAAATTCATTAATCTATGTGTCCAGTTTCCTGGGTACATATCATTCCTTGTTCTCTCTTTTGTTGGCGCAAACAGAGCAGATTCGCCAACAAAAGATGCAACATTCACTGAAAAAGGTCATATTGTCTCAAGTGTTGACTTTTCAGGGGCAGATTCGACAACAAAAGATACAACAGGGCACAGAACAGGGATTTTTCGCGGCATTCGACAGATTAAGGAGCGGATAAATGACTTTAAAGTTATTTTAATGTTGACGGGCTAGAGTATACTACAAGGTAGATGAAGCGTTTACCTTGCAAGGAAAGGAGACGATGTATGTCTATGAATAACGATAATAACTTCACCAATACATATGGAACCACTTCTGTTCCCGAGGGAAGCGCGCCGATGCGCCCCGGCTCTGAGTTCAAAACAGCCGGACAGTCCATGCAGCCGCCAATCCTCTCGCCATCAACGATCAACAGATCACCTGTGCTTCAGCCGGAAAACCCTTACCGGCTGGCATCTCCGTATACTTCGCACGCTGCTGCACCGCAGCTTAACCCGGGCACCTTTGCTTCTGCCACGCCGGCTCCGGCTGTAGCTCCGGTGGAAGCTCCCGGCAAGAAGAAGAAAAAAGAGAAAGCGGAGAAAAGCACCTCTTCTTCCGGGAAAAGACGTATCGCGGCAGCTGCCGTTGCTTTCTGTCTTCTCGGCGCAGGCCTCGGTGTCTGCGGAACTGTAGCGTATGGTCTGCACTGGGCAGATCAGGTGAAATCTGACGCAGTCGCTGCAGCGAAGAAGTCTGCACAGAAAGATTCTTCCAAAGTAAAATCGAAGGACTCCTCTACCGTTCTTCAGGGCGACCGCGACTATACTGTTCTGAATACGAACAGTGTTGATACCAGCCAGCAGCATACTGCGGCGGAGATCTATGCCGCAAATGTAAACTCGACCGTCGGTGTATCGACATCGATCGACTATAACTACTACGGTTATAAGACGACCGCTGCGGCAACCGGTTCCGGTTTTATCCTGACTGAGGACGGCTACATCGTGACGAACTATCACGTCATCGAAGACGCAAAAGAGGTCAAGGTAACCACTTACGACAATACTACTTACGCGGCAACCATTATCGGCTACGACGAGAGCAACGATATCGCCGTTCTGAAGATCGATGCTAAGGGTCTTACCCCGGTCATCCTCGGCGACTCCGACAAGATGAATGTCGGTGACGATGTCGTCGCGATCGGTAACCCGCTCGGCGAGCTGACCTTCTCCCTGACAAAGGGCTGCATCAGCGCCTTGAACCGTGCAGTCACGATCAACGGCACATCGATGAACCTGATCCAGACAGACTGCGCCATCAACTCCGGTAACTCCGGCGGCGCACTCTTCAACATGTACGGAGAGGTCATCGGCATTACCAATGCCAAGTATTCGAACAATGGTGCCGCCGACGCATCGATCGAGAGCATCTGCTTCGCGATCCCGATCAACAGCGTACGCGACATCATCGAGAGTCTCGTTGAACAGGGATACGTTGAGAAGCCGTACATCGGTGTATATGCGGAGACGATCACCGCTCAGAACCAGTCGACATACAATGTGGACGAGGGTGTCGGTATCCATGACATCATTCCCGACAGCCCGGCAGAGAGAGCCGGCATCAAAGCCGGAGACGTCATCATCGAGATCGATGGCGAAAAGATCACGGATATGTCCGAACTGAAAAGCCATATCAACGATGCCGGCATCGGCGGAAAACTCAAGCTGACGATCATCCGTAACGGGAAAGAGATGCAGATCGTTGTTGATGTAGAAGCAAATCAGACGTCCTGATAAAGGACCGGGATCTTCTCCGAGAAGAACCCGAGGTCATCTCTTCCGATACGAAGCACGAACGGAAAGATGTCCTGCTGGATGCACATATAGTAATCCTTCTCCGGGAAGTGCTCGGAGAGAGAGGGGTCGAAGAACCTCTTGCCATCCAGGAATTTCAGATCCTGCCGCCTTTGTTCAAAAGACGGCGGGATCTCTTTTTCATTTACATAAGCTTCGATATATTCCGCGCAGAGTTCATCCTCGGCAGCGGGAACCTTTGCCGAAGTACCCATCGCAACAATCGACACGGGGCGGGAACCGCCGCCTGCATGTTCACGGATATACTGCGCAACAGCACGCGCGTTTACAAGGCTTCCCGTAAGGATCTCGTCTGCCGATCCTGCGTTGATGATCCCCTGCGTGCCTGCACTGGTCGTATGAATCACGACACGTCCCCTGATTCTCTCGGCAGCCGCCTCGACCTGGGACGGCGAATTACCGAAATCGAACCCCTCGATCTTAATCCCGTGACGCTCGCCGATCAGGACGGAACCCGGTATCTTCTCGTGTAGTGAAAACGCATCCTCGACCGATCCGACAGGGCGCACCAGCGATGCGCCGAGATCGTAAAGATAACACTCGAGGGAAAACGCACGGAATACGTCAATGATCACAGTCAGGCCTTTCGCCTGACGTGCTCCGTCCAGAAGATGAAGAATCGTGCAGTCGATCATTTCTTCTCCTTTATCAGATACAGTACCGACTGGAAATCACCATACATGCACGGGATCACAAGTCCCGCATTCATCAGCGTGCTGCCATAGGCTTCCGCGACCGGAGATGCCTCTTCTTCGCCGTCCTTGATCTCGCTGGTGCTGACCTTCGTGACCTCATAACGCTTGTCCGGATCGAGCCCGCGAAGGAAGATCAGACGGTTCGGCCGGCACGGCTGGTTCATCATATGAACAAACGTCATGAGCATCTCCGACTTATCCTTCGAGATGACGCCGTAGCAGTCATACAGGCCATTCTCGCGATAGGACGCGATACGGTAGTAATCGCCGTTTCTTATAAGGTCATTATACGTATGGAAAAGCACTACCTGGCGGGAGATCAGTTTTCTCTCCTCATCGGTCAGTTTGGTTATATCCAGTTCATATCCGAAGGTGCCGGCAAGCGCTACATGACCTCTGGTCATAAAGGGCACCGTTCTTCCCGTCACATGATTCGGGCAGATCGATACATGCGCACCGAGACAGGAAAGCGGATAAAGCGTCTCCGCGCCCTCCTGGATGCGGACTCTTTCAAATGCATCGGTATCATCGGAAGTCCAGATCTGCGGGCTGTAGTAGAGCATGCCGGCGTCAAATCTCGCGCCGCCGCTGCTGCAGTTCTCAAGAAGCAGATCCGGAAAAGCCTGAAGCAGCCGCTCCTGAAGATCGTATACACCGAGTACGAAACGGTGCAGCAGCTCACCCTGCCTGCCGGCAGGAAGGTCCGCACTGTAAAGGTCAGAAAGATGGCGGTTCATATCCCACTTCACGTAAGCGGCATTCGCCGTCTTTATGACATCGGAAATCATGGAGATCAGGTAGTCGCGGACATCCTGTCTCGATACATCCAGCACGAGCTGGTTACGGCTTCTGGAAGGATCTCTTCCCGGAATGCTGATCGCCCAGTCCGGATGCGCACGATAGAGGTCGGAATCCGGCGAGACCATCTCCGGCTCGAACCAGACACCAAGCTTCATGCCCATCTCCGAGAGTCTGTCGCTCAGGAACTTAAGGCCTCCGGGCAGTTTCTCCTCGTTGACGGTCCAGTCACCGAGACTCGTATTCGGATCATTTCTTCTTCCGAACCAGCCGTCGTCAACAACGAGCATCTCGATGCCGCACTCAGCCGCCTGCTTCGCAATCGAAAGAAGCTTATCCATATCAAAGTCGAAGTACGTCGCTTCCCAGTTGTTGATCAGGATCGGACGCTTCATATTTCTGTACTTGCCGCGGATCAGATGTTCGCGGAAAAGATCGTGGAAGGAGCGGGTCATCCTGCCCAGGCCCTGATCGGAATACGTCATGACGACCTCCGGCGAGTAGAAAACCTCGCCCGGCTTCAGGTTCCATGTGAACTCCTCCGGATGGATACCCATCGATACGCGGATCTCATCATTCGGGCTCTTCTCGACCATCGAGCTGAAGTTGCCGGAATAAAGAAGATGCATGCCGAACACTTCACCGCTGTCCTGCGTGATGTCAGGCGATACGAGTCCGAGGAAACTCTGGGCACGGTTGCCGGTCTTGCCGCAGATTGACGCGACGCCGGTCCTTCCAAACCCGATCGGGCGGATCTCTCTTGTAAACTCTCTTGCCCATGTCCCGTGGAACGTCAGAAGGTCGAAGGGTCTTCCCTTCCGGTCATTCGCGTGCATATCCATCGTCGCCGAAAGCACTCTCTGAAGGACTGTGTCAGTCGTACCTTCGTTCCTTACTTCCACTCTTCTCGCTATCACGTCGCATGCGTAAAAAGCACTGTAGTAGAGCGATACTTTAAGTCCTGTAAGCGGATCTTTCAGATCGATCTTAAGCGTAGAGATCTCCTCTTCCCCGGCAAACGTAGAAGGAAGCCCGGGCACAGGTGCTTTTCCCGACAAAATCTCATAGCCCTGATACCTAAGATCGACACAGGAAGTACCATCCGGGAAAAGTGCTTTTAGCGCACCCTCACGCGAATCGCCCTTGCCCCAGCCCGGATACTCGAAGCGGGAGCAGTCCATGAAGACGACCATCTCGGGTTCATGCTCCCGAAGTGCGTTCTCGGGCGCGAAAGCCGTCCGGTAGGAAAGGTCGAGGTCGCGGATTCGCGGACCATAATAGAAATGGCCTAAATATAGGCCATCTTTAACTGCGATTACATAACTCGTGTTCTCGGTATCGATGCGGAAGAACTTCTCTCCCGCACTTACCGAAATATTACAATCTGTTGTTTTCATCTTCGATCATCCCGTTCACATAAGTATCGTTGATCATGTCCATGTCCTTGCAGAACGGAAGGGCATTGCTGATCTTCCAGCTGGATCCGGACCGGATCATCGTCATCTGGCAGAAGAAAGAATTCGTATTTCTCTCGAACTTGAGCGTGATGCGGTATTCGATCTCCGTCTCGTACGTCACTGGATCGGTATACACCATCGTGACCTCGATGTTCGCATCTTTGTAAAGACGGGTGTCCATATTCGAAATGATGGGCTCGACCTTGGACTGTTCATCCTTGCCGATGTACTTCTTCACCGAAGCGTAATCGGCAATGAAAATACGGCGGATCAGATAATTACTGAGTTCCGTAGCTTCATTCTGAAAATCATCCTTCGTTCTTGTATCTTTTTTGCAGCCGCAAAGACCTGCAGTAACCGCCAGCAGCAGGAGAATTGCCACCAGCCGGATAACTCTCTTTGACCCTCTCATTTTTCCTCCATATTCCATTCAGACAACCAATCTGTAAACTTCTTTTAACCCTAGGTTAGATTATACACCATATGATACAAACGTAAATATACCTAAAGTTGGAACGATTGTGAAAAAAAAGTGTTGACAAAGGATTTTCTGTGGATTATTATCACGCTATGTAAAAGCGATGACGAAGAAGGTCGTGACCATTTCGCCTCACAGAGAGCCGGCGCACTGCTGAAAGCCGGTATCCGGGATGATCCAGATGACTATCGCTTCCGAGCTGGTACACCGAATGAGTCTTATGACTTGAGTAGACTGTACACGTAGGAGCCGCGTTAAGGCGAAGGGTTTGATAGAACCTATTAAGTGGCGAGAAGTTTTTCGCAAATTGAGTGGTACCGCGGTAAATAGCCGTCTCAATGTCCGAAGGTTGGACGTTGGGGCGTTTTTTATTGCCTCGATTATGTGAAGGAAAGACGCAACTGATAGGTCGCTTATGGAGGAAATAAAAAATGAGCGAACTTGAAAAGAATGAAACATTATTAAGAACCGGAGAACAGGGTGGCCTTCTCGAGCAGAAGATCTCGGAAGTAGCCAGCCGTATCAAAGCACTGCGTCTGGACATGGGACTTTCCACCAAGGATATGGCCGAGAAAGTCGAGATCACTGAGGAAGAGTACGTGAAATACGAAGAAGGCCAGGAAGACTTCAGCTTCACCTTCGTATATAAAGTTGCCAATCTCTGCGGCGTCGAGATCTCCGAACTTATGGAAGGTACGACACCGGCACTTCGTGAATATGCCGTAACCAGAAAGGGCGAAGGTCTTCCGATCACCCGCCGTGCCGGATACAAATACATGCGTCTGGGCCACCTTTTCAGAAACAAACTGTGTGAGCCTTTTGAGGTCACCATCCCTTATTCCGAGGAAGCCCTGAACCCGCCGTATAAACTTGTCACCCACTCCGGCCAGGAGCTCAACATCGTTACCAAGGGCTGCCTGAAAGTCATGCTCCGTGACCACTCCGAGATCCTTTATCCGGGTGATTCCATCTTCTTCGACAGTAGAACACCGCATAACGAGTATGCGATCGGCGGCGAAGACTGCACCTTCTATGCGATCGTCCTCAATCCGGAAAAATGGACCCAGGGCGCGACCTACGAGAAGACCGTCCAGACTTCTTATGTTGAAGATAACAAGACCAACTTCGATCTGGCTGCAGTACCGAATCCGGTATACAGAAAGTATGTTACCGATACACTCGATGCAAATAATAAACTGACATCGATCACCTACACACCGGAAGCAGATAAGTTCAACTTTGCTTTCGATCTTGTAGATGCGATGGCAGATAAAGACCCGAACAAGACATCAATGATGTGGGTCGCAAAAGACGGTGTCACCGATCACCGCTTCACATTTGAAGAGATGAAGAAGTTCACCGCAATGACTGCAAACTATTTCGAGAGCCTCGGCATCAAGCACGGCGACAGAGTCATGCTCGTCCTGAAGCGTCACTACCAGTTCTGGTTCTCGATCCTCGCGCTTCACAAGATCGGTGCGATCGCGATCCCGGCCACGAACCTTCTGAAAGAGCACGACTTCGATTACCGCTTCAAGTCCGCAGGCGTTTCCGCAATCGTCATGACCGGTAACGGCGACACGGCACTCGAAGCACAGAAAGCAGCTGAGAATGCAGGTCTGGATATCACCCTCGTTATGGCCAACGGTGCCGATGACGAAGCGGGTGTCAACCTCCTCAAGGTCTTAGAAGGAAAAGCTTCCGTTGACGAAGCAGGACTGAAGAGCGAACCGGTGCTTTTCGCGGAGGGCGCAAACGGCTTCCTCCCGATGGAAGGCATGAGCGGAAAATGGCATAACTTCAACTATGAGATGCCGGCTTTCAGCGACGTATATGAGCGTCCGGCAAATGCGACCCAGGGCGACGATCCGATGGTCATGTTCTTCACTTCCGGTACGACCGGATATCCGAAGATCGCGGCTCACTCCCACAAGTATTCTCTCGGTCATTTCGCGACCGCGAAGTACTGGCACAACGTCGATCCGAACGGCCTGCACTTCACGATCTCCGATACCGGCTGGGGTAAGTCCCTCTGGGGTAAGCTTTACGGCCAGTGGCTCTGCGAAGCTCCTACCTTTACTTTCGACTTCGACAGATTCCATGCCAACGAGATCCTGCCGATGTTTGCCAAGTATCACGTAACGACATTCTGCGCTCCGCCGACCATGTACCGCTTCCTCGTTAAGGAAGATCTGTCCCAGTACGATCTGACTTCCCTGAAGTATGCAACCGTTGCCGGCGAGGCTCTGAACCCTGAGGTATTCAACCAGTTCATGAGAGCCACGGGTATCCGCCTGATGGAGGGCTTCGGCCAGACCGAAACTTCCCTCGTCATCGGTAACCTCGTCGGTTCCGCGATCCGCCTCGGTTCCATGGGCAAGGCTGTCACACCGTATGACGTCCATATCCTCGATGAAGACGGCAATGACTGTCCTCCGGGCACCACCGGTGAGATCTGCATCAAGACGACCGAAGTCGTTCCGTGCGGCCTCTACCTCGGCTACTACAGAAACGAAGAAAAGACCAAAGAATCCTGGCACGACGGCTACTTCCATACCGGTGATACCGCATGGAAGGACGAGGATGGCTACATCTGGTACGTCGGTCGTGTCGATGATGTTATCAAGTCTTCCGGATACCGTATCGGACCATTCGAGATCGAGAGCGTCATCATGGAGCTGCCGTACGTACTCGAGTGTGCCGTAACAGGAACACCTGACCCGCAGGGCGTCCGCGGTATGGTCGTTAAGGCCACCATCGTACTCGTTCCGGGCCGTGCCGAGCCGACTGAAGAACTCAAGAAAGAGATCCAGGAATACGTTAAGACCAACACCGCACCGTACAAGTACCCGCGTGTCGTTGAGTTCGTCACAGAGCTTCCGAAGACCATCTCCGGTAAGATCAAGAGAAACGTCATCAGAGACGGTAAGGATTCCTGATCTGCTCTATAAAACCTGCATGAGAACAAGGGAAAACCTGGAAAACGGGTTTTCCCTTGTTAGTTTCTTGTGGTAAAACACAGGAAACCGCAGTTTTTCAAGTTTCACGTGATGAATTTTGGCGTGAAAAACACGGGAAATAGTGCTTTTCCATATTTACCCTGATGGATTTCTTGAAAAACTAACAAGGGAAACCGTTATATTTCAAATTCCCCCCGACGATGGCCCTTCAAAACGTCACGTAAAACCGCGATTATTCAATTTTCCCTTGAAAAAAGCACTTCCAACCGCCACGGGAAACTGCACTTTTCCTCGTTTCCTCGTCAAAACAGGTACGAATCAATTTCTGCAGTTACCTGATTCACCGCATCATTCTTCGGAGAAATCATCGGCGTCATCTCATCCTCCTCGACTCTTCGCCCTGTTTTACCCGCCTCATAGTGGGTATTGCTATGAACCTTGCACCCGAAAATATAGAACTCGCTTCCGACCAGATAAACCTGGTTCCCGTCTTTATCTTTTTTGCTGGTGAGCCCGTGCACCTTGCGGTATTCATACACACCGAGAACAGGGCCGTAGCACCTTGTGCCGCCGTCTTTGATCATTCCCTGATTTAGTGGAAGAACAAAAAGGACCAGGAATATCGGGAGCAGGATCAGAATAATGATCGCTCTCTTAATCCACTTTTTGTATCTCTCGGGAAACACTATTCGCTAACTCCTACTTCAAAAGCAGCCACAGCCCGATCACCAGAAGCGCAATGCCCCCAATGATCAGAAGCCACAATAGCGGTGCTTTCCCCTTGGTAAAAGCACCTGTCGTGTCCTTGATCTGCCTGTTCATCTCACGAAGATTCTGGTCGATCTGCGCATCGACCTGCATCTTGACCTCCGCGCGGTTCTGGTTGACCCACTCACGGTTCGCCTCGAGCTGTTTCTTAAGGAGCTCGTCGGAGTTCTGGCGCTTCTTCTCGAGGTCCTGCTCCAGATGCGGGTTCACCGCGTTACAGAACGGGCAGTGCGTATACGGCCGTTCAAAAGGCTCGCCGCACTTGGGGCAGTATCCGTATTTCGCTCTTTCTTCCGCCATTTCCCGACTCCTCATTCTCCGGCAAAAGCACCCGTCGGGGAACCTTTAGTTCTCCTCGGTCGCGGCAGTGGTCTCTGAAGTTTCCGGATCCTGTCCTTCTTCTTTCTTCTCCGCCGCGGAGAATCCGACCGGCAGCCATACCTCACCGGTCTCGGAGCCGATCTGATCGATAGAGGAATAGTAAGGCATCGGAAGACGTCCGTAGAATGAAGCCTTGCCGGTAAGTATGTCGCTTACGGCGTTACCGCCCTCAGAGCCCGGCAGATAGCACATGACGACCTCATCCCAGTCAGCAGCATAATCGGAAATCAGGACATTTCTTCCGGCCACGATCAGCGTGATGACCGGCTTCAGTTCCTTCTGCTCGCTCTTTTTCTTGCCTTCGTTACTCTTCTTATACTCAGCGACTTTCGCAATCGCTTCCTTATTTCCGTCAAGTGCCAGGGCTCCCGTGATCGACAGATCCTCGGTATCACCATACCACTCTGCGTACGGCTTCTCACCTACGCAAAGAAGGATCACGTCACATTCTTCCATCTGCTCCGGATCGGTCACGATCTCGAATCCGATCTCCGCAGAGCTGGCCTTCAGCGCTTCCATGATCGTCGGGCCCTCGGTGCACCAGCGTCCGCCCTCGGCATCCGCATCGGTTCCGCCCTGCCACAGATATGTCCAGCCTCCGCAGAGCACACCGGAATCATCCGCTGCCGGTCCCATGACATAGACCTTCATGCCTTCAGTAAGAGTGATCGGTCCATCCTCCGGAAGAACCAGTGGAACCATGGACTTCTGTGCCAGTTCTCTGGCCACCGAGTGCGCGTGATCGCTGTTCCATTCGTAGGAAGGAACACGGTTCTCGAGGAAAGGATCTCTGAAAAGACCCAGATCCATCTTCAACTGAAGGATATGTGTGACCGCCTCATCGATGCGCTCCATCGGGATAGATTCCTCATTGATCGCCTCGATAAGATAGTCTCTTGTCTCCGCGTAATGCTCGCCTTCCATCAGCATGTCGCAGCCGGCGTTGACGCAGAGGATAACATTCTCCTTATCGCTCGCTCCGGAGCAGTTATGCAGCGACTCCCAGTCGGAAAGGATCACGCCCTTGAATCCGAGGTCCTCACGCAGACGGCGGATGAGCTCTGTATTCTCGTGCATTTTCTTTCCATTCAGCGAAGAGTGGGACAGCATGATCGACGGAACACCCGCATCGATCAGTTCCTTATACACGGCCAGCTGCTTCTGGATCTCTTCTTCCGTCAGCTTCGCATCGCCACGGTCGATCAGGTTCTCGCCCTCACCGGTTCCGTATACCACATTTCCGTCACCGAGGAAATGCTTCGGACACGGAGCGATGCCCTGTGTCTGCAGGCCCTTCGTATATGCGAGCGCGTGCTTGGTCACAAGCGCCGTGTCAGTGGAATAGGATTCATACGTACGTCCCCAGCGCGGGTCCTGCGCCGTCGCTACACACGGTGAGAATGACCACAGGAAACCGCAGTGCAACATGTCGGAGCCCGTGAGGATGCCCATCTCATAGGTCAGCTTCTCGTCATCGGCCGCGCCGATATTGATATTCTGCGGAAAAATCACTGATCCCCTGGCCTCAAGTACACCATGGGTACAGTCGTTTGCATAGATGAACGGGATACGCGTATCCGAAAGAAGAGCCGCGTCCTGATAGCGGAAAACGACCTCCGCCCACTCTTCCTGCGGGCTCGCCGGCCACTCCGGATAATGGGAAAGTACGGATCC
>JAEEGL010225892.1_pt1 | contig 12531 bp, 15 predicted proteins | sample 9134231 | NCBI WGS metagenome assembly JAEEGL01 (sample SAMN16246548, study PRJNA631951) | gut metagenome | biome: gut microbiome; feature: rumen; material: fiber-attached | host: Bos | place: Iran: Karaj | collected 2018-10
AATACTGAATTCTTACGACTTCGTTGCGATTGTAACGGAGTCTTTTGGGTGCAATGGATATTGCACATGACAACGTGGCAACGTGAAATGCGCATGAATGGGAAAATTAGAAGGTTCATCGCTAACAATAGATGACAGATTATTGATTATTGATTTTTTATACTCTTTTAATTGTATATTTGTTTCATTACAGTATGCCAATGTCTATAATCATACTTGCCGTAGTGCTTAAGATGAAATGAAAGAGAGGGAACTCATATGAAACATCTGATTAAAAGGAAAGTTACAACATTTGCATTGGTAGCGACTATGACAATGGGAGTATTCACCACGAATTATGTTACTTCCTATGCGGCCAATGGTACAACAGCAACGGCAGTAGATACAAAAGTTGAGGCACTAAAAACATATAAAGGCAACACCAAAGATTTCAACGCCTATGATTATTATATGAACAACACGGATCTCCAGACAGCTATTGGTCCTGATGGTGAGGCACTCCTGGAACACTACAATGAGTATGGAAAGAAGGAAGGCAGAATAGCAATAGCTACTACGACGGCAGCAGCGGTTACTACAACCACTACGACTGGAGGAAAAACTACAAGTAAATCTTCTGGAGGCGGTTACGGATTCGATACATATAATATTCCGGCGCAGCAAAACACAGAGGCAACATATGTCCTAAATACCAAAACAAAGAAATTTCATAAGCCATCATGTAATGATGTGAAGAAGATTAAACCAGAGAACTATTCAACATCTTCTGCAAGTCGTGATGACATCATTGCTCAGGGGTATTCATCGTGCGGGCATTGTCATCCATGATATGAAAATACAATATTAAAACTTTAATAGGGCGATCTTAGATCGCTCTATATTTATGGCTAAATATTTAACTGACTTTAATATAAACAATAAGATATATTCCTAAAGTAAGGTTGGAACAGAGTGTTCATTTTATTCATAATTAAGTCAAATTTAATCAAGGCTTAAGAGATATGGGGTATCATAGTATAAGGGGGAATGTACAATAAACAGATGATTTATAAACGCTGTACAAAACGATGTTTCTGTCAGAGGGATATAGATGAATTCAGTTTGTAAGGAAATATTCCGGGCTATTCATGAAGGAAAATGGCTGAAAATTGAATATCTAAATAAGGCAGGTGGTGTTACCAATTATTGGATTGGTATAAAGGCCGTTGATGTAGGTAAAAGAATGATGCTAGTCGATGGTCTGCATTTGAGCATGTATTCCCTCGAAGAACTCCATATTTACATTGATTCTATTCAGACAGCAGTAATTCTTGATGGAACATATTGCCCCATAAATAAATCACTAGTTAATGATATCGCGGAATACCCTGATAAATACAAATCACTTTTTGATAGTGTTGCAAATCTGAAAATACTGAATTATCTAGAATTATGCAATAAGCTTGATACGATCCCATTTTTTACAAAATATGAACTTATAAAGTACCTAGATAGAGATTCTTTTGATGGTAATGAATACAAACTCAGGAGAGATCAGTTTGCTGAGATTGTAAAGAATTTTTCTATTACGGCTGACAAGAAAAAGTGTAGCTCACAGACCGGAAACATTCGCATTAAGCAGTTGGCCATTAATGTACTTGGTATCAATACTAAAAATGGGCTATATCCCCTTGCTTATAGAAAACTAAATCTTAATGTAAAAGCTGCCAGTATGGTTCCGGATGAGGCGATAACAATATGTACAGAGTTCTTGATTGATGGAACCAAAAAGGAGAGTGTCAAAAAATACCTGGATGCAGATGATTATGAGCTTCTCGATGATTTTGAGAAAAATCAGGAGCTTATAAAAAATGCCATAACAGAATATACAGCAGGGAAATCGGTTGTTGATGATATGCCATATATCTATGGAATCGGCAGGGACATTATTATTGATCTTCATACAGAGTATAGGGGAATTCTTAAAATGTATGAGGACGGTAATGTAACATTTCCAATCAAGGCCTTTTTTGGAGATCTGCTTGAAAAGCCCAGGAGAATAAAGAGTTATCCTATTGCGTTGATAGATAACAAGATTAATTTGGACCAGCTTCTATCTATAAATAAAGCCATGAGGTATCCGACAGCATATATTCAGGGGCCGCCCGGAACTGGTAAGACGAATACGATCATAAATACTATAGTGACTGCTTTCTTCAATGAGAGAACAGTTCTTTTTGCGTCCTACAATAACCATCCAATCAATGGAGTGTTCAATAAGCTCACAGGCCTTAAGTATAATGACAGAACTATTCCATTTCCGGTCTTGCGTTTGGGAAATATGGAAAAAGTTAAGGAGGCGCTTTTGTATATACGTGAGCTTTATGAACGTGTCGAAAAAATCAGTGTTTTTGACAAGACACTTGATAAACGTAAAGATGACCGTAAAGAACGAGCTAAGCAGTTGACTGAGCTACTGAAGGACTATGAAGATTATATCGAGTTAAATGAGAGAAAAGAGACAATTAACAGGCTTATAGATTATCAAGCAGGAAACGCTACATCAGCAGCTCTTTTCCGATTTGAACTGGATCTTCAAGGTAGACAGATAAAACAGATAGATGAAGAAATATCCAAGACTCCAAAGGTGACCGAAGAAGATGCGTTAAAGCTCATGGATAGAAATGAAGAAGAGTTTTTGCAGTATCTTTATTATACCTCTGCAAAATATGTGAAGCGGCTTGGTGAGGAAAAATATTCTGACTTAAGAGGTATTATCAATAATCCCAATCTCGATGATGCTGCACAGGCTCTAAATAAGTACATCTCAGAGTCAGATAATATTAAGAAGCTTCAAAGGATTTTCCCTGTAATAATTACTACTTGTATTTCTGCGCATAGGATTGGAAAAGCGGAGCCTCTTTTTGATATGACTATAATCGATGAAGCTAGCCAGTGCAACACTGCAATGACATTGGTTCCGATTATCAGAGGGGAAAACCTGATGCTTGTAGGTGATCCGCAGCAGCTCAATCCAGTTATTTTGTTGGATGATTTTACCAATAGACGTTTGATGAAGGAATACAGCGTTCCAGAGGAGTATAACTATCGTACAAACTCGATATATAAGGTGTATCTTGCCAGTGATTCTGTCAGCGATGAAATCCTGCTGCATAACCATTATCGCTGTGATCCGAGAATAATTGGTTTTAACAACAAGAAGTATTACAATTCTTTGCTCAAACTTAAAGCGGAAGCCAAAGAGGACAATCCCCTTGTCTATGTTGCGGTTGATAACAATGGCCAAGCTACTAAGAATACATCTACGGCCGAGGTAAATAACATCGTTGAGTATGTTAAGGCCAATAAGGATAAGAATATTGGAATAATTACTCCTTTTGTAAATCAGAAGGAAATGATTAATAATGCCCTCAAAGAGCAAGGAATTACTGATGTTACGTGCGGAACTGTTCATTCTTTTCAAGGTGATGAAAAGGACGTAGTTCTTTTCTCTACAGCTATTGGTGCAAGTACGCAGACTGGAACTTATGAATGGCTAAAGTCCAATCGTGAGCTAATAAATGTAGCGACTTCCAGGGCTAAAAGTAAACTTATAGTTTTGGCAGACCCTGACAATGTTGAAAGACTTCATGCCCAGAGTGAAAAGGATGATGATCTATATGAGCTTGTCCAATATGTTAAAAGTGAGGGGAAAACAGTAGTCACTCCTAAGGAAACAAATTCCAGAGCTTTAGGTGTCAAACCATTTAGCACAGAGACGGAATCTGCATTCTTACAGAATTTGACTCATGCATTGGAAAACATATGGTTGACTCAGTCAAAGTATACGATTCATAAAGAGGTAGCTATATCACAGGTGTTTCAGGATAACGTTGGATATGAGGGATTGTTTTACACCGGACGTTTTGATTTTGTGGTTTATGAAAAGAATAAAGGACGAGAAATACCATTACTGGCGATAGAACTCGATGGTAAGGAGCATCTGGAGGACGAAGTGGTTCGCAGACGAGATGCTCAGAAGAATAAGATTTGTCGTGAACATGATCTTCAGCTTATCCGAGTTGAAAACACTTATGCACGAAGATACAATTTTATAAAAAACATACTGATGAGTTATTTTGAGATTAGGCACTAAGGGAAATAGTTATGGCAGCTGGATATTTATTAAAGGAAGCAGAGTATATTGACAGACCACTATCAGAGGATGAGATGTGGTCTGCCTTTGCGTACCTGTTTTCCAGTAAGTCCGTCAATGATACCAGCTATAAGTTTGGATTCCTTAAGTCAATTCTTGATAATCTGTATAACACTGATGATAAGCTTACACTGACATTTGACCAGCTTTTTTCTAAGTTCGCGGAGATATATTGGAACCTGGTTTTGAAACACCATATTAAGCAGAAAAACCCTGGCAAACTGAATCGCCAATCGGAGCTGGAAAAAGCACTTGTTTATGGCAAAGAGAAGTACAGAATACTTGAGGATATCCCCTTTGAAAGTCTCACTGATGAGATGCGGATTGATATTTGTCATAGAGTTAAGATGAAGTGTAAAGAAAATGTTGTTGGTGCACTTTATGCTGATTTGGGTGGGCTATTTTATTCATTTTCCAAGAGCTGCGAAAGGTTGCAGTTTAATCCGAGGATGTACGAATTTGTTTGCAAGCATAAGGTAGCTATAGAAAAACTCAATTATTATGAGTGGGCTAAGTTTCTTGAGAAGGTCAATGAAGACAGTGCGGTAGACCATCTGTTAAGTAAGATTGATGAGAGTACTCTTAGGACCAGAAGTAGTCTTGCTTATTACAGAGATATTTTGTTTCAGGAGTTTGAGAATAAATGCTTTTACTGTGGAAAGCCGGTTACGAAACGTAGTGTTGAAGTTGATCACTTTATTCCGTGGTCATTTATCAAGGATGATCAGATTTGGAATTTTGTCCTTGCGTGTCCAGAGTGTAATAACAAAAAGCGTGATAAGCTTGCACGAGAAGATTACCTTATAAAGATATCTGAACGTAATGAAGTGATGTTTGAACACACTACGAAACAATCAGATGTAGATGCAGGCAAGCGTATAAAAATGATTTACAATTGGGCTCAGAAAAATGGGTATAACGAGATTTGGACTCCAAAGAAGGTGAGTGTATAAAACTGTGATAGATAAGAATGTTGAGTATTACAATAAAAACGCGGATAGCTTTTTTGACGGTTCAGTTAATGCTGATATGTCTGAGGTAAGGCAACGATTCCTTAGTTATATTCCTGATGGTGGGGAAATTCTGGATGCAGGATGCGGTAGTGGTAGGGACAGCAAAGCATTTCTTGATGCTGGGTACGATATTGTATCATTCGATGCATCTGAGGAAATGTGCAAGAGGGCATCTGATTACATTGGCAGAGAAGTGATGAATCTTCGATTTGAAAATATTTCTTTCAAACATGAATTTGATGGAATATGGGCTTGCGCAACACTTCTTCATGTTCCTATGGATGAACTTCCAGATATTATGAAAAAAATGCATGTGGCGTTAAAGGAACATGGTGTAATTTATGCTTCTTTCAAATATGGAGAGGGTACAACTATCAGAGGAGAAAGGCAGTTTAGCAATTTTACTGAAAAGAGTATAGTACCAATATTTGAGGCAGCAGGATTTGATATTGTAAGTAACATTGTTGGAAGCGATTCAAGACCCGGCAGGGAGTCTGAAAAATGGGTTAATGTTATTGGAATTGCTCGTTGAACATCAAGTATTATAGACTGAAGCTCGGTACAATCTATGCAAAGTATTTGTTCACAAGGCTTTGTGCAGATGCGAGAGTAATTCAGAATTTTGATGAGCCGCTGGAAGACGTTGTTACTAAAGCATTTCCAAGGATTATTGCCATTGATTCTAGAAGATGGATTCAGTTCTTACTGAAAATACTGCCTAAATTAGATGTGCTTGATATAAATGCGTTGTCTGCGCTGGAAAAGAGAAAGTTGCAGATGTTCTATGTGACTATCTGGCAGGAGACTGCAGAAAGCTGGGATGATCCGAAGGTAAAGCAGAACCTTTCAGAATTGTCGGCTTGTAAGCTGCTTGTGAAAGAAATAATAGATATCCTTGAAATCAAATATGATGAGGTTGATATCATAGATAAACCTGTGGATGTGGGATTTGAATGCCCATTGGACTTGTATTGTACATATACAAGAGATCAGATCCTTGTTGCTATGGACTTTATGAAACCGTCCACGGTACGTGAGGGTGTTAAGTGGCTAGGTAATAAGAATGTAGATGTTTTCTTTATTACACTCAATAAGTCTGACAAGGAGTACTCTCCGACAACAATGTATGAAGACTATTCAATTAATAGTGAGCTATTCCATTGGCAGAGTCAGAGCACAACTTCAGATACTTCGCCAACAGGAAAACGCTACATAAATCATGTGAAAGATGGATGTAAGGTACTTCTTTTTGTCAGAGAATTCAAGAAAGATAGCGTTGGAACAGCACCATATTCATTCTTAGGAACGGCTAACTACCTTAGTCACATAGGCAGCAGACCTATGAATATTATATGGCGTATGGATAATCCTATACCTGCTAAGTACTTGAAGAAGACAAATAAATTGGAAGTAGGATAACTAGATAAGAATTGAAATTGTAGTCGGAACATTTATTTGTGCAAAAAAAGAAACTTTATGTTGATTAATCGTAATATACAAATCTGAGATAGACGAAAGGAGCTTGATGAAATATGGCTACTACTGCAATGGCTAAATGCCCGAAATGTGGTGCAATAATTCCCGCACAGTCGGCCAGTTGTCCTAAGTGTGGTACCCGTTTTAAAAGAAGTACTTCAACTTCAGCGGGATCGACACAGGGCAAAGGCATAAGTTCCCAAAATCCTGCAGCTAATCGCACTGTTCCTAATGGTAATAACAGCGCTACCAAAAGTGCTAGTCAACCAAAGCAAAATTCAAACAAGGCAGTAAAAAAGAAGAATTCATGGATTAGTGTTGCTGCATTAGTTTGCTCGTTATTATTCATTACAGGTCCAGTAGCCGTTATTCTCAGTATAATTGATATAGCGAAAAAAGATGAAGAACACAAGCATGGATTATCTGTTGCGGCCATGATTATAGGCTTTTTAGGATGCATGGGGTGGGTGTCAGTTTTTTTACCAAATACAAACAATGATGTATCAGAAACTTCAATAGAAATTCCCAATAGTACAGAAACATATCCAGAAAATGATTATGAAGAAGCGTTAGCTAATACGGATACCGGGAATGATAATTATAATTCGTCAAAAGCAAATATGATTATGCCTGATGTTTTAGGACTTGAAAAGTATGATGCTAAAAGTGATATTAGGAACGCTCTTGGAAATGATGTTAAGTTTGATGAAGAGTCAGAATATAGTGATTCTTATGAAAAGGGTACCATAGTACGCACAGAACCAGTTGCAGGAGAGAAGGTCAGAGAAGGAGTGACTGTAACATTATATACATCGAAGGGAAAAGAAAAAATAATGCCCAATTTAGTTGGGATGGATTCTGAGAGCGCCGAGCAGTTACTCTCTGACATGGGTATAAGTATGCATACTACAGAAGTTTTTAGCGATGCTGATAAAAATACAGTTGTTGCAGCAGAATTTGATTCTGGAACAGATTTATCAAATGAGTATTCTGTAGATGTTGATGTTTCAAAAGGAAGTTTACAAGCATTTAAAGATTCGACACAGGTTATAGGATATGAGGATCTATATAGATATCCAGAGACATATGAGTCGACTCCTTTGAAACTGAATGTAAAAATAACAAAAATAGAAGACTCGAGATTACTTGGAATCACTTATAGCCTTTCGTATTGGGCAACTTATGAAGGAGAGACGGTTATATTATACGATGACAGGTCAGTTCAGGAGCCTACATTAAAAGTTGGAGACAAGGTAACGGCATATGGATATGGTGATGGCAAGGCTACTATAGACATTAAACAGAAAGAATATCAGGGAAGCCTGCTGATTGGATTTTCATATAGTAAAACTGTAGATTCATATTATGTCCCTAGAGTAAAAGTTGAACATTTTGATATAAGATAAAGAGTCTATGGAACTAGGTACTGTTTACAGTGAAATTCGTTTAATGACACAAAACAGAAAAAGGAAAACTGTTATGAGCAATGATTTTTCCTCGTGGCATGTTGGAATAGCTGCGGAGGCGATTGCTGCAGCTCAATTCTCGAGGTGTGGAGTAGCAGTATCGGTGCAGTATGGGGCAAACCAACAAGAATATGATCTTGTAGCTGTTGATGGCGATAAAATGATCAAAATATCTGTTAAGGGCAGCAAGGATGGTAGCTGGGGGCTTACTCAGTCATACTTGAATAACAGAGATTATCATGGAGCTATTGACCAGTGGCTAGCAGCGCATGGGAAATTGACTATTTTTAGTCTTGTTCAATTCAAAGATGTTGAAATAGCGGGAATGCCAAGAGTATACCTTGCTACTCCAACTGAAATAGCAGATGTACTTCATAAGGAAAGATCTGGACATGGAGACACAATTCTGTATGAGTATAAGGAATGGACAAAGCGTGCTGTGGCGTCTGGAACAATAGATAAGATACCTGATGAATGGAGGTTTTCTGAAAAAAGAGTCCAGGAAATGCTTGGCGCTAAAGGTTGATGATTCATAATAATAGAGGTTGCTATGGCTAGAAATAATAATCGGATTTGAAATGCAATTTGATTAAAGAAGAGTAAGAATCAAATAACAGAGTATAATGAAGAGGATCATGATCACTAATGGGTATGAAAAAGGAACAGGGGGCATAGAAAATGCATATTACAGGTTTTTTTCAACGAATTATTGAGGTTGAAAAGCAAGCAAAGGAGATAGATGAAAAAATAACTGTGATTGAAAAAACGGAGCAGAAAGTTGCTATATTGCAGAACTCTATAAAAAACATACAAAAGGATTTTGAAAAGTCAAACGGTAGACTGGAGCGCATAGAGAAAGAATTTGAAGCAAGGAAAATCCTAGATAAGAGATCTGAAATTAAAGATTTAATTCTCAGAATTGTGCCTATTATAATATCGTTGTTTGCGGTGGGAATATCATTTTTTAACATGAATACAGCTAATAGGCAATTAAATACAAATCTCCTTATAAACAAAACAATAATTTCTTGTGAATATAATAAGGATACAAATGAGATAAAAGTTATCAAAAGCAGAGGGGTGAGCGAAGATATTGAAGTTGCTCATTTTCCGTTCTATTCAACGGTATATGCTAAACAAGAAAATAGTGGGCAGGGTGATTATTCTATATCTGCACTTCCTATACGTACCAATGTTTGGGGAAGTCATGCGATTAGCGAAAACGAAAACAAACATGGTACAGACATATTTAGCGCAGACATTGACAGTTGGAGTACAGAATATGCTGATAAACTTGAAAATATAATTGGTTATTTTCAAGGAAAGATGGCTATTTCTATGCAGTTAGGTCACATTATTGCTATTAGTTTTTATGATCCGGTATTACAAGAAGATAAAACACAATACTATGTGTTAATTACTAAGTATGGTGATAACACTAGTGTAAATGGTTTTTCAATTAATGGAATCGAAAAGGACCCTGGTTTATATGAAATAACAAAGGATGATGCGGAAGCTATTTTCGATGAACAGTGTCCTATGAATGTTGAGAATAATACAACTTATATCACTGACTTTGAAAATTATTTGGCATATAAATAGGTTATTATCTCTCTGTTTGAGAACGATAAGAAGTGCTGATCGGGAGGGAGTAAAAAATGACAGGACCAATGGATAAAATATTCGGACATTCAGCATTTGACCTTAACAGAGATGGCAAGATCAGCGGAGCTGAGTGGGCATTCATAAACGATACATTTTTCGAAGATAACAACAGCGATTCATCTGGAAGCATTGATGATGAAGATGATGCATTAGACGAATGATAAACGATATGTGAAAAGATGTGTCGTGGTATAGGAGATTCGCGTGTTATGGGGAAGGATTTTAAACATTTATCTGAGATGGAAGAGATTTTTGATAAGGTTCTGCAGACGCAGAGTGCCTTTGAGAAGGCTATTGAGGAATATAGAGAACTTCAGTCTGAGATTGGGAAGCTGGAAGAGTATTACTCCAGCGAGCAATGGAAAGAAGATTTTGCCGCTGATGAGAGAGGTGAGATCCCTGCGGACGTGAAGCGAGGAGTTCTTTCTGAGGATGGCATCTATAACATGCTGGAGCGGAATAAGGAAATTTTGGACATGATATATGGAGACTAAAGTGAGTATACTAGATATTTTTAGAAAGAGTGTAGCTCCAAAGGTGAAAGGCTACAAGACAATAACGATTATTGAGCAGACACATAACAATTCTGGCGGATTCTCTTTTGAATACTCAGATACGGAGGTGGCAATCATTAAAGATGATAAAGGTAAGCGGTATCTTCGGGTATACAAGAAGGGATGTGCAGCTGAAGGAAATGGGAGACCGGTTACTACTATAAGCGATGATTGTTATCCTCTGACAGATGTTGAAGATGTTACTTCGCTAAATTGGAAGAAGGTTATGTTAAACCATTTTAATGAAGAAATCAGCCTCGGTCATGATATTTGAAGCCGCTACAGCGCTGTTTTTTCTTGTGTTAGGAATTCCATGAAGGATATCATCATGATAAGAAAAGTGTCACCACTGGTGACACTTTTAGAGGAGATTTATGAAAAAATAAAACTTCGTATTCTAGTTACAACTCCTTCAAAGCTGCTATAAGAGAGAATATCTATTGTTGAAACAAAAAAACCGAGTATTATCATGAAAAATACTGTGAAAAATTTCATTCCGTAGAAGTATGCTTCACCCGCGCTACCAAGTTTGTAGAATACAAAGCAAGCAATTAATAGAGGTAATCCGAGGTATTCAATCCCTATTTCAATGAAAATCACTATCGATTCTTTCCAATTTCTCTTACCGTTTATTACTATAAATATAAGAATGGGAATGATTGTTGAAAGAAGTCCTAAAACTGCAACAGCTGGAAGAGGAAGTAATTCTGAATCCATAATAGCAGCAAGAGTAGAAGCAAATAATGCAGTTACTATTAAGCTTAGGGACGAAAAAATAAGCGTAATAAGGCTACTATGATTTTCTGTAGATACTTTTTTTTCTGAGGTCTTTTTTAGATAAGCGACAAGTAAACCTATAAAGAAAACTATGCAGCAAATTGCAAGTTTTTTTTGTTGCTCATCTGTTTGTGTAAATGGAAATGCGGTTGCAAAATACAATGAGGTAGTGCCACATAGCAATGGCGGAATTAAAGAAATGCAATACTTTTTCATACTTAAAACCTTCCTATTTATTTTTTTTGACACATAAACAATTATAAGAGAAATAGTCAGATTTTAAAATTAAAAAACGCAAATTACAAAAATAATTATGGTAAAGCGATATGCTTAGAAATTCTATGAAGCCTTTTGTTTCCATAATCTTCATTCATGTAATTATTCCTTTAATCAATATAGTATTTGTATCATAAGTATTGACGAATGACGGCTCTTTTCTAATATGTGAGTTTGTAATCGAAAATTTTCAAAGTCTTTGGAAAAATTCGAATACATATTTACGAATGAACAGAGTATTTGGCAATATGTAATCGAAAACAATCATAGAATATGAGAATTTTGGAGTGGATATGGAATATAATAGGGAAGTATATCTTGAAAAATACAAGTAAGATTAATTCGAGTTTTAACCCCCTCGAATTCGAGGGGGTTAAAAAACAGGCTGGAGCAAATGCATTTACAATGTCACTCAAGAAATGGATGTCCTTTTGTTGTTATAGGGGATATTTAAATATAGCATGAGGATAGTGAATAATGGTAAAAAAGATTGTTAGAGATCCAATGTTTTTGCAACAGAGGCTGACAAGCAGGTTATTGTGGATATCCTTGATACGCTAAGAGCTAATCAGGAGCATTGCGTAGGCATGGCGGCGAACATGATTGGTGTGAAGAAAAGGATAATCGTAGTTGCTATGGGACCGTTCCATTTTGCTATGGTTAACCCTGTTATAACGAAGAAAAGTAGAGAATATCAGACAGAAGAGAGTTGTCTTTCTCTTGAAGGAGTAAGGCCCTGCACGAGATATAAAGAGATTGAGGTGGATTATCTTGATCAGGACTTTAGGCCCCAGCATGGGAAGTACAAGGATTTTACAGCTCAGATAATCCAGCATGAAGTGGACCACTTTGAGGGAATATTGATTTAATTCTTTTTACAGAGAAAGGATGAATGCCTCATGAGTGAAAGAAACGCCAAACAACTTCCAACCACAGATAAGAAGCGTGAGATACATGTAAAAAACAGTCCTGCAGCGGAGGCTCTTAAGAAAGCACCTGATGAAGCGATTGCGAGAGCGATACATGATGCGCTGGTAAAACAGAAAGAAGGAAAGTAGAAGACATGCACCTTAAGACGCTGACCAAGAATCAGATTAAAGATTTATACA
>JAEEGL010541791.1_pt1 | contig 12531 bp, 12 predicted proteins | sample 9134231 | NCBI WGS metagenome assembly JAEEGL01 (sample SAMN16246548, study PRJNA631951) | gut metagenome | biome: gut microbiome; feature: rumen; material: fiber-attached | host: Bos | place: Iran: Karaj | collected 2018-10
ATTTCGTGGAGATGTTCGTCGGCGTGGGCGCCAGCCGCGTGCGCGACCTCTTCGCCCAGGCCAAGGAGAAGGCACCCTGCATCGTCTTCATCGACGAGATCGACGCCGTGGGCCGCGCCCGTGGCAAGAATGTGGGATTCTCCTCCAACGACGAGCGGGAGAACACCCTGAACCAGCTCCTTACCGAGATGGACGGCTTCGGCAGCAACAGCGGCGTGATCGTGCTCGCCGCGACCAACCGGGCCGACATCCTGGACAAGGCCCTGATGCGTGCCGGCCGTTTCGACCGTCAGATCCATGTCACGCTGCCGGACCTCAATGAGCGCAAGGAGATCTTCCAGGTCCACCTGAAGCCGCTCAAGCTCTCCCCGAACTTCGACCTCGACGCCATCGCCAGGAATACGCCGGGCTTCTCCGGAGCCGACATCGCCAACGTCTGCAACGAAGCGGCCCTGACGGCTGCCCGCCGCGGCAAGTCGGACATCGACAACCAGGATTTCTCCGACGCCGTGGACCGCGTGGTCGGCGGTATCGAACGCAAGAAGACCATCATGTCTCCGGAAGAGAAGCGCCTGACCGCCTTCCACGAAGCCGGCCACGCCGTCGCAGGCTGGCTCCTGCCGGGCTGCGACCCCGTCCTGAAGGTATCCATCATCCCGCGCGGACAGGCCCTGGGCATCACCTGGATGCTCCCCGACGAGAAGGTGACCCTCTCCAAGGCGGAAATGATGGACGACATGTGCAGCCTGGTCGCCGGGCGCGTGGCGGAAGAGCTCGTCAACGACGGCGTCCCTTGCACGGGTGCGCTCAGCGACTTCGAGCGCATGACCAAGATGGCCTACGCCATGGTGACCTACTACGGCATGAGCAAGAAGGTGGGCAACCTCTCCTTCTACGACGCAACCGGCAGCTATGAGTTCACCAAACCCTATAGCGAGAAGACGGCCGAGCTGATCGACGCCGAGGCCAAGGCCCTGATCGACGAGGTGACGGAGAAGACCCGGAAGATCCTGACGGACAACTGGGCCGGCCTGACGCAGCTCGCCGAGCTGCTGATCGACAAGGAGGTCATCATGGCCGACGACATCGAGAAGATCTTCGGCCCCAAGGCCGGCAAGCACGGCGAAGAGCGCCTCCGCAAGACGGAGGAGCAGGCTCCGGAGGATCCGACCCATGAATAACTTCTGGACTCGCACCCTGGTCGGCATCGTCTTCCTGGCGGTGATGGTGTTCGGCCTGATCTGGGACAGGACGCTGTTCGGCGCCCTGTTCGCCGTTATCCTCTGGGTTGCCTTGCAGGAATTCTACCGCATGGCCCTGGGTTCCCGCTTCCTCTTCCAGCAGAAGTTGGGACTGGTGACGGGCGCCCTGGCGTTCCTGCTGGTCGCCAGCCACTTCTTCTATGGATGGAGCCTCGGATGGCTGGTTCTGCCGCTGCTCTGCCTGCTGCTGATCCCCGTGACCAGCCTGTTCCTGCCGTCCCGCGAGGGCTTCGGCGACCTGACCTACATCTATGCCGGCCTGCTCTATATCGCGCTGCCGATCTCGCTGTCGCCCATGCTGGTGATGGACGGAGAGGTCTATGACGGCTGGCTGCTGCTCTCCTTCTTCATCCTGATCTGGGTCTCGGACGTGGGAGCCTACTGTGTCGGATCCATCCTGGGCAGGCGTCCGGACGCCCGCAAGCTGGCGCCGTCCATCTCGCCCAACAAGTCCTGGTGGGGCTTCGCGGGCGGCCTCGTCTTCTGCGTGGCGGCGGCGATCGGCCTGCATTTCCTGACCTGGCTTCCGTACAGTCTGGTCCACTGCATCGTCATCGGCCTGATCATCGCCGTGACCGGTACGTGCGGAGACCTCTTCGAATCGATGTGGAAGCGCCACTTCGGGGTCAAGGACTCCGGCAAGTGCATTCCGGGCCACGGCGGGATGCTCGACCGCTTCGACAGCAGTCTCGTGGCTATCCCCATGGCATGTATCTACCTGACCTTGATTGAATTGTTATGAGAATCGACCGGGACTCCAGGTGCTCGCTAGCGCTCGTATATATCATCGGGGCGGCCTTGATCGCCGTTTTCCTCTGCTTCATCCGGCAGCCCTGGCTGTCCTGGCCCCTGTCGGCGCTCGTGCTCTGGTTCTGCATCTGGCAGACGGCCTTTTTCAGGGTTCCTGACCGGAAGCGGACCGGTACGCCGCGTTCCGTGACCTCCGTCGCGGACGGCAAGATCGTCATCGTCGAGAAGACCTTCGAGCCGGAATACCTCAAGACCGACTGCGTCCAGATTTCGGTCTACATGAATTTCTTCGACGTCCATGCCAATTTCTGGCCGGCGGACGGGGAAGTGACCTACTATCACTACTACCCGGGCAAGCATTTCCTGGCTTTTGCCCCCAAGGCATCGGAGGAGAACGAACATTCCTGCGTGGGGATGCAGATGCCGTGCGGGAAGCGGATCCTGTTCAAGCAGCTTGCCGGCGTGTTCGCCCGCCGCATCGTATGCTACGCGCATGACGGCGTGTCCGTGAGCCGGGGCGCCCAGTGCGGCATCATCAAGTTCGGGTCGCGCATCGACCTGTACGTGCCGCTGGACGCCGAGATCAAAGTCAAGGTAGGGGATACGGTCCGCGCCTGCGAGACGGTGCTGGCCGAGTTGTAATCATTCCTTTCCGTCCGCTTCCAGCAGCCGGGACAATTCCGTCCGGAGCTGCTCCGCATCATGGAATACGATTCCCCGGATGCCAAGGCTCTCTCCGCCGGCGGCATTGCGGGGATTGTCGTCGATGAAGAGGCACTCTTCGCCCTTCAGGCCAAACCGGTCCAGCAGGATCCTGTACAGGGCCGGATCCGGTTTCATGGTCATCTCCTCGCCGGACACGACGTAGCCGTCCAGCAGCCCGAAGACCGGATAGCGGTCCCGCACCAGCGGGAAGGTCTCGCGGGACCAGTTGGTCAGGCCGTATACGCCATAGCCCCGCGCCTTCAGGTCTTGGACCAGCGCGCGCATCCCGGGGATCTCTCCGCCCATCATTTCGATCCAGCGGTCGTAGTACATCCGGATCTCCTTCTCCCATTCCGGGAAGAGGGCCACGCGCTCTTCCGTGATGTCGCGAAGCGGTCTCCCGCCATCCGCCTGCGTGTTCCAGGCATAGGGGCAGATTTCCGTCAGGAACCACTCCGTCTTCTGCGGATCGTTGAAGTAGGGACCATACAAATGGTGCGGATCCCAGTCTACCAGGACCGCACCGAAATCGAAGATGATGTAGCGGATCACTTGTTGCTGCTGCGGGTCGTAATCAGGATGACACCGTTGGCACCCCGAGATCCGTAAATCGCCGTCGTAGAAGCATCCTTGAGCACGTCAATGCTTTGCACTTCTTCAGGGCTGATGCTGCTGATGTCGCTGGTTTCCATGCCGTCCACAATGATCAGCGGTTCGTTGCTGCTGTTGATGGAGCGCTCGCCGCGGATCCGGATGGACGTGCCGACCACCTCGACGCCGGCCACGCGTCCCTGCAGGTATTCGTAGATGTTGGAGTATCCCGATCCCCGCGGAACATTCAGGGATGCCGTAGCGGCCGTCGAATCTTTCTTCTTGATCTTCTGGTAGCCGAGATTCACTTCCTCCTCGCCGGGATCTCGTCCGTCGGGAACATAGAGTTTGCTGGACCCGCACGCCGAAGCAAGCAGGATGATGGACAACAACAAGGATAATCTTTTCATGATGCCGATGTTTTTATAAGCCAAAAATACGCAATATTTGACAGATATCAAATCCCGGACCATTTTCCGTTACGCGATTTTGGAAGTCCGGGAATTTTGCGTATCTTTGCATTCCGCAACGGTGCGTTGGCCGAGTGGCTAGGCGCAGGTCTGCAAAACCTGTCACAGTGGTTCGATTCCGCTACGCACCTCTTAATCGCCCTTACAGATGTCTGCAGGGGCGATTGCTTTTACAATGCCGCCTCTTCTGCCAGCGTGGCAGTGGTTGTTTTCTTTTGCCCCGTAGCGCTTTTTCATTAGATATGTCAAGAAATATATAGCCAATCCCCGGAATTGGCTATCTTTGCATGTCCAAGGAAGGAGACGCCGGATATTGCTGCAGCCCTCAGCATGTTTCTTCTCGCCAAGGCGGGCAAATCGATCCCGATCGGGACCGCCCTGAAAATCCTCTCCTGACCGCGGCGGAAATCCCTTCATAAATGCGTATATTTGTATTCCAAACGCATTTTGGAGATGGAGGAGGAGAAAGACTGGCTGGAGAAGCAGGATTTCCATCACTCCGCCGAGGATGCGTACACAGGTTAAATAACGAATCATAATAGCCGTTGCTTTCCATGTTCAACACACACGATATCGCACGCGATGCCTGTCAGCTCTTCGGAGCGCAGGCGCATCAGGGCTACGACTGGTGGTGGCATTCCTTCACCGGATACGACGCGCAGACCGGAGCGGCAAAGCCCTTTTTCATTGAGTTCTTCCTCTGTAATCCCGCAAGCGGCGGGGATGCTCCCGTGTTCGGTCAACTACCCGAAAACCGTGCTGCGGGAATCCGGCCGTCCTATCTGATGGTGAAGGCCGGAGCCTGGGGTGCGGATGCGGCACAGCTGCATCGCTTCTGGGGCTGGAAGAAGATCTCCGTGGATTGGGGTGTTCCTTTCAGCATCGAGGCGGACGACTGTTTCCTCACCGAAGACCGAACCCGGGGATGTGTCCAAGTGGAAGGAGCCGCCGACCATCCGGAATGGATGTGCGAGGATGGCCGTATGTCCTGGGATCTGAAGATCCGCAAGGTCACGGCTTTCAACGTCGGTTTCGGAGCCGATGAGTTGTTCCGCCACGCCGAGGCGTTCGAAATGTTCTGGCACGCCGAAGGGATGAAGACGGAGTACTCCGGTGAGGTCTTCTGGAACGGACGCCGTTATCTCGTCCGTCCCGAGGACTGCTTCGGCTATGCCGACAAGAACTGGGGTCGCGACTTCACTTCGCCCTGGGTATGGCTGTCATCCTGCAACCTCACCAGCGAGCTCACCGGCCGGAAACTGACGGATAGTGTCTTTGATATAGGAGGAGGACGGCCGAAGGTCGGACCGCTGGCCCTTCCGAGAAAACTCCTTTCCGCGTTCTGGTACGAAGGGAAACCCTATGAGTTCAATTTCTCGAAGGTATGGACCCATGTTCATACGGAATTCGACTGCCGGGAGACCGATACCCGGATTATCTGGCATGTGGAGCAAAGAAGTTCTTCTGGCAGGATGATTACCGATGTCACATGCGAGAAGAAGGACATGCTCCTCGTGAATTACGAAGCCCCGGATGGAACCAAACGGCACAATCGTCTCTGGAACGGCGGCAATGGTGTCGGAACCATACAGCTGTTCGATCCGGACGGAAAACTGGTCGACCGGATTCACGCCGAGAATATCGGTTGTGAATACGGAGAATACGATTCCCAGGATTGAGATTCCAGCATACACATAGGCCCGGATTCTGGCTCGGCTTCATCGATTTCTTCACGGCCGGGCTTTTCTTCCTGCTGTACATGCCTTTGGGAGGCCTGCAGGATGAACTTGATTATATCCTGGGACGCAGGACCCAGAGATACTGGGTTGCCTATCTGTTGGGCATACCGACATTGTTCATATATCCCCTGATCTGGATGTCCCGGATCGCGGAAGAGTTGAAAGAAAAAGCCATTGAGATGGGTATCGACGGCCCGTACACTTCTTGGCGGCACATGTTTGGCTGGAATATCTTCGGATTACCTTTGATGGGGCCGGCCGTCGCGACGCAACGGTTCTTCGATACCCTCAACAGGATAGAGTCCAAACTTAACGAATCGTCATAGGTGATGAAACCGAAAAAGAAACAGAAGAAACTGCGGATTACCGATGCGGACTCAAGCGGCTACTGGAAATTTAACCCGACGTATTTTTGTTAAAAAGAATTCAGATACTTATGGAAACACGATAGTTTATCCGAATAACCAAATTTCAGTAAAAAAAAGTTATCACCCGTATTTGTTTCGCGGTACAAAAATTGTTATGTTTGCAATCGCTTTGATCCGGAGCATAATGTAATATCGATTATGAAGAAATTGATTTGCTTGACTGTGGCCGGCCTACTGGCCGGCGCTGTGACGCTGTTCGCGCAGATGCCCGGCGGGGGATTCCCCGGTGGCGGGTTCCCTGGCGGAGGCGGATTCCCCGGAGGGGGAGAGTTCAAGATGCCCGAGCTTCCTCCGCTGCCCACCCCGGAGGAGAAAACGGCCGAAATGGCTGAACTGCTGAAGCTCAGCGAAGAGCAGAAGGTGGCGCTTCTCGAACTCAACCGCCGCTACGACGGCAAACTCGAGTATCGTCCCCAGCAGCAGGAGTTCAAGGACATCCGTGAGATGAGCGAGGCCGAGCGCCAGGAATTCTTCGAGAAGGCCATGGCCCAGGCCCAGGACATGGAGAAGATCATGGCCGAGATCGAGGAGAACAACAAGATGTATGACAATGCCCTCAAAGCCCTCCTGGACAAGAAACAATTCCGCGCCTACCAGAAAGAGAAGCGCCGGAAGGAGACCGAGGAGCGCCGTCGTTTCGAGAGCATGTTCATGGGCGGCCCCGGCGGATTCGGTGGCTTCGGCGGTGACTTCGGAGGCCCTGGCGGCGGCTTTGGCGGCCCCGGCGGATTCTGATCCCGCGCAGCGATAAATCAAGAAGGCATCCCATCCGGGATGCCTTCTTTCCGTTTAGATTTCGATCGTGTAACTGCCGGAACCGTAATCCTTGCTTTCGGTCTGTCCGGGCAGGGTCACGCTGGCCTTGGCGCCTTCCGGGATGGTGAAATCCCAGATGCACTTGTCGCCCTCATACCGCCAGGCACTCTTGACGAGGCCGGCGGCGGAATGGTATTCCGCGTCGAGGCGACCGAGCCGCTTGTCCGGAACCGGCTTCATGATGATGTGCCTGAATCCCGGCTCGGCCGGGTCTGCGGCGATGCCGGCCGCCGTCTCCCAGAGCCACTGGCAGACGCAGCCGTAGGCGTAGTGGTTGAAGCTGTTCATGCCCTTCGGGCCCATGCCGTGCTCGAGCGTGTAGCTGTTCCAGCGCTCCCAGATCGTCGTGGCGCCGTTGTCGACGGAGTACAGCCAGCTCGGGTTCTTGCGCTGGAAGAGAAGGTCCCAGGCGATGTCGGCCATGCCGTTGTCGGTCAGGGTCTGCATCAGGATGGAGGTGCCGAGGAAGCCGGTCTGCAGGCAGCCGCCGTGCTCCGCGAAATTCGCGCGCAGGCGGGCGATCATCGCCTCGCGGGCCAGACCTTCGACCAGGCCGTTGCGCAGGGCGAAGAGGGCCGGCGTCTGCATCGTATTAAATATCGCGGTCTTGAACGTGCCGTCCGTGTTCAAGAATTCCTTCTTCAGGTAGGCGCGGGCCTCTGCGGCCATCGCCTGGTATTTCGCGGCATCCCGGCCCGTAGCGGCCGCCATGTCGCACATCAGGTCGGCATCCATGGCCCAATAGCAGGCGCTCAGGTAGTTCCAGTATTCGACGGCGTCGGGCAGGGGCACGCGGCGGCCGGTGCGGTCGATGGTGAAGGCGCCGCCGCCATGGCTTTCGAGCGGCTCGTAGCTCAGCCAGTCGGCCCACTGGTAGTTGCCGTTCTCGGCCACGAGGGCCGTGTGGTCGTATTTCGTCTCACTGACGTGCTGCATGAAGTGCTCCATGGCCGCCCAGTTCTCCTCGATGATCTCCTTGTCCGCGAACTGCTTCCAGACGGTCCAGGGGACGATGATGCCGGCGTCGGCCCAGCCGAGGCGCATCATGTCGCCGCCGTATTGGGCGGTGGGTGCGACGCCCGGGAAGCCGCCAGTGGCGCTCTGGCTGTCGCGCATGTCGCGCATCCATTTGTGGAAGAAGGCATCGGTGTTGGCGAAGAACGAGCCGGTCTCGGCAAAGACCTGCGTGTCCGCCGTCCAGCCCAGGCGCTCGTTGCGCTGCGGGCAGTCCGTAGGCACGGAGAGGTAGTTGGAGCGTTGGCCCCACACGGTGTTGGAGATCAGCTTGTTGACGGACTCGTCCCCGGTGGTGATCACGCCGGTCTCGAGCTCCTGCGCGATGGACGTGACGGGGATCGACGCGATCGAGCGGATCCGGACTTCGTCCGTGGCCGTGATCGAGACGTAGCGGTAGCCGAAGAAGGTGCAGTGCGGATAATAGGACACGTAATCCTTGCTGTCTGCGAAGGTGTACGCGAGGATCATGCCGAGGTCCGGGACGCGGAGGTTGGTCCGGTGGACGCTCCCTTCGGGGCCGTCCATGCCGCGGCTCCGGGCGCCGTTCCCGTCATTCAGCAGCTCGCCCGGCAGGCAGGTCAGGGTCGTCCCTTCAGCCGCCTGGAAGACGAAGGACGGGACGGCGGCGGCATTCTGCCCGAAATCCACGACCAGCGTCTCTCCAGGCCGGACCGTCATCTTCTCGCCGGCGGCAAATTCGCGGAGGATCTCCACCTTGCCGAATGCCTCGTCCGATGCGCCCGTGACGTTGCTCCAGACGTAAGCCCGGACAGGGGAGAGGGCGATGTCTTCCCGCAGGTAGATCTCTGCTCCCTCGGAGGGGAGGATGTCGCCGTCGAATTCGGCGTTCAGCTCCGGCGCGGAAAGCTTCTCCGGCGTTGCGAATCCGGGAAGGATCCGGGCGTCGTAGGTCTCGCCGTCAAAGATGGCGGCATGCTGCACCGGACCGGCGATCCCGGCCTTCCAGTCCTGGGTGTTGGTGCCGAAGCACTGCTTCGTGCCGTCGGAATAGGTCAGCTCCAGGACGGCGCGGAAGGCGCACTTGCGGCCGAGCATGCCCTCGTAGCCGCCCGGCGTGACGATCTTGTCGGCCCACCAGCCCGGCGTCACCTGTGCGGCGAGGACGTTCTCGGCGCCGGAGCCGGTCTTGAAGGCATCGATGATGTCGTAGGTAAACGAGCGGCGTGTCTTGCGGGGATGCGTGAACCCGGGCTTGAGGAACTCGGTGCCGACGGGCCGGCCGTTGATGTAGAGTTCGTAGACGCCCAGGCCCGTGGTCATCCAGCGTGCGGAGACGACCTTGCGCTCATTCCGGACCGTGGAGACGAACCAGCTGGCGCCGTCCGCGGCCCTTTGGGCGCCGCGGTCCGTGACGACGGGCGCATCCGCGGCGGAGATCCAGGAGGATGCGTCCCAGGCGGCATCGTCCAGCGCGTCGGTGCGGACGCCGGCCACGCCGGAGGCCCTGCCGGCGCATCCGCCCAGCAGCAGGACGGCCAGCATCAGGACGGCCAGCATCAGAAGGAGTGAGAATTTGTGTTGCATGGTATAGGGGTTAATGATTAGTTCCGATCAGCCGGCAGGCCAGCTCCGCCATGCCCGGCACGAAGCCGAAGTTCGTGCCCAGGTAGATCATGTGCAGGGCGGCATAGGGGACCACCGCCTGCTCGAAAGCCTGTTTCTGCTCCGGCGTGCGTGCTCCGGCATATTCTTCCGCGAAAGCGTCCCAGAACCGGGCCAGGCTGGCGCAGTCCAGGTGGAAGAGCTGCATGGCCCGCTCCTCGGTGGTGAGCCGGGTCAGGAAATAGAGCATCCCGAGGTCGAGGAGCGGATACCCGTAGCCGAAGTCGCCCAGGTCGATCCAGAGGTCCTCCAGCCCCGTGGTGATGACGTTGCTGGGCTGCAGGTCTCCGTGCAGGCAGGTCGTCGCGGCGGGGATGCTGTCCGCGAAGGAGAGGAACACTTCCTTGTCGGCGTCCGTCAGTTCCCGGCAGTTGATGACTGCCTGCCGGTGGGCCAGCACGCGGTTCTCGAAGACCGCGGTGTCGCAGGGGGTCTCATGGAGCTGGCGGGACATCCGCGCGAAACGGCGGGCGATGGGCTCCAGCTTCCCGGGCTCTTCCGAGATGATGCGCGAGAAGGAACGCTTGCCGTGGATGCGCTCGAAGTCCAGCGCCGTCCGGCCGCCGTCTTCGCTGACCGAGCCCACGAGCGGGGTCGGCAGGCCGAAGAGCATGACGGCCCGCGCCACGGTCTTCTCCCGGAAGACCGTCTCGCGGGGGACGCCGGGGCCGTAGAGCTTCATCATCGAATCGCCGTCGTCGCAGTTGTAGGCTTTCGACATGTAGCTGGCACCGAACTCCTCATACCGGGAGAGGTCCAGCGGCTTGGGCTTGCGGCACACGTCGATCAGCGTGCCGACGCCGGAATCCACGAAACGGTCCACGACCGCATCGCAGGCGTTGATGATGCAGAAACGGCAGCCCGCCCGGCGGGCGTTCATGAACTTCCGGAGCGCGGCGAAATGGATGCCGTCTACGTCCTCGAAGTCCAGCGTATAGGTCCTGTCTTCCGTCATGGAAGCCAGCAGGCGTCCGGCGGCTGCGGCGTCCACGGTCCCGGCAGGATGGAGAAGGTGGGGAATCATTACGTGGTTTTCTTGCAAAATTAGCCAAATCGCTCGGAATATGAAAAAAGATTGCTAATTTGCGTACGTAACAATTTCGTGACGAATATCTATGAAGAAGAAAGCGCTTTTCATCGGCGGCACCGGCACCATCAGCGCCGCCGTCACCGCCCGGCTTGCCGCCGGGGACGAGTGGGACCTCACCCTGATCAACCGCGGCTCCCGGGGCAGGGAAGTCCCCATGAACGTGCGGATCATCCAGGCCGACGCCCGCGACGAAGCCGCGCTCGAAGCGGCCCTGGACGGCACGCAGTGGGACTGCGTCTGCGATTTCATCGGGTTCGTGCGCGAGCACGTCGAGCGCGACTGGCGCCTCTTCCGCGGCCGGACGAAACAATATATGTACATCAGTTCCGCGTCCGCCTACCAGAAACCTCCGACCAGTCCCGTCATCACCGAGAGCACGCCGCTCGCCAACCCGTACTGGCAGTACTCGCGCGACAAGATCGCCTGCGAGGACTTCCTGATGGAGAAATACCGCACCGAAGGCTTCCCCGTCACGATCATCCGCCCCAGCCACACATACGACGGCCGCAAGGTGCCCCTGGCCGTGCACGGGGCGCACGGTACCTGGCAGGTGCTCCGCCGGATGCTGGACGGTAAGCCCGTCATCATCCAGGGCGACGGCACGACGCAGTGGACCCTCACGCACAACTCCGACTTCGCCAAGGGTTTCGTGGGCCTGATGGGCAATCCGCATGCCCTGGGCAATGCCTTCCACATCACCTCCGACGAGACGCTGACCTGGAACCAGATCTACGCGATCATCGCGGATGTGCTCGGCGTCGAACTGAAGCCGTACTACGTGTCCTCGGAGTTCCTGGCCGCTGTCGGGCCCTATGACTTCCGGGGCGAACTCTGGGGGGACAAGGGCTGGAACGTCCTTTTCGACAACGCAAAGCTGAAGCGGGCCGTGCCGGGCTTCTGCGCCACCATCCGCTTTGACCAGGGCGTGCGCCGTACCATCGCCAACATCCTGGCACACCCCGAGTTGCAGATCCCCGACCCGGAATTCGACGCCTGGTGCGACCGGGTCATCGAAGCGCAGGAGCAGGCCCGGGCCTCGCTGGCCTGAGATCCGCTCTTTTCCGTCATCCGCCGGCTTCGACCGGACTTTGTCATTCGCCGGCTTGTCCGGCGAATCTTTTGTTTTTTGTCCGAAATGCTTACATTTGTAATTCAGACTGAAAACGAATATGCGCAAATATACGTCTGCGGCGCGCATGCCGCTTTGGAAATGGATCCTCTGCCTGCTGGGTGGACTGCTGATCTTCACGATCCTGCAGGGCCTGGCCATGAGCATTCCCGACCGGATGCCCTGGCCGCTCCTGTGTCTTTCCTACCTGGCTGCAGGTGGGCTGGTGCTCTTCCTCTATGCCGTGTGGGTCAACCTGACGGAGCGCCGCCCGGTGCTGGAGCTTCCGATGGAGAAGATGGCGCCGGACCTCTGCAAGGGCGTCGGCATCGGCCTCGGATTCTTCGCCATGGTCGTGGGGATCATGGCGCTGGCCGGTTGTTACCGGGTGGCCGGCGTGCAGTTCGAAATCGCGCCCCAGCTCACCGGATTCTTCCTTTTCTTTCTGGTGGCCGTCTGCGAGGAAGTGGTCTTCCGCGGCATCCTGTTCCGGCTGATCGATGACCGGTGGAATACGACCGTCGCCCTGCTGGTCTCCGCCCTGGTGTTCGGCGCGGCGCATTTCATCAATCCCGGCGCCACCTGGTGGAGTTCGCTCGCCATCGCCGTGGAAGCCGGTCTCCTGCTGGGCGCCGCGTACAAGTTCTCCGGCAACCTCTGGCTCCCGATCGGCATCCACTGGATCTGGAACTACGTCCAGGGCTATGTGCTGGGCTTCGCCGTGTCCGGGATTCCTGTCGGCAGCAAGATCCTCTCGCCGGTGATCTCAGGCTCCGATCTCCTGACGGGCGGCGTATTCGGCGCCGAAGCCTCCGTCATCTCCGTCGGCATCGGCCTGATCCTGGCGGTCATCCTCCTGATGTGCGCTCCTGACGACCGGCGCCGATGAACAAATCTGAACGATATGCCCTGCTCCTGAAGCAGGTCGGCAG
>JAEEGL011634499.1_pt1 | contig 12531 bp, 9 predicted proteins | sample 9134231 | NCBI WGS metagenome assembly JAEEGL01 (sample SAMN16246548, study PRJNA631951) | gut metagenome | biome: gut microbiome; feature: rumen; material: fiber-attached | host: Bos | place: Iran: Karaj | collected 2018-10
AAACCGGAGGGAATCCGTTCAATTAACAATGAAGAATTAAAAATGAACAATGGGATGTTCGACCTGCAAGGACGACGGGTAACCAATCCGCAAAAGGGCAGTATCTTCATCCAAAATGGAAAGAAATACATCAACAAATAAAACAGAGAGAAGATGAAAAAGTATATTGTAATATCCGCCCTGTGCTGTCTGTGTTTAGGCAGTCAAGGGCAATTGCGGACAGACTCGCTGAACCGTCTGAAGATGGGTAACCTGGCCGCCACGACCAACTCGTCCTATAAGTGGAATATCAACACCTACGGGGGACTGAACTGGGTAAAATGTTTTCCATCGGGAACCACGCGCCGCTTCAAGATAGACTTGGAAAGCGACACGACCTGCATGTCCTATTCCACCGGTGAGATAGGCTTTTACCAGCCCGACAATTCTTATAACCGGGTCATTTGCTACGACGTGTTCATCCGTTTCCCGTTCTATTCGGACGTGAACACCCGTTCGGGCCTCAACGTTTCGTCAGCCCTGGGACAGATGACTGAAGCCATAGGCCGGATGCAGGGGCAACTGGTCAGCGGCATCCATTCCCCGCTCTCCGCGACAAGGAATGCAACCGTTCCGGCCAACACGTCATCGTATCTGCTCGTCACCACCCTTGACGGCCAAATCGTGGGGAAACAGCCCGGCGGCAACCTCTCCGCCGTGGACAAAACGGGACTCCAGGCCGGTACCTATTGCTGCACGCTGTTCGTGGACGGACAGCCGGCGGAATCGGCCAATTTTATAGTAACGGACTTTTAAAACAGACAAACGATGAAAAAGACAATAGCAATCACCTGTTTCCTGTGCGCCGCATGGGTCGTGAACGCCCAGATATGGCTGACACAGGACAAGACCTTGTATTTCGGTGACAAGGCAATGGCCGACACCTGTAACCTCGGCCGTCCCGGCTGGTGGAACATCATACAGGAAAACGGCCTCGACTGGAGCTACAGCGGCACTACCCTGTCGTTTGACATGGACTATTACAACCTCGGCATTACTTCAAACAAGCCCGTGAAATTCGGCACGGACACTTGGTACAGCAGCATATACCTGTATTATTACATGATTTATAACTATACACCTTACGAACCGTCCGCCGGTGGACCCGTGGACCGTGCAACGGGCAGCGGTGACCTCGTTTCCCAATTGCGTCCCTTGGCATGCACCACATCGTCAGGCACCACCTACGGACTGGATGTGGACAATCTGGCCGGCGTCTGCTCCGAAGCCGTGGACACATTGCCCGACGGTACAAAAGTGGCCAATACAGGAATACTTTTAGCCTTGCTGCAACAGAAGACACAAGCCCTTCAGAGCCGTATAGCAGCACAGAGCGAAGAACTCGCTGCCCTGAAACAGGCTGTCAGCGCCGACCGCGGTTTGTACTGCGTCGGGCATACGGTTTATTTCAGTCTGCCCGACGGCACCCGGACAGCGTATATACAACTCTGCGATCCGAGCGGACGTCAAATCCGCATGACAGAAGTCACGGGAGAAACCAGTATCACCGTAAGCGACAGTGACCTGCCCACGGGTGAAGGCTATGCCTCGCTCGTGGTGGACGGGACACTCGCAGGAACTCAAAAAATCACCCTCAAATGACAACATCATGAAACGACATATTATAATATTAGCAGCATTGTTTACAGCCACCGTGGCCAGTGCCCAGATGAAACTGGACAATGACGGTGACATCTACCTCGGCACCACCTCTGCCGTCAAGGCCGGCAACCAGCGTATCACGGTAAGAAGCTACAACGGCATGCGGTGGAAAACCACAGGCAGCCGCTATTTCTCGGTGAAACCGGCAAGCAGCGGTCCCATATTCGACGGAACAGGCAGTAAAATCTATTTATATGACCGTCAGGTGGGCGGTTACATGACTATCCACACGGGTGACATGCAAGTGGTCATGCAACCCATGCTCAACGGCAATCCGATAACATCGGGGACAGAACAGATACTCAACCTGACGCCGTCGTTGCGGACCAACGGGCAAACCGAAACGTCCGGACCGGTGGAAACCGACGCATGGGGCAATGAGACAGTGAGTGTAAATCAAACCATCGCCCTGATGGTATCCGCCCTGCAGAACCTCCAGGCCCAGGCCGACGCCCAGCAGGCGGAGATAGAAGCCTTGAGAGGCGAAGCCAAATCGAAGAAAGCCGGCAAGGGCCAACTGCAAGGAGTGAACTCAATTAACAATGAAGAATTAAAAATGAACAATGAGTTGTTCGACCTTCAGGGCAGGAGAATAACCGAACCTCAAAAGGGCAGTATCTACATCCAGAAGGGAAAGAAAGCGAAGAAGTAGTCTTCAAAAAGAAGATAAAAGGCGGGACACCCGCTTCGGTGTCCTGCCCTTTGGCGCTTTTTACATACGAAGTAGTAATATAGCTATAAATGACGGGTATTTCCGATAAGAATAATTACAATTACACCTGAATAATCAAATGAAAAGAATAAACATCATACTGTACTTCCTGTGCCTGTTCACCGTGATGCCAGTTGGGGCGACGACCCAACGTACAATGACGTATTCGGTGAACTTTAGCCCAAGCGATTTCACTATTAAAAAAATCAATGGGGATACTTCGGTTATTACTTCCTCCAAGTATGACATATATTCGAATTATGACCCGACGCAACCGGAATTGCCTGTCATATATGTAACATTCCTGCTTCCGCCCGATATGGTCTACGACAGTTTTACATATACAAAAACGGAAACAGAATTTGCAAACAGTGTTATATTGAAAAAGGGAAATATACCTGCTTCAACGAAAAATTATACAAGTGAAACAAATGTTGGATGGTATGTTTTACAAGATTATCCTTCAAAAGTTCAATATATCCAAAGCACAATTGAGGGAAATTATCGTATGATGTCGTTTAAAGTTATGCCTTTTGGTTATAATGCCATTACCAAGAAAGTATACATAGCAAATTTTACTCTTAATATTCAGACAGTATCTGCGGAAACTGAAGAACCCAATATGTCTATCCGTGGAATAGAAGAGAGAAATTATGTGAAAAAACAGATTTGGAATAAGGATGATCTTCAAACACTGTATCCTAGTCAAACGATACAAAGGTCATACGTTCAACCTAAGAACGGAGTTGTTCTGAAAAACCGTTATATAATAATTACGAATGACAGTTTAGCTAGTGCTTTTCAACCTTTATTAGAGTGGAAAAGGTTAAAAGGTTTGGATGCGGAAATAAAAACAATAAGTACTATTCCTAAATGGGCTGGGTATTCCACAGCCAAGAACATAAAGCGTTATTTGAAAGATTGTTATGATAATCATCCTAAAAAAGATAGCATTAATTTTTACGTGTTATTAGGGGGAGATGTCAATATTGTTCCAACTGTAAAAATATATATGTATGATTTGTGGATGAATATTAACGATAGTCTCCCTTGTGATATGTATTTTGGATGTGTTAAAGGGAATAATTGGACGTGGGATTCAAATAATAATGGTAGTATTGGAGAATTTTCAGATGTTTTTTCTTGGACAAACGACTTATATGTATCACGGGCTTCAGTTAATACAATAGAGCAAACCAATGTTTTTGTTAATAAAGTACTCCAATATGAAATTAATCCTCCTGTAGAAAACAATTGGGGGGATTCTATTTTATTCCTTGGAGGAACAATGCATTACAAAGTAGATAATAATACTGTTGAACTCATAGAAGAAGATTCGAAAGTAATAGGTGACAGTATTTATAATCAGGAAATAAAGCCTTATTGGAATGGAGAAAGAAAATATCTTTTTGTTACCGGGAATAATCTAAATTATGGCCTTGTTAACAATAACTCTTATATTGATAACACTAGGACTGTGGAGCAATTGAAAAAGAATTATTCTTTCGTTTTTGAAATGTCACATGGTGAACATACAGAATGGGGTTACAGGTTATACACAGGAAAGGATATATATAATCATTTAACATATACTACTAAAGAGTTATTAGATGAGACTATTATTAATAACGTTACTTCTAGATATCCGAAAATCATTCTTACAAGTGCTTGTGAAACAAATGAATTTGATATAGATTCTACCTATTATAATGAAAGCTATCCCTGTTTAAGTGAGATTCTGATGCGCAATCCTGAAAGTGGTGTAGTAGCATATATTGGCAGTTCGAGAAATGGTTATAACGAAGATAGCCTGCAAGCCTATGAAAACTTGAAATTATATAGGAATTATCATAACTCCAATCGGTTTAATAGAGATTTTATTAGAGCAATGTACAACACTTCGATACCCCAAACATTAATAGAAGGCAAACATTTGGGTCAAATTGTCAATTATGGTAAGAAAGACTTGAACTATTCTAACATAATAGAGCGTTATTTACGTTTTACAATTAATACTTTAGGTGATCCGGAAATGCCAGTTTATACAAATTGTCCACAAGAATTTGAACTAACGTATGAACCACATATCACTGATGATGGAGTTCTAGACAACAGTCAAATATATGTTAATGTTGGACAAACAGACTTTTATGTTTATGTTGAGAAAGACAATAAACTATACCGATATATGATTGGTAATGGTTTTTCTTTCGAAATGGACTGTGACAGCACAGAATTTGTAATAATGAAAGAAGGCTTTGTGCCTAAAAGAGTAAAAGTGTATTCAACATTATATCTTCAAAACAAAACATACAATACAAATACCAACTATTCAAATTATAGCCGTATCTTTGTTGGCCGAGATGTTTATAACGATGCCGTTGGATGTATATTAAATGAAGATGGTGATGTGATTGTAACCAGTGGAGCTAAATTATCATTAAAAGCGAAGAACCAAATTCAGATTAAAAACGGCTTCAAAGTGGAAAGTGGTGGAACTTTTGAAATGAATATAGACAATTAATAATTTAGTAATATGAAAAAGGTTGTACTCTTTCTTATTACATTTGCTTTTTTGCTATGTAATACAGTTGTTCGGGCAGGCATAACTCCCGATTTTGAACAAGGGGTGTTGAGTTACCAAATACTTTCGGAAGAAGAGCACACCGTTGCCGTTTGCGGAACAAACGACAGTGAAATCACTTCCTTGGATGTTCCAAAAACGGTGGTCAATGAAGGTGTGGAATATAAAGTGGTGGCGATCGCGAATGAGGCATTTATGAGAAGTAAATTGACAGAAATCCATCTGCCTCAGACATTGAAGGCAGTAGGTGCTTATGCCTTTTGTAATTGTCCTTTGTCAGAAATTATCTTTCCAGATTCAATTATGAAGATTGGAGAATGCGCCTTTTTAAATTGTTCCCTCTTAAAAAAGGCGCGGATACCGGACCGTCATGTAATTGTTGGTACGGCAGCTTTCTCAGGAACACGGTTGGACAGTATCATAATACGTAATAGTATTGAATATGGTTTTGCTGTGTATTCACTGACCAAAGAAACGAAAAGAATTACGATTGAGCCTGGTGTTAAAGAAATTCCCGGTGGAATGTTTATGGGGCGATTTGATCAAGGTGTTGCACCGATATATTCTGGTTGTAGTAGTGTCGTGTTTCCGGAAACTGTAACCAAGATTGGCCCGTGTGCTTTTGAAATGAACTGTCTGACATCTTTGGTTATTCCTGAATCATGTACAGAAATAGATTCTGCTGCCTTTGGGCGTTGTGTTGCCATTGAAAACATCAAATTGCCTGAAACATTGGAGAAATTAGGGACTCTAGCATTCTATAACAATATGTCATTAAAAGAAATAGAGGTTCCCGCAAAAGTTAAGACATTAAAGAGAGGAGTATTTGCCTGCTGTTTTAACTTAGAAAAGATAATCATTCACAGCGAGAATGTAGAGCACTTTTTCTCATTAACCGATTCTTTGTTGAATGGTTTTGGTGGGTCCAGTAGCTCTAAAGAAATGGCAAACCATGAACCCCTGATGAGTACGATTATTTTCGGGAAAGAAGTAAAGCGGATAACGTTAGGTAACAATAGAGAAGGTAACAATGGCATGCCTTTTGGGAAACATGCCAAAATTCAAAATGTGTATTGTGAAGGAACTGTTCCTCCTGAAGGTGGTATTTACCAAGCCGGAGCTACACTTCACGTCCCTGTAGGGTGTAAAGAAGTGTATGCCGCCGCAGAGATATGGAAATTGTATGGTGACAACATCGTGGATGACATTGAACTGGAGGGAATCCGTTCAATTAAACATGAAGAAATAAAAATGAACAATGAGATGTTCGACCTGCAAGGTAGAAGAATAACCGAACCTCAAAAAGGGAAAATTTATATCCAAAAAGGAAAGAAAGTGAAACGCTAAGCACAATTTGAGTCCTTGAAACACGGCCTCGTGGGAAACGAAGACGACGACTGGTAAAACGTCATATCTCTTTACAGGACAATCGGGCGATGCACTGCTGTGAGTGTATCGCCCGATTCTAAATTGGCTTTTGGCAACCGCGATTGTCAACTGGCGGGCGTGACAAGGGGCGGAACGGGCGTTTTTGAACAAGTTTTAAAGTTTAAGAGCATAAATATGCGTTTTTGACAGGAAAATACTTGTTTTTGCTGTCATTTTGGCGTAATTTTGCATGAACAATCAAAAAAACAGATATGCATGAAGCATCCATTGCGCAGTTCCGTCTGCACTGACGGCCGCCTGATGGCCGGTGCACGCGCCCTGTGGGTGGCCGCCGGCATGAAGCGGGAACAGTTTGGCAAGCCTATCATTGCCATCGCCAATTCATTCACCCAGTTTGTACCGGGCCACACCCATCTGCACGAGGCCGGCCAAACGGTGAAAGCCGAAATAGAACGCCTGGGCTGCTACGCCGCCGAGTTCGACACCATCGCCATCGACGACGGCATCGCCATGGGACACGACGGCATGCTCTACTCGCTGCCCAGCCGCGACCTGATAGCCGACAGCGTGGAGTACATGGTCAATGCCCACAAGGCCGACGCCCTGGTGTGCATCTCCAACTGCGACAAGGTGACACCGGGCATGCTCATGGCTGCCATGCGACTGAACATTCCCACCGTCTTCGTGAGCGGAGGTCCGATGGAAGCGGGTCGCTGGAACAACCAAAACGCTGACCTCATCACGGCCATGGTGGCCGGCGGCGACCAGACGGTGAGCGACACCGACCTGCAACAGATCGAGCATGCAGCCTGCCCGGGGTGCGGCTGCTGCAGCGGCATGTTCACGGCCAACTCCATGAATTCACTCACCGAAGCCATCGGACTGGCCCTGCCGGGCAACGGCACCATTCTGGCCAGCCACGAGAACCGCATCCAACTGCTGAAGAACGCCGCGGCACAAATCGTAAAGAATACCATGGCTTACTACGAAGACGGCGACGAAAGCGTGCTGCCACGCTCCATCGCCACACGGCCGGCCTTCCTCAACGCCATGACACTGGACATTGCCATGGGCGGAAGCACCAACACCATACTGCACCTGCTGGCCGTGGCCAACGAGGGTGACGTGGACTTCAAGATGAAGGACATCGACGCCTTGAGCCGCCGCGTGCCCTGTCTGTGCAAATTGTCGCCCAACACACCGAAGTATGCCGTGCAGGACTGCAACCGTGCCGGCGGCATCCTGGGCATTCTGGGCGAGCTGGCCAAGGGTGACGGACTGCTGGACCTCAGCGTGAAACGCGCCGACGGCCTGACACTGGGCGAAGCCATAAAGAAATACGACATTACCGGCCCGACACTCGACCCCGAGGCCGACAGCATCTACCACAGTGCCCCGGCGGGCAAGTTTACCACACGGATGGGTTCGCAGGCCTGCCGCTACGACACCTTAGACACTGACCGCACCGAGGGATGCATCCGTGACCTGCAACACGCCTACACCCAAGACGGCGGACTGGCCGTGCTCTTCGGCAACATCGCACAGGACGGCTGCGTGGTGAAAACGGCGGGTGTGGACAAGGACATCTGGCACTTCGAAGGACCGGCCAAGGTGTTCGACTCACAGGAAGCCGCCTGCGAAGGCATCCTGGGCGGACAAGTGGAAAGCGGCGACGTGGTGGTCATCACCCACGAAGGGCCGAAGGGCGGACCCGGCATGCAGGAAATGCTCTACCCCACCTCGTACATCAAAAGCCGCCACCTGGGCAAGGCCTGCGCTCTCATCACCGACGGACGCTTCAGCGGCGGCACCAGCGGACTGAGCATCGGACACATCTCGCCCGAAGCGGCCGCAGGTGGCAACATCGGTAAAATCAAAGACGGCGACATCATCGTCATCGACCTGCCCAGCCGCAGTATCGAAGTGAAACTGACCGACGAGGAACTGGCCGCACGGCCCGTCTGGCCACTGCGCCGCAACCGTAAGGTGTCGAAAGCCCTACGCGTCTATGCCTCAATGGTGGCCAGCGCCGACAAAGGCGGTGTCAGAGTGATTGACTAACTCACAGGAGAACTCAGAAGACTCAAAATAAGAAATGAAAAGAACAAAGATATCGGGTGCAGAAATACTGATGCGCAGTCTGGTGGCCGAAGGAGTAAAGACACTGTTCGGTTACCCCGGCGGTGCCATCATGCCCGTATTTGACGCACTCTACGACTACAGCGACCGGCTACATCACATTTTGGTACGGCACGAACAGGGCGCTGTCCATGCCGCCGAAGGTTTTGCCCGCGTCAGCGGCGAAGTGGGCGTCTGCCTGGTCACCAGCGGACCGGGAGCCACCAACACCGTCACAGGTATCGCCGACGCCATGCTCGACAGCACACCCATCGTGGTCATTGCCGGACAGGTGGGAGCCCAAATGCTCGGTTCGGACGCTTTCCAGGAATGCGACATCGTAAACGTGACACAGCCTATTTCGAAGTGGGCCTACCAGATACGCAGCGCCGAAGACATAACACGTGCCGTGAGCCTGGCTTTCCACATTGCCCGCAGCGGACGACCGGGTCCAGTGGTGCTCGACTTTACGCGCAACGCCCAAGTGGAAACGGCGGAATACGTGCCAAAGAAGGTGGGCTTCCAACGCGGATATGAAGCCGTGCCTCCCACAAAACCGGGAAGCATAGAAGCGGCTGCCGAAATGATTAACGCCGCCAAGAAACCTCTGGTGCTCATCGGACAGGGCGTGGAACTGGGCGAGGCACAAAAAGAGGTGCGCCAACTGATCGAAAAAGCTGACATGCCGGCAGGATGCACCCTGCTGGGACTCTCTGCCTTGCCCACAAACCATCCGCTCAACATGGGCATGCTTGGCATGCACGGCAGTCTGGCCTCGAACGTGAAAACACAAGAGTGTGACTTGCTCATCGCCATTGGCATGCGCTTCGACGACCGCATCACGGGCAAGATAAGCACCTATGCCCGTCAGGCCAAGAAAATCCACTTTGACATCGACCCGTCGGAAATAAACAAAAACATCGCCGTGGACCTCGCCGTGCTGGGCGACTGCAAGAAAACCGTGGCAGCCGTCACTGCCTTGGTAAAGGAAAATAACCACCAGGCCTGGCGCGACAGTTTCAACGAATATAAGGACAAAGAACAACGCCTCGTCATAGAACCCGAAGTATTTCCCAAAGAAGGACCGGTCAAGATGGGTGAAGTGATAGAACGCGTGGCCACCCAGAGCCATGAGAAGGCCATCGTAGTGACCGATGTGGGCCAGAACCAAATGCTCTCTGCCCGCTACTCACGTTTCACAGAGAAGCGCAGCATCGTCACATCGGGCGGCATGGGTACCATGGGATTTGGCCTGCCTGCAGCCATTGGCGCCACCTTCGGCCGGCCCGACCGCACCGTTTGTCTCTTCGTGGGTGACGGCGGACTGCAAATGACCATCGAAGAACTAGGCACTATCATGGAACAACAGTGCCCCGTAAAAGTCGTTCTCTTGAACAATAATTATCTGGGCAACGTGCGGCAGTGGCAGGAACTCTTCTTCGACCGCCGCTACTCGTTCACCCACATGCTCAGCCCCGACTACGGCAAGATTGCCGAAGCCTACCGCATCCCCTACACTCTGGTGACGGAACGCGAACAGCTCGACAACGCCATTGCCCAAATGCTTTCGGCCAAAGGACCGTACTTGTTGGAAGTGGCCGTCATGGAGGAAGACAATGTGCTGCCCATGTGTTGTCCGGGCGACGACGTGGACGACATGCTTCTCGAAATCAAATAAGCAAAGGATATGGAAGACAAAACGCTTTACACTCTCATCATATTCTCAGAGAATGTGGCAGGTCTGCTTAACCAGATTACCTCGGTTTTCACACGCCGGCAAATCAACATCGAGAGCCTCAACGTGTCGGCCTCCAGCATCGAGGGACTGCACCGCTACACCATCACCTGCTTCTGCGACGAAGCCACCATTCACAAGATGGTGGGACAGATTGAGAAGAAAATCGGTGTGGTGCGCGCCCAATTCTTCGTCAGCGACGACATTTTCATACAAGAGACGGCGCTTTTTAAACTGAGCACGCAAAAAATGCTTGAACACCGCGAGATATCCAAAATCATCCGCATCCATTCCGCCAAGATTGTGGAGGTTAATCCCACTTATGCCATTGTAACCAAAGGCGGCATGACGGAAGAGATACTCTCACTCTTCCACACACTGATGCAATGGGACTGCGTATTGCAATATGTGCGCTCTGGTGCCATTGCCATTACCAAGAACAAACGTGAGTTGCTCGACGAATACCTCGCAGAGCGTAAAGAGCGCTACGAAGCCTGACCCATGCAAAAAGTCGATTCATTCACCTACACGGTCGAACCCTTCGACGACGACTTCACGGGACGTCTCTCGTGGGGTGTGTTGGGTAAGCACGTGCTGGCCTGTGCCGAAAACCATGCCGGGGCACGCGGCTTTGACCGTTTGGAAAAAGACGGACACCGCTACTTGTGGGTACTCTCACGTGTTGTCTTCGAGATGGACGAATGGCCCCGCCGCAGCGAAACCTACACCGTTTCCACGTGGGTTCGCAAATACTACCGCTTCTTCACTGACCGTTGCTTCGACGTGGCCAATGCCGAGGGACACATCATCGGACGTGTCTTTACCATTTGGGCCATGATTGACTCCGAAACACGGCGTCCACAGGCTCTTAACGAACTCTTCGGACACACGTTCGATCCATACATCGAAATGGAACGTCCCTGCGACATACGTCCATTCAGCCGTATTCGCGTTGCTCAAGACGCTCCCGCAGCCATGCGCCAAACCTATTACAGCGATATCGACGAAAACAACCACGTCAACAGCATCCGCTACATCGAGTTCATCCTCGACGCCTTCCCCAAGAACATGTATGAGAACAGGGAAGTCTGCCGCATTGAGATGGCCTACAATTCCGAAACTTACTGCGATGAAATGCTCCAATTCTTCATGGAGCCTGCCGGAGAGGAAGACTGGCACATCGTGGTCAAGAAAGGCACGGGCGAAACCGTATGCCACAGTGCAGTTACATTCAAAGAAATAGAAACTAATAACCATAAAAATATCACAGAAAATGGCACAGATTAATTTTGGCGGCGTCATCGAAGAGGTGGCCACCCGCGAAGAATTTCCATTGGTAAAGGCACGTGAAGTGCTGAAAGACGAAACTATCGCTGTCATCGGTTACGGCATCCAGGGACCGGGCCAAGCCTGCAACCTGCGCGACAACGGCTTCCGCGTCATCGTGGGCCAGCGCCCCGGTAAGACCTACGAAAAGGCCGTGGCCGACGGCTGGGTTCCCGGTGAAACGCTCTTCTCCATCGAAGAAGCCGCTGAGCGCGGCACTATTGTCTGCATGCTCCTCAGCGATGCAGCACAGATTGACCAGTGGCCCAACATCAAAAAGCACCTCAAGGCTGGCGACGCCCTTTATTTCTCCCACGGCTTCGCCATCACCTACAAGGAACGCACGGGCATCATCCCGCCCGCCGACATCGACGTCATCATGGTAGCCCCCAAGGGCAGCGGCACCTCCCTGCGCACTCTATTCCTCGAAGGCCGCGGTCTGAATAGCTCCTATGCCGTTTATCAAGACGCAACCGGCCGCGCCGAGGAACGTACCCTTGCCCTCGGCATCGGTGTAGGCTCCGGCTATCTGTTCAAGACCGACTTCAAGCGCGAAGTCTATTCCGACCTCACCGGCGAGCGCGGTGCCCTCATGGGAGCCGTCCAAGGCCTCTTCCTCGCCCAATACGAAACCCTGCGCGAGCACGGCCACAGCCCCTCCGAAGCCTTCAATGAAACCGTCGAGGAATTCACGCAGTCGCTCCTTCCCATGGTCGGCAAGAACGGCATGGACTGGATGTACGCCAACTGCTCCACCACCGCCCAACGCGGTGCCCTCGACTGGATGGGTCCCTTCCACGACGCCATCAAACCCGTCATGGAACGTCTCTACCAGAGTGTGGCTAGCGGACAGGAAGCACAAATCAGCATCGACAGCAACTCCAAGGCCGATTACCGCGAAAAACTCAACGAGGAGCTCCGCCAAATGCGCGAGAGCGAAATGTGGCGCACCGGTGCCGTCGTTCG